>JAEEGL011552366.1_pt1 | contig 16519 bp, 18 predicted proteins | sample 9134231 | NCBI WGS metagenome assembly JAEEGL01 (sample SAMN16246548, study PRJNA631951) | gut metagenome | biome: gut microbiome; feature: rumen; material: fiber-attached | host: Bos | place: Iran: Karaj | collected 2018-10
ATCGGCGTTCAACAAAAGTGTGAGATTTTCATTTTTATCTATAGCGTTTTGAATAAAGCCCGCTGTTGTTGCAAGTTCCCCGTACCTGTCAAGCTGATCTCGGAACAGGTTGGTTACAACAAGATTATCAGCACAAAAATAATCATAAAGTTTTGTCAGGTATGCTTCATCAGATTCTATGACTGCATAATCAAAATTTCTGGCCGGAATAATGTTAAGGGCGAAAGCGTTTGCAACACCGGTGAGCATATTTGCGCCTTTTAGGTTATGTAAAACTTTATTTTTGTCTGTTTCAAATATATGTGCAATAAGTCCGGAGGTCGTGGTTTTCCCGTTTGTTCCGGTAACGGTTATTGCGTGTCCTGAAGTTACATAGTTTCTGCAAAATCTCAGAAAATCAGGACAAATTTTCAAAACAGACATGCCGACAAAAGATGTTCCCGATGATTTGTTCAGAAGCTTTATTGCCAGATATATGAAGCGTGCGGCAACAAGTGCCAGATAAAAACGTAACTTTCCCATAAATAGTCCTTTAGACCTATTCAAAAAATTTTTGTGATACTATAATATTTAATATAACACACGGCAGGAAAAGTTGAAAGATGTTGACAATATTTTTTATAATAGTTTTTATAGCTGAGTTGATTGTTGCAGGTAAGGTTATTTCGGTATTAAAAGATGCCGATGATAAGGTCTGTGAAATAAATAATCAGGTTACGGAAGCAAAACCTGTTGTTGTAAAAGGACTGAACAGCGTGAGCTCGGGTGTCAAATCTGCGGCTAAAGGTGTTGAAACGGCAACTAAATTCCTTGAGAAGAAACGCAGAGATGCAATTATTGGCTTAACAAAAGCTGTAGTGGGTGTTGTTGTATTTCTGCTTATTAAAAAATACCCTCATAAAAGGTTGTTGACTGCGGTTGATGCCGTTTATTCTCTCGATAATTTACTAAAAACCGTATAACACAGTTCTGTTCCAAAACCCTTTCGTAAAGCGGGTTTTGAGATTTGCACTTGAAATTGTGTAAATTATATGTTACAATCGTTACGAAATTTGAAAGGAACGAGGTTTACAACTATGTCAAGAAACAATGCATTTATGTTTTCAATGGGGCTTATTGCCGGTGTTATCGGTGGTATTGCCGCAGGTGTTTTATTTGCACCAAAATCCGGTGAGGAATCAAGAAAAGAGCTGAAGGATACCGTTTGTGATTTGTATGACAAACACGCGCCTCAGATTATTGATGCCAAAAAACAGGCGCTGGAGTCTATTGATTTGGTAAAATACAAATTGGAAAGACAATTCAGAAAAATGAACAATTCTTTAAAGTCAAAGAAAATGGCGAAAGCAAAAGAATTGGAAGATTCTGAAAACGGTAACGAACACGAATTTGATTACTAGGGTAGATATACAGGTTAACCCTATTTACCCGCTATGAAGTAAAGGAAAAACTATGAATATTGAACTATCACAAGTTATTCTTAATCACGGTATAACTTTTTTGGTTGTAGTAACCGCAATTATATTGTGTGTTGTTGCAGTATATTTGATAAAGCTGTTGAAGGATTTATCAGTATTAACAAAAAATCTGAATGAAACTTCCGAAATACTGAATAATGAATTAAAACCAACCTTACAGGAGCTGAATGAAACAATGCGTTCAATCAATACAATAATCAGAAATACTGATGAAGGTGTCGGGAACGTAAAATCCGGAATTGCTACTGCTCTTACAAAGACAAAGGAATTTTCCGGCAACTTGTTCAGCGGCTTTGTAAAAGGTTTTATGGCCGTATATTCTCTTTTCAGTAAAAGAAGATAGAACATTCAGGCAATGTAAAGAGTAAAAATCAGATTATAATATTATGTAAGTCAAAAAGGAGAAAAACTATGTCATTAGGAAAATTTTTAGCAGGATTCGCTGTAGGTGGTGCAATAGGAGCTATTGCAGGTATTCTTTTAGCACCTAAATCAGGCGAAGAAACAAGACAAATGCTTGCTGATTCAGCAAAGGATATGGCACGCAGAGCTGATGAAACAGCAAAACAAATTCAGTCAAAGGCAGACGATGCTCTTTCTGAATTGCAAAAGAAAGGCGAAGAAATTAAAGACAAATTACAGGATTTGATTTCAAAACAAAAAAATAAAGGTGACGAAGCAGGCGCTGAAGCTTAGTTTTGACACAAATAATTACAAAAAAGAGGCCTGTTTATAACGGCCTCTTTTTTATATGTCTAAAACACAAGTAGGATATGTGTTTTTGCCCACTTGAAATTTTTTCCGGCAGTAGGTAAAATATAGTTATATTTATTTTGTGTTATGTAGGAATTAATCATGATTAAAAACGAATATTTAAATAGGTTGAGAGATTTTTTAACTTCATCAAAAGTTGTAAAATTATCATATATGCTGGCTTTTACTGTTGTGCTGACAATCGTTATTGCGTCGCAGAATTTTCTGTTTCAGAGTATTGTTGAAAACGGAATAAGCAAAAAAGATATTATTGCACAAAAGACCCTGTCAGTTGAAGATGTTAAAAGAACGGAGCTTCACAGACGTGAGGTTGCGCAAAAAGTTGAACCAATCCTGGTTCCGGCTGAAGATGATTTTATTAAATCAAATCTCGAGGCCCTGCAGAGTTCTGTATTTCAAATAAGAAAAAAAGATACTTCAACCAGTGAAAAACGTAACGAATTAAATATATTATTTGATTTGTCAGGCAACGACAAGAAAGAATTTATACTTGATTATCTTTTGAATGTTGATGAAATTTCATTAAGAGAGGCCTTTGACAAAGCTTCCATGTCGCTTGTAAATATCCTGAAGGTTGGTATTTCAGAAAGCGACTATGAAAAGGACAATATAACGAATCTCATAAAGAATAATCTGGTTTCTAATGTTTCCAAAAGGCAGGTTTCCGTGATAACGGCAATGCTTGAGCAGGTTATTGTACCTAACCTTGTGGTTGATGACGCTGCAACGGATATGGCAAAAATTAACGCCAGAGATTCGGTTAAGCCGTTTAAGGTAACCTTCCAAAAAGGTGAAAAGATTGTATTTGAAGGTGAACCTGTTACAAGATTGAAACGGGATGCTTTGCGTGCCGCAGGATATAATGTTTATGAACTTAATTTTCAGGGAATTTTGTCTATTTATATTCTGGTACTACTCCTTACATTAACTTTTATTTCTTATGTCAGAAATTTTGAAAAGAAATTTAATGAAGGGCGGTATATGGCACTATCAGCAGTTTTGGTTGTTGTGACAAGTGCTATGGCTGTTTTAATTCAGGCCGGTAATGCGAATTACGTAGAATCTTTGCGTTATCTGCTGCCTGTTCCGGCTGTTATAATAATTTCGGCTATATTCCTGAATCCGCGTGTGTCCTTTCTTTTGTCAGTGTTGACACTTGTTATTCTGACCGTCGGGATGCAGTATGATGCTCAATTTATTATAATATTTACGATTTTGGCACTGATTGGTATGATTACGGTTTCCAAAATACGCTATACAAGAAGATTTGATATGATTAAAGTTGGTTTTCATCTTGGTATTGCCGGGGTTTTAATCATGCTGAGTTTGTATTTTATTGATAAATGTTTGATTGACGTTGATAATTATATGATTCTGAGAAACAGTATAATATTGTTCCTTAGCTGCATAATTAACTCTATCGTTGTACTCGGCGTTTCGCCTCTGTTGGAAAGTGCATTCCGGATTATAACACCATATGGCTTGGCTGAATTTGGTGATCATAACCAGCCGCTTCTGAAACGCTTGCAGATGGAAGCTCCAGGCACCTATCATCACAGTCTTATGGTTTCAACCTTGTGTGAAGCTGCGGCAGAGGCCATTGGCGCAAATCCTATTTTGGCCAGGGTTGGAGCTTTTTATCACGATATAGGTAAACTGAAAAGGCCTTTGTTCTTCGTTGAGAATCAATCATATTTCGGAATAGAGAACCCGCACAACAAACTTAATCCGAGATTAAGTAAGATGGTTATTACAGCTCATCCGAAGGATGGTCTGGAAATAGCTAAAAAGAACGGTTTGCCGAGTGTAATTTGTGATTTTATTGTCCAGCACCACGGTGAAGGTCTCGCAAAATATTTCTATAATCAGGCAGTTCAGGAAGAGGGTGCCGAAAATGTTAAGGAAGAACAGTTCAGATACCCGGGTCCTAAGCCAAACTCAAAAGAAACCGCAATTCTTATGCTTGCGGATGCGGTTGAATCGGCTGTTCGCTCATTAAAGGGTGCAACCTCAGAAGAAATTGAAAATATTATTGATAAAATTATTGTTGAACGTTTAAATGACGGTCAGCTTGCCGACAGTCCGCTGACGCTGAAGGACATAAAGGTTATTGCAATGACCTTCAGCAGAATCCTAAGAGGTATGCAGCACGACAGAATTAAGTACCAGGAAGATATTGCACAGGAATTTGGCAAAAATAAAATTGAAATGCCAAATAAAATTCTTGATGAGGATTTTGAAAAGAAAATTATAGAGCTTGAAGGTTCAAAACCAAAGTATAACACTGAAAATAAATCGTTAGACAGCGGGAAAAAGGATTTATGATAAATTACAATATAGAAGTTGTAAATGAATATCCGCATTGGAATACAGATAATCTGAAGGTGGCGGATTTTGCCCGTAAAGTCATTGAGTTTTATACGGAAGTTCCTGATATTTGCGAAAAATTTTGTCTGAAGGATTATGAGTACAAGACTGTTTCATTTGATATATTGTTTTGTGACGGCGAAAAAACACACGAAATTAACCGTGATTACAGGAACAAAGATTATCCTGCCGATATTATAACCTTTGCACTATTTGCTGATGCAGAAGAAGGTGACAGGTTTATTCCGGAATTTGAAATTAATTTAGGAGAGATTATAATAGCATTAGATAAGATTATTGATTCCGCAAACGAAAAAGGAATTGATAAGGAAACGGAATTAAAATTTATGATAAGCCATGGAATTATGCATCTTCTCGGCTTTGATCATCAGACAGAAGAAGAATTTAATTTCGTGGTAAGTCAGCAGAAAAAAGCATTGGAAAGTATGGGTATCAGGTATGAGAAGATATAAATGTCAAAATTTTAATAACACCTTCAAGAATGCTCGTAAGGGTATGAGATTATCGTTGAAAAGCGAACGTAATTTAAGAGTTCACCTGTTTATAGCGGTGCTAGTCCTCATAACTGCATTCTGTCTGAATTTTTCTGTTACAAGATTTTGTATATTGATAATGGCGATTGCTGCCGTAATTTCAGCAGAAATGCTTAATTCCGCAATAGAATTTTCTCTTGATGCAATATTCCACAACCGATATTCCCGTATGGTCGGGATGGCAAAAGATATAGCTGCCGGTGCAGTTATGGTTGTTACAATATCGGCGATAATTGTCGGAGTTTTATTATTTGCTCCACCGATAATATATCTTCTGATTCACTAATTAATAACGAAAATCCTTATCAAATGATAAGGACTTAAACTTTTACCGAAAAATAAATCTTTTTTATCTTAGTTGTTGCTTAAAACTAATCGCAACGCTGCAAGATTTTTAATTGATAACATTGTGTGTTTATTATGTTGTTCTTTAGATATATCAAATATTCTGATTATTCTTTGAATTTCAGCCAAATCTTTGTATGATTCAATCTTATAGACGTTTTCGATTGGATCAGACACTACAGACATCAATGTATTTAATTCTTGTTCTTTCATAGGTTTAAAAATCCTCGTTCCTATATACATTTATATAAAGTAAAAACTTTTTGGAGAATTGACTAAAGATTTAAAATCTATTTAACAAAACTTAATAAATGTATTTTTGGAAATCTCCATTTATACGATGTAGTCTATGTTTTGGGCAAGTACTTGAGATTTGATATTTGGGAATAAAAGACTGTGTGGTCCGTCACGATAGATGGCTTGTGCAAAATCTGAGGCATGTATTTTTTCGGCATAAAAACTTGAAGGGTTTGGTGATGTTTTCATTGGCTCGTGCATATTTACAGCACGCAAATAGTTGGTATTTTCCTGAAACTTACCAATAGGATGTGTTGTATACAGGCCGGTGTAAAGATTGTCCATTTTCGCAATATCCCATTAATATTATAACGCATGTTTAATTAAAGTTAAAGCCCTTTGTTGCTAAATGTTTACATATTAGTCCAAAAAATTATTTATAATAATGTGATTAAGGATATTTTCTATATCAGGTTTTGCAGTAATTCTTGTCATGTCGACGCCAATGTTATTATTTTTCGCAATTTGCAGGAGTCTTTCTATAAAGCACACCAACAGCGGTATAATCCGGTTTCTGTCATTTTCCGGTATCACTCGGAGGGTACTTGTCAGCCAGATTGCGTCTATAAGAGGGGACAAATCCTTGAAGCGAATAGAATTAACTGTTTCAGGTGCGTGCGGCTCAATATCAATAATAGTTATCTTTTCACCGTCAAGCAGCAAGTTGTTCGGATTGATGTTGTCAAACCAGTGCCCTGTCTTTCTCAGCTCAATAATGTCTTTATAGTAGTTTTTGAAGGTTGAATCCGGCAATTTTTGAATTATCCTGAACCATTTGTACCATCCTTCAATATCCCCTGGTTTATCTATTAAGTTTCCATACAGCGGTTCGCCCGAGATTTCTTTTATCAGTGTGATTTGTGAGGTCTTGTCTTTTGCGTAGACATGATTTGACTTATCTATATAGTGCTCCAACGATGCGGCATCAAATTCCATATTGTGCGGCTTTCTTATAAGGAAGCCCGGAATATTTGTCTTGAATACGCTGTTGAAGTGTCCTTTGTTTAGCAATCCCTGGATTTTTATGGATTTAAGATCAATATTCAGATGTGCGTCGTCATACGCATCCTTACAATATTTAAGGATATCTGAACTTTTTATTACATTGTCAAGATCTGCGAGGGTTTCTGTTCTTGTCATATCATAGGTTACGGGAGTTATGGAAATTTTATTATTCTGTATGGCTGCAAGGTCTGTTTGTGCATCGACAGGTTCATTTATAAGTTCCCCTGCCATCCAGTAATATATTTTCCCTCGGGGGTCAATTCTTTTCTCGTAGTCATCCGTAAACATCTTACGTCCGAGTTCTGTTATTGCAACTCCCACGATATCTTCTGCCTCAAGTTTTGGAATATTAACGTTTAAAATACTTTTTGGCGGGAATTTAAAATCTTTGAGTATATCAACCAGTGCACTTATGAATTTGGCAGGGAATTTAAAATCTTCATATTCCGCCTGCATGGTAGCCAAAGACGCGGCAATGCTGGGGTATCCCATCATTGCACCTTCCATGGCACAACTGACTGTTCCGGAATACAAAATATCTGCACCCAAATTCGGCCCGTGATTTATTCCGGATATAACCAAATCCGGCTTTTCACCTTCTTCTAATATTGCATTTATGGCGATTTTAACACAATCACCGGGAGTTCCTGTTGTTACCCACGCTCTTGTTGAACCGTATTCGCCGTTATCCAGTTCTTCCACTCTTAATGGTGTATGGAGAGTTAAGGAATGCCCTGCCGCACTTCTTTCTCTGTCGGGAGCAACAATATAAACTTTGTGTTTTTTTGACAGTTCTTCGGATAATGCCCTTATCCCGTTTGCTGCAATCCCATCATCATTTGATATTAATATATTCATAACAACTCCACGTATAACTGTCCGGTGATTATAGTTTGATTATAGCACTATCTTCCGATTTTGTTAAGTATTGTTAATACACATATCAAAAATATAGCAATTTTATATACAAAAAAAACTTTATATACATGTAAACACGAGGAAGTGGCTCAAGTTGAGGAATTAACAAAGACTTAAGCACACACTTCACACTTCACTATTACGAGGAATTGTAAAAGTTTTACATTCCAAGGCTCTTCATTCTGAGGAGTCTTTTTTTTGCGAAGGAGCAGTCAACAAACAATAATTTTGTTTGTCGGCAAAAATTACACTCAAAACAAACTACTCTTTTATAGGATTAGAAACGGGTATTTCAGCCAGCTTGCCGCCGCCTTTGTTTTTAAAACGAACTTCATAAGATTCGGCTTTTTTCGGCTTAAAATCTTCTTTTTGATACCCGTACAAAAATTTCATAAATTCCTTACTATACATGTTACTCCTTAACACAAAAAGTTATAACCTTCACACATATATATAAAAACATTTTATATCAAAATTTTGCCTTTATTGCAAAAATTGTTACAATTTTAGTATTTTATGTGAATGATAATAATGATTATTCTTCAGAGCATAATGAAATTGCCCTGTTGAATAAGTAATTGTACTAATGTTTTACCCTTTTTGAAAAGTACATAATCTGATATAAGAAAGTTTGCTTTTCAGGCAAAAGTATTTTGTTTGAAAGGTAATGGTACAAACAAGGAGGTAAAAATGTCCATTAAAAAACTAACTTTGGCAGCTGCGATTGCCGTTGGAATATCAACGTGTTCCTTTACTCCGGTGATGGCAGCCTGCCCTTGCTCTTCACAAGAGCAAATGCCTGTTGTGACAGGACCTGCATGTCCTGTTACTTCAGCTCCGCAAACTACTTGTAACAGATGTAAAAAAGCCAAACCTGATTGCGGCTGTAAAAAACAAAAGAAATATAAAAAGACAAAAGGTTGTAACGATGACATAAGCTGTAATAAAACAACCGGCCCGTCAACCGCTTTGTGCCCGCAGACAGGAAAACCGGATAGGGCCGATATGAAACAAGTTTACGGTTATCCGCAGGCAATTTACGGTACAAACAACTATGTCGGTGAGCCGGCAAATTCCATACTATCAACAGAAACAGCAATGACAGGAATTAATTGTCCGGCTGATGGTATGCTGTCAAACATAAACGGTGCAACTGTTGCAAGAGAGTGTCCAATAGGGCAACCGACAGGTGCCGCTGCGCAAATGCCTTGTCTGAATGAATGTCCGGACAGATATAACGGAGTTATAATCAATCGTGATGCGAAAAAGATGGATGGCGCATCCTGTCCCATTGATGTTCAGTCAAAAAATTCCATTGAAGCATTGAAAAAATCCTTTGTCCCTTATGAATTACCAAAACAGGAAATAACCGGTGCCGCATCACCACTTGGCGGATGTATGTTCCCTGATGTTCCGTCGAGTCACTGGGCAGCATGTGATATTGACAAACTCGCGATGAATGATGTTATTGTCGGTTATCCGGACGGTTTGTTCAAACCGAATCAGCATATTTCAAGAGCAGAGTTTGCATCAATGCTCGTAAAAGGATTTAATTTAACCCCAAGTTACGGTGCAAGAACTATATTTTCTGATGTTCCGCAAAACAACTGGGCAAATGCTGCTATCGTTAAAGCGGTAGATGAAGATTTGCTTGCCGGCTATCCGAACAAGATCTTCAGACCAAAAGCTCCGGTTACAAGAGTTGAAGCCCTGACGTCCATTGCGAAAGGTATGACTTGTGATATAGATCAGTGTAAGGCAGATGAAATCTTGAGTCAGTATTCTGACGGAAACAAAATTCCCGGCTGGGCAAGAATACCTGTGGCAAAATCTTTGCAAAACGGTGCTCTGAAAGATACTCCCGTGCCTAATATGATTATGCCAAATAAAGATGCATCCCGTGCGGATATTGCGTCTATGATGCAAACTGTTCGTGTAGCTTTAGGGTATGATGTAAATCCGAAAACGGCAAATGCGGCCTGCCCTATTTGTCCTGAGGAGAAAAATATTTTTGCCGAACATGAAGAAATCGTGAAAATTCCTACCCTCAAACTTTCTATGATTGACCAGATAAATGCGAAATCTTCGCACGTCGGACAGTATTTCAGAGCAAATACCCTGGAAGAAGTAACAATAAACGGTGTCAAATATCCATGCGGCTCGACCGTTACAGGTCAGGTTGTTGAAGTTATAAGACCTTCAGGATGCAACAAAGGCGCACTAAAACTTGCGTTTACCGAAATTAAAAACGGAGATTGTAAAACTTATTTACCTAAACAGATATTACAGGCACAGGTCAATAAATCAAAACGTGTAAACCCTGTTGCAAGACTTGTCGAAATGCCGTTTACCTGGGCAGGATCTTTGGTTGGTGTTGTCGGCAGAACAGCCGGCGGTATTTTGACTAACGTGGGTAATGCTGCAGAAAACGTTTCAAACAATGCCGGATATACGCTTGGCCATGTATTCCAGGGACAGTTTGGTGCTGCTGCACGTAATCTGGGTGAAGGAATATACGAAACAGTTAAAGCTCCGGTTGATGTTACAAGGACTGCACTTTCAGGTACAATGGGATTGTTCCAGACAACAGGTGATGAGTTTGCATATCTTGTCGATCCGAAAGGTGCGAAAATCTCTGCAGTTAATCCGCGAGAACACTTAACAATAGCTTTCGGCTGCAGTGAATAAATTCCTTTTAATGAATAAAAAGTACAGCAGGATTTAAGCTCTTGCTGTATTTTTTATTATCGTAAGTATCTCAGATATAAATATATTGAACTCAAGGCCAGTGAAATAAATACAATCAAACAACCATATTTCATAAATCTCAGGAACGGGATTTTATGTCCATGCGATGCTGCGGTTTCGCTGACCAAAACGTTTGCTGCGGCTCCGATAATAGTTAAATTTCCGCCAAGGCAAGCGCCCAGTGATAATGCCCACCACAGAGCGTGTGTTGCTCCTGTGATTGCGTTAGGATTTGCCGGATTTATGAGTTCTTCAATCAAAGGTGCCATTGTCGCAGTATAAGGTATATTATCAATTATTCCGGATAATATACCGGAAGTCCAGAGAATTACCATAGTTGCGGCTTCAATGCTTCCATTTGTAAGTACTATCATTTGATCTGCAAGAAACTTAATACCGCCGTTTGCTTCAAATCCTCCAATAATTATAAACAGACCAACAAAGAAAAATATTGTCAGCCATTCAACGTCTCTGTATATTTCCTTTGGCTTTTCAAATAACAATAGGAAGGAAGCTCCGGAAACTGCAAAGACAAAAGCGGAAATATGTGTTATGTCGTGGGTTATAAATCCCAAAATTACCAGTAAAAGAGTGATAACGGAGCGAATCATAAGATTTTTATCCGTAATTGTTTGTGAATTATCAAGATTTGCGATATGCTCCATTTTTTCAGGTGTAGCTTTTAAATGTTTTCTGAATATAAAAGTTAAAATACATATTGAAATTATAAATATTATGACAACAATGGGTGTTAATTCACGTACAAAATCCATAAAGCTCAGCCCTGCTCTTGTTCCGATAATGATGTTTGGCGGATCCCCAATCAGTGTGGCTGTGCCGCCGATATTTGATGCCAAAACCTCCGTTATTAAAAACGGTACAGGGTCTGTTTCAAATTCTTTTGCAATAACAAAAGTAATAGGAATCATAAGAACAACTGTCGTCACGTTGTCCAGAAATGCCGAAGCAATCGCGGTAAATGTTGCAAGTGCGAACAAAACAGTTTTCGGATGTCCTTTTGTCGCTCTTAAAAGATTTATTGCGAGCCATTTAAATACTCCGCTGCGGCTTGCGATATGAACAATTATCATCATACCGATAAGCAAGAAAATGACTTCAAAATCAATATATTCAAAAACTCCCTTAACGTTATCTTCAAGTTTTAAAGTGAGAGGAACAAGCCCAAGGAGCATTGTAAGTGATGCACCCACAAGGGCAACAACAGATTTTTGAATTTTTTCACTTGCAATAAAAATATAAGCAATCAAAAGAATTGCGCCTGAAAATATCATTCCGTGTTGCTGGATAAAATCCATCATATTCACCTCTCTATAAACCCTTGTTTTCGTCTATTATATCACAAACGAGGTTATTTTTATTATTCTATAGTTGATGAGTAATCAAAGCATAAATATCATTACCAATCAGCAAGAATGCAAGAATTATTATGAGTACGAAAAATACTGTACTAGTCCATTCTATAACTTTTTCGTCAACAGGTTTGCCTCTTAAGGTTTCTATCATCATAAACATGAAGTGACCGCCATCGAGTGCAGGTATCGGTAAAAAGTTCAGTATAGCAAGCCATGCAGAAATTATTGCTGTCAGCAACAGCCCGGATGCCATACCGCCGCTGGAAATCACATCACCGCCGATTTTAGCAACAGCAACAATACCGTGCACTTCTTTTGCCGGAATCTTGCCGGAAATCATCTGCCAAAATCCGTATATCTGCATCAGGGTTTGTTGTCCGAGATATTCGGAGCCGCCCTTGATGATTTGCGGGAGAGTTTTTGTTTTTATGGTAATCATTTTACTCTTTGGCATTATGCCGATATATCCGTTTTTGTTCGGATATATTGTTTTAAGCGGGAATTTTTTACCCTCTCTTTCAACAACTATATCCAAAGGTCTGTAGTTATCGGAAATTGCATATGCCAAATCCGTCAAAGTTGTTTTGCCGTTGGCTATATATACATCTTTATCTTTAATCTTATCTCTTAATTTAATTTGTTTTTCATTAAGTTTTAATTGATTATCCTTATAAAAAGCCAAACCTTTCAAGATGTCATCATCTAATTTTATTGCAGGTTCATTTTCTTTTGGCAAAAGTTTAACTTCAAGACCTTTTGGAATCGGACCTTCTGTTTCAATTCCGATATTGTAACCTTCAAGCTCGGACAGGTTATCTTCAAAAACCTCTCTGTCAACTTTTCCGTCAAATTGTGCACTGTTTTTTGCAAAAAGGGTAAGAGCATAAACAGATTTTATTTTGGAGCCGTTTATGGAAACAATCCTGTCTCCTTTTTCCATTCCGCTGTTCCAAACGGATTCGCTCTTATCTGCAACAATTTTACCAACATAAACATCGGCTTTTCCTGACGGTAATTCACCCCAGATTCCCGCAACCAGAAATACCAGCAAAAATGCAATAATTATATTCATTACAACGCCTGCTGATATTACGATAACCCTTTTCCATACAGGGTTATTTGCGAATCTTTCGGGGGAGTCCGGCGGTAATTCAGAGTCTTTTTCATCGTCCGGGAAAGCTACATATCCGCCAAGTAAGCAGGCATGAATCAAATACTCGACATCTCCGATTTTTTTACTCCACAGAGTCGGGCCGATAGGGAAACCTATTGCGAATTTAGAAACCTTAATTCCAAGTGAACGTGCGGCAATAAAGTGTCCGAGTTCATGCACAAGAATTAAAAAACCTAAAAGTAATATCATTATGATTATTGACATTATTGTATTTCCCTCTAACCCTTAAATTGTTCTAAAAATCTTACATCATCATTAAAGAAAAGTCTGATATCATCAATTGCATACTTGAGCATAGCGAGTCTTTCAACTCCCATACCGAAGGCAAAACCGGAATATACGTCAGGATCTATGCCTACACCTTTCAGCACGTTAGGATCAACCATTCCGGCTCCTAATATTTCAAGCCAGCCGGTGCCGGAACATGTACGGCAGCCCTTGCCTTCGCACATAATACACTGAACATCAACCTCTGCAGATGGTTCTGTGAACGGGAAAAAGCTGTTTCTGAATCTCGTCGGACGGCTTGCGCCAAAGTATATTCTGATAAATTCGTTAAGAACACCTTTTAAATCGCCGAATGTAATATCTTTATCCACGTACAAACCTTCAATCTGGTGGAAGAAATTGTTTTTGCGCGCATTAATATTTTCATTTCTGTAAACACGTCCGGGAGCGATAATTCTGATTGGAGGTTTTTGGTTTTCCATAACGTGAATTTGCGCACCGGAGGTCTGACTTCTTAAAACAACGTTCGGTGCAAGATTTGTAAAGAAGGTGTCCTGAACGTCACGTGCCGGGTGATCTTTCGGAACATTAAGCATATCAAAGTTGAAATATTCGGTTTCAACTTCGGGTGAACATTCATTCGGAGCAACTGAAAAACCTAAGCTCTGGAAGATTGAAACAATCTCATTTGTCGTTGATGTTAACGGATGAACGTGACCGTGCGGTACATATTGACCGGGCAGAGTTACATCTATTTTTTCACCTTCAAGTTTTTTGTTAAGCTCCTGCATATAAAAATTTTGGAACTTTTCGGAAATTGAAGCTTCCAGCTTTTGGGTTATTTCATTTGCAAGAGAACCGACAACTTTTTTATCATTGTCCGATAAATCTTTCAACCCTTTTTTTATTTCGTTTAATTCACCCTTACGCCCGAGGTATTTGAATTTTATATCCTCCAAATCTTTCACTGTTCCGGCTTTTTCTATATCTGCCGCTGCGTATGTGTAAATTTTTTCTAACTGTTCCTTCATGTTTATCACCTTTATAAATTTATTATTTCGTTATATTGCTTCTCAAAACCTATTGTTGTTTTTCCGCCGTGACCAGTATAGACTTCAATTTCATCAGGCAGGGTAAAAAGTTTTTCTTTTATGCTTTTTATTATCTCATCTAAATCACCTTCTGGCAAGTCACATCTTCCGACACTGCCCTGAAATAATGTGTCGCCGGAAAAAAGTTTGTTATCAACGATATAACACATACCGCCTTTTGTGTGACCCGGAGTGGACAGAGCTTTTATGGTATATCCCCCGAAACTAAATTCGTCACCGTCTTTCACCGTTTTTGTTACTTCAGGAGCTTTTGCGATTGTTCCTCCTCCAAACATCATAAGCATCTGAGGGGCATAGCTTATTTGGTTAAGGTCATCTTGTGAAACATAAACATCAACATTAAACTCTTCTTTGAATTTTTCAACACCTAAAATGTGATCAAAATGTCCGTGTGTCAGCAAAATATATTTTAACTTGCAACCCGTATCTTTCACTGCATTGACAAACTCTGGACGGGCAGATGAGCAGTCAATTAAAACGGCTTCTTTTGATTCATCATCCATCAAAAGATAGTTATTTGCATCTACCGGGCCTTCTACAAATGTCTTTACGGTCAACATTTACTGCACTACCTCAAATATTTTTTTGCATACAGAAAACAGTTCTTTAGCATCTTTAAGTGCAATCATATTAGGGCCGTCGCATTTTGCTTTGTCAGGATCAGGGTGAACTTCAAAGAATAATACTCTTGCCCCTGCTGCCATAGCCGCTTTTGCAAGTACAGGAACAAATCTTCTGTCGCCGCCTGAGCATACCCCGTTTGCTCCGGGTAATTGTACACTGTGTGTTGCATCAAATACAACAGGATAGCCAAAAGAGTGCATAATTGGTATTCCTCTGAAATCTACAACCAAATTGTTGTAGCCAAAGGAGGTTCCTCTGTCGGTGACCAGAATATTTGAATTGCCTGAGTCCTCAACTTTTTTTATAAGACTTCCCATCTGTTCGGGAGCCAAAAATTGACCTTTTTTGATGTTTATTATTTTTCCTGTTTTCGCAGCAGCAACAAGCAGGTCCGTTTGTCTGCACAAAAACGCAGGAATTTGTATGATGTCTGCAACTTTGGCTGCAACGGCTGCCTGATCAGGTGTGTGTATATCCGTTACAATCGGCAGGTCAAATTTTTCTTTAACTTTTGCCAGCATTTCCAGACCTTTTTCAATGCCCGGCCCTCTGTAGGAATTTATTGAAGAACGGTTTGCCTTATCAAAAGATGATTTAAAAACAAAATTTATTCCAAGTTCTTGTGTAATTTCCTTTAACCCTTTTGCCGTTTCGTCAAGAATTTCCTGGCTCTCAATAGCACAAGGTCCGGCAAGAATTGTCAATTTATCCCCGCCTATTTCAAAATCCCTTAATTTTATTTTCTTTATATTTTCCATATGCAAATTATAACCCAAAAATGAAATAGGGTAAATATAAAAATAAGTTTTGCAAAAAATATTATGTTTGTTTTTAATAAAGGTAATTATGTATATTAGTTCGGATTATAACAATTCTATATCTTTCAATGCGCGCCTGGGTGCAAATTTAAAGCTAAAGCTGCTGAATAATGATTTCGGCGGTGATGTTAAACGGCTTGAAAAATTTGAAAAACTTTTTAACGATACTTTTGAAAAAAAACTTGATACAAATACGGTCGTAGATATAACAGACGGAGAAAGATTCAGAATATCAAACCTTGCTGCTCCCGGTATTTCACAAGCAATGAGATTTTTGCATAAAGATATGCCGTTGGCACAGCGTATTTTGACAGAATGTGACAAAGTATATGCATCTGAGGAGCACAGGTTGTTTAAGAAAATTATTTCCAAAAAATACAATAGCGGCAAATCCCTTGAAAAAATCGCAAAACTGTCGGAAGAACTTGATGCCAGAAGCAAATTACACTTTATGGATTTAATTGAAACAGCATCCAGAATATTAAAAGAAAAACCACAATCAAAATTAACCGAAGTTGAGTTTTTGGATATGATAAATATCCAGTTGAGAGAAATTGTTGAGTCTCCGGAATTTCAAGAGGCTTTGGCAAAAGGCGGGTTCCCGGCAGCGGTCAGAGTTCTAAGAAAGGGTTAGTCAATAATTACTCTTGCAGGGAAGTTGCTTTTCAGCAGATTGTTTGCTGCCTGCTGAGCTTTTTCTTTTG
>JAEEGL013517177.1_pt1 | contig 16519 bp, 10 predicted proteins | sample 9134231 | NCBI WGS metagenome assembly JAEEGL01 (sample SAMN16246548, study PRJNA631951) | gut metagenome | biome: gut microbiome; feature: rumen; material: fiber-attached | host: Bos | place: Iran: Karaj | collected 2018-10
CTCCACGCTCACCTGGCCGTCGGGGCTGCTCCAGGTCTCTTTCCACATCCTGTCCCATCCCATCCAGCTGTCCACCGAACGGCGGGTAAGGGCGGAAACCTCCTCGGGCGACATTCCGTCGAGCAGGGTGGTGATCCAGATGCATCCGAAAGGGGAATCGGGATACGAAGTGTCGGTGTTGGAGGAGAGATACCACATCTTCGCGCGGAAATCGCGGTACTCCTCCCCGGCACGCATCTCCCCTATGTCGGCTCCCTGGCAGAGGCCCGCATAGTCTCGGGCAAGGTCGGTTGCGAGGCTGCGCGGGGTGGTGCCGTTGCCGTAGTCCTCATCCAGGTCGGGGATGGAGGCGGTCAGCACTCCGAACATCTCGTCCGGAGTGATGGAGAAGGCGCGGTTCTCTATCTGCCAGACCAGGAGCGTCTGTGCTATGTCGTTGATTATCGTGGTATTGTCAAAATCGAAGACGGCGTAGGGAGGGCATTTCGGATCGTAGTCCGGAGAACCCTTGCCGTATTCCGCAATAAGGGCGTCGAGGGCCTCGCGCACGCGGGGATCCCAGTTCGGTTCATTGAGGGTGACCTTCCGGGCGCACCCTGCGGCCAGCAGCAGCGCTCCAGCCGCCAGCAGGATCAATCTCTTTTTCATATTGCAAATATAGCCGATAAGACGGATTCCTGCGCCCTGAAGCCTCCGGAAATGATGGCACATTTATTGAATAATTCCCGACAAACGCTTTAATCGAGAGTCACAATGAAAAGAGTTATCCTTGTTTTCGTCGCCCTCCTGATGGTTTCGGGCGGATTGTTTGCACAGCATCGTTACACCAGGGGCCCTCGCGAGGTTCATCGCCCCGGGGTTCACGGCTACTACAGGACCACTCCGAGGGTTCACGGAGGAATCTATATCGGCAATAACTACGATTTCGGTTACGATTACAACATCGCCAACAATCTCTATGCTATGTACGGCAGCGAGTACAGAAGGGCGCGGGTAGAGCGCAACAGCGGTATCGTACTCACCACTGTGCTGGCTCCGCTGAGCGCACTGGTGGCTTGCTACGGCATCGATGAAGGAGGCGCCGGATACGCGACAGCCGGCATCGCCGGAGTGGTCGCAGGCCTTGGAGTGGGAATTCCGCTCTGGGTTGACGGACAGCGCAAGATCGACTGGATGACCGACAGTTACATCCGCAGCTACGGCACGGGAGCCCCCGGCCTGAGAATCGGAGCCGGACGCAACGGATTCGGAATATCCCTCAACTTCTAGGGACTCCCCTGTCCCTTTGGCTCGCCGCACGGATTATTCCGCTGCGGCGGCATTTTTTATACAATTTCATCTCGGAGTTCGCGATTTTGTTTTGTTTTTAATATCTTTGTTGTGCTTTACCGTTAAAATTGTTTAAGATTATGCCCGCCAACCGATACAGGGAAATAGAGCGCATTTCCGAACTTCCCGCTCCCGACAAATCCGGCAACATCAACAGGTTCGTCTTTCAGAACATAGACTTCAGACAGGTTCCCCAGTATGTCGCCGCTGGCCACAGATTCAACGACTGCTGCTTCCTTGGCTGCGTCATTCCTTCCGAAATGGAGTGCTGCTTGGGCCGCAGGTGTCTTGTTTTCCCGGTACTCGATCTTCCATACAACGCCTTCAAGAGCGAACTCTACAACCGTGAGAGTCTCTACAGGGGTTACGATCCCGCAAAGCCGGAGACATTCGCAACCTGCTACGACTCAAAGATCTACGCAGATTACATCAAAAAGGGAAAACGCTCCGACAATATCCTCGACACCCTCGGCCGCTCACTCCACGACCACTCGATGGAGGACGGCCTCTATGACTTCCTGAGCCACTTCGACGAGAAGCAGGTAGTGGCGGTGATGGGCGGTCACGCCCTGCTCCGTACCGAGGAACAGTACAAGTCGGTGGTCCTGATCAGCAAGTCGCTGGTGGAAAAGGGCAAGATGATGGCTTCCGGAGGAGGCCCCGGCGCCATGGAGGCGACCCATCTGGGCGCCTGGATGGCTGGACGCACTATGAAGGAGCTCGAAGAGGCGCTTGAGATATTGCGTGTCGCTCCCTCCTTCCGCGACGAGGGTTGGCTCCGCACCGCCTTCGAGGTGATGGACCGCTTCCCGCAGACCCGCTACCGCAGCCTCGGCATCCCCACCTGGTTCTACGGCCACGAGCCGGCTACCCCGTTTGCAACCGACATAGCCAAGTTCTTCTCCAACAGTATCAGGGAGGATACCCTGCTGGCTATCGCTATGGGCGGCATAATCTACACTCCGGGCTCCGCAGGAACCCTTCAGGAGATATTCCAGGATGCGGCGCAGAACCATTACGAGACTTTCGGCTACGCCAGCCCGATGGTATTCCTCGGCACTCAGTTCTTCACCAAGGACGTGCCGGTCTTCTCGCTGCTCAACGACCTCGTAAAGAGGGGCAGATACAAGAATCTCCCCATTTCCATCACGGACGATCCGGGAGTGGCGGTAAAGAACATAATGGCATTTACCGACCAAAAGAAATAGAATGAGAAAGATATCAGTCATTGAAGTACGATTCGGCGCTGCCGGAAAGACAGAGGGGGCGGAAGAAGGCGCCCGACGTCTCAAACAGGGAATAAAGATAGAAGGATGGGTTGACGACGGAGGTGTCATAATCCCCGAAACCCCTCCGGGCGACAAGGGACGGCTCCACAATCTCGGCCAGATGGAGGAGGTTACCAACAAGCTGAGGGAGAAATCGTTCGATGTATTCAAGGAAGGCAACGTCCAGTTCATCCTGGGCGGCGACCATTCCTGCGCCCTCGGTGTGATGGCGGCCGGATGCGAATATTTCGGCAGGAAGCACTACGGAATACTCTACGTTGACGCTCACGGCGACATCAATACCCCCGCGACCTCCGGCACCGGAAACATCCACGGAATGTGCCTGGCGGCCCTTATGGGAATCGGCGACAGGGAGATGACCGACCTCGTGAAGGAGAAGGCCCTCCCGCAGAACATCCTGCTGATCGCCACCCGCAGCCTCGACGAGGGAGAGAAGGAACTCATCAAGAGAAAGGGCATCGAAGTCATCTACGCCGAGGAAATAAAGCGTCTGGGTATTGCCAACACCCTTCAGAAAATCACCGATTTCATACGTAACCGCGACATCAGGCATTTCCACCTGAGCCTCGACATCGACTCCGTCGATCCTTCGGAGGCACCCGGAACCGGCGTTCCCGAGAGCGGCGGCATAATGCCCGACGATTTCTTCGATATAGTCAGGATGGCCGTGGCGAGAAAGGAGATCGTTTCGGCAGATATCATGGAGTTCAATCCGGCCCTCGACGAAGACGGAAAGACCGAAGCAATCTGCCGCAGGGCGGCCAACATCATCCTGGCTTAGGTTACCAGACTTCCATCGACGAACTGTCCGGAGAACAATTGATTTTCTCCGGATTTTTTATCTCCTCGAAATACTCGGGGACGAAGGTCACGCCTCCCTCGCCGCATCCTGAGATGCCGCCGTTGGTGCGGATATGGCCGTCACAGATGGCGATGTCCCAGTCGGTGCGCCGAGCCCACTCCTGCTGCGCCAGGGTGTCGGTAAGAGCGCATACCCCGAGCTGGAGGCCCTCCCGGAGGGAAATGTATGTCCATTGTCCGGGCACGTCGTCAACAGAAATCTCGCCTTCGGAGTAGATGCGGCCATGGCCTCCGGGACCGTGGGAGGTATCGCACGCCGAAACCAGCAGGGCAGCCGCCAGAAGGACCGCCGCCGAGAGGATGCCGATATGTCTCAATGCCTTCATCTACTTCTTAATCTGATACTTTATTATTCTGCGGCCGTCCGAAGGATCGGTACTGACCGTAAATTTTCCCGCCCGGCCGTCCGCGGCGCGGAGCACATAGCAGCCTTCCCCTTCGGGGGCGGCGGAAGAATATGTGCAGGACGAAACCGGGACGGTGAAACTGGGCCTGGTGGCCACGGAGAACCAGTTGTTGCCACCCTCAATGACGGCGGGAAGCGGCCCGCGATAGGGATATTCCACCGGCTCGCCGGAGCGATAGTCGATTACGGAAAGGGACACGAGGCTCCCCTCTCCTCTTATCTTCCCGGCTACGCTCTTGTTTATATTGATGAAATAGCGGCCGTAATCCTTTGCAGGATCCATCATCTCCGTCATATCCAGGGCGAACTCCACTTCGCTGCCGAAATAGGCTCCTCGCATCGGCAGGTCTCCCCCCTGATTGTTGAACGCCGACACCGGGCGCTGCCTGTCGGGGCGGGTGGCGTGCTGGTCAAGGCTTATTCCGGTCTGGAAACGGAGATCATTGCGGGCGGTATAATCCACTGAAATCCTGAATATTACAAGAGGATTATGGATGCGCACCCTGACCCCCTCCACGGTATTGCTGAGCTGCGAGGAAGGAACCGTAACGTCGCGGAAGAAGTCGTACGGCAGATAAAAATGGCCGTTGTCGTGCGACCAGGTTCCCCAGCTGTTGACCACGATGAAGGCACCTTCGTGAATGACTCCGTCCTTGTCGGTATACCGCACGGTATCGTCGTAGCCCACTATCGTCATGGCGTGGCTGCCGTCGACGGCGAGGCTTGTTAGAAGGGAATGGTATCCGGTCTCGGAAGGGCCGTCATAATAATTGTCGATTTCCCAGCCCGTGCTCATTCCCGAAAAAGTAAGCACTCCGCCCGCACTGCTGCCGTCCCCGGCATCATAGAGGTAGCGCTTCATAAGGGGGATGCTGTCGTCGTAGATCAGGATCTCGGAGGCCCTGTTGCGCATCGCATTAAGGTATTTTTCATACCCTGTGGGCCACTTGAAGACCGTCGAGCCCGACACGCCGTAGTCGGCCACTGACATTATGCCGTAATTGCAGGCCAGCAGCAGCCCTTCGTTGACGAATCCGCCCTGGTCGATACCGTCGTTGAGCATATTCCAGGCAAATTCATAGCTCATACGGTTGGCATCGGAGGCCGAGGCGTCGCGGTCCAGCAGTCGGTTTATCTCGTAGGTGAACATATACCCGATGCCGGAAGCCTGGGCGCAGGAGCCTCCGGACTGGGAAAAGACCGGAGGAAAGTACTTTAGCCTGGAATTGTCAACCGAAGAGGGAAGCGGGCCGCTGAGGGCGCGGGATGGGGTGAAACGAACCCGGGCGCCGTCGGAATGACCGGCGGCGCACAGGAGCAGGACTATTAATATGAGGAGCTTACTCCGCACGGAGACGTTTGTATGTCTTGGCCGCCTCCTCCCTTACGGCTGCACCGTACTTGGGATCCGAAGAGATCTCTTTCATCGCGGCTGCAACCTCCGCCGCACGGCAGCTGGTGGGATGCCAGCCGAGCGCCTCGATAATCATCACCTGGGTCGGCTCGTCCGCTCCGTTGCGGAGGAATTCGACCATCTTGGGCATAAGGTGATGGATGGGGACGTTGCGGGTGGCGCGTATCGCCATCTTCAGCTCCTTGGGATTGGCACCGGGAACGAGCAGGGTGTCGAGGTTGGCTGCCTGGCGGCCGTACGAAGCCACCGCCTTGCGGATTACGCTGCGTACCGAATCCTTGCGGATGTACTGCACGCCGTCGCTGTCGAACTGCCTTTCGAACTCTTCCAGCATCTTCTCCACGGGGAAGGACTGCATCGACTGCGAAGCGTCGAAGGTGCAGCGGTCGCTGGTATTGTTCGCGATGGCCAGTTTGATGAGTTCGGGAAGCAGGCGTTCGTCGCCGCAAACGCCCATATACTTGACCGAGAAGCGCTGGATCAACTCATTGGAGTCGTCGGCGGCGAGTTTGAGCAGGGTAACGAAGTTGTCGTCGGCGAAGTCGGCCGATGAACGCATCGCCTGCAGGCGCACCACCACATAGGGGGAAGTCTCATAGAGCCTGAGGATTTCGGCGCTGGAGATGGCTCCCAGCTGATGCAGTTCCTCGATGGCGAGGGCCTGCTGCTCCGGAGTGCCCTTGCGCAGGAGCTTCTTCCACGCCGCGGGATTCCTGGCGGCAATCAGATGGTCGATATCCACCGCACCCGCTTCAGGGGCGAAGCGGAAGGTCGGGTCGCCGATAAGGTGCGACTCGAGATAGGTGCTGTAACGGGCCATATCGCCCGCGCAGCCACCCTGGTCCAAAAGCCCGATGAAACGGTCGCTCCATTTGTCCTGCAGCGAGTTGACGGTATTGGCAAGAACCGCCACGGTACCGCCCGGCTGGAAAATGTACTCGTCGGCGATGCAGTCGTCGAGGTGGAACGAGCCGCAATAGCAGGCGTCGATGACCACCAGAGGCACGTTGGGACGATAGCCGTAGAATGCGAAATCGTCCACATACAAGTCGACGGCCGCGTCATACAAAGAGTCGGCCACCGCAAGGGAGTCGCTCAGGGCGTCCGCCGCCCAGGATTCGGGAAGGTCGAAACGCTTCAGGAGAGAGGTCTTTACCGAATCGGCATTCCGTCCGCGCTGGTATGCCCTGTAAACGTGCTGACGGATATTGCGCCTGATATACTCCTTGGCGTCGTTCACCATATAGGGACGCTCGACTCCGTTGAGATACTGCATATCGGGGCTGCCGTGGTGATGAAGCACAGCCACGTCCAGGTCTGGACGCATCAGTTCGCTCATCAGGTGCTCCTTGACGGGATTGTAGTCGGTATGGTCGAGATAGCCGATCGAGGCCTTGCGGCCGCTCAAAGCGGGAAAATGCTCCATAAAGACCGCCTTCTCGTCGATGCGGGCCACCTTCGACTCCGAGATGTAGCCGTGGCCGCTGAAATAGAAGAGCTGGTCGACGGGCCTTGGATTCATCTTTGCATCCACGGCCTTGACTAGGAAATCCCTGAGTTTCTGATATCGCGAGACTCCGCCGGCATCGGTGGGACGGATGCGGCCGCTATAGATATCCGGCCTTGTCCGCTGCGCGCCCTCCGAAGTCACCGAATAGTAGAAATAGGGTGCGTCGTCATCCTTGTCGATATACTTGAACCGGAGACTGAAATCGTCGTAGAAACGGTCGGAGGGAATGGACGAATCCTTGCGGGGCTGCTTCTGGTCCATCTTGAAGGCGCTGGTCATATGCTGGCCGTCGCGAAGCATCACCACGGGGATGTCGCCGATCAGGACCGCTCCGATAACAGGCTCTTTCTTAAGATTGTGGAGCCTGAGGAGCTCCGCACGGATGGAATCGGGAACGCCCCAATGGTCGATAACCGTGTAAACCTTGAGGTTGTTCCGGCTCTCGATGGCCGAAGCATAGGCTTCGATTTCAGATTTGGCTTCGCGGTAGCTGACGGGGTCCACCACGATGGCGAATCCGTCCCGCGCAAAGCCGCTGAATGTCAGCGAGAGGAACAATGCGAATAGTGTTGCTGTCCTTTTCATATATGCAAGTTGTTTTATTTCAATCTCTTGAGTGTCTTGAGAGCCTCGCGCTTGACCTCCGCCGAGCGGGTCGGATCATCCATGACGCTTATGGCCATTTCCCGCAGGGAGTCGCTCTGGTAGCCCATTCCGTGCCATCCGAAAGAGCTCAGGAGGAGCAGCATTTCGGAGTCGCTCCAATAGGATGACAACGCATATTTCGCCATCTTGGGAGCGATGTAGGGCGGCAGGTAAATCTTCATGAATCCCAGGCGGGAACGGCGGAAGCGCTCGGAGGCGGTACCGTCGACGATAGAGTTGTAATCGTCATCCCATCTACCGGCATAGGAGCGCACCTGCGCCATCTTTTCCGCCTTGTACTCCGCAGGACGGACCACATAGGGGCTGATGCTGTCCAGTGCATTCTCGACCGCCTTGACTATCTCGTCGGCCGGGAAGAACTGCACCGCCTGCATAGCGTTGAATTCCACCCTGGCGGAAGTATTGTTGGAGGCAATCAGGCGAGCCAGAGCCGGAATCAGGCGCGGATCGCCGCTGCGGGGCATCTCGTTCACGGCAAAGCGCTGAAGCAATTCGAAAGCATCGTCGGAGGCCTCCAGGATAGCATCTTCCATCACTGCCGCATTGCGGAACCTGAGTACCTCGAATGCCTGCAGGCGGACCAGACCGTAAGGTGAATCGCGGAGGATGCCGAGCAGCTCGGAGTTGCCCAGCAGCGGGCTCTCCTTGAGCAGTTCAAGCGCCATCACCTGTACGTCGGGAGCGGCATCGCGAGTGATAAACCGCTTCCACTTTTTGGGCGAAGCGTTGATTATCAGACTGTTATAATCAGGGCTGCCGGCGGGTGAGGCAAAGGTGAAAGTCGGGTCGCCGACAACGTGCATTTCCAGGTCGATGTTGTACTGATTGACGATTCCGACCATAACGCCCTCCGCCAGGAGCCCCGAAAGCTTGTCGGGCCACTTGTCCTGAAGGACATTGACGGTTCCGCCGATACCGGCTACAGTCTTTCCCTCCTGGAAGATATATTCGTTGGCTATGCAGTCTTCGTTGTTGAAGGCGCCGTTGTAGCAGGCGTCATAGATGGCCACGCGGCAGTTGGGCTTGTAGCCATAATCCGCGAAGTCCCTGAGTATCAGGTTCAGGGAATCGGCAATCAGATCTTCGAGCTTGAGTCCCTCCTCCGAAGCGGCTTCGGCGAGCCATCCCTCGGGCAGGCCGTAACTCTTCTCCAGGACTGTGCGGACACTGTCCACATCCTGACCGTACCTGACAGCGGTGGCGAAACGGTTGCGGTAGCAGTGCATCAGGTAGTCGAAGGCGGCCTGAATGCCGGAAGGCTTGGGGTATGAAGAGAGATACTGGGTGTCGAAATCACCGTGATGATGCATTATTCCAAGACTCAGGTCGGGACGCATCATCTCGCTCATCAGTTTCTCCTTTATGAGACGGCGGTCGGTATAATCCATATAGCTTACATACCCGCCGCGGGATATCAGTTCCGGAAAATGCTCCCCTACGGCCTTCATCTCGTCGATATGGGCCGTCTTGGATTCGTTCAGGCTGCCGCTTCCGGTATAGATAAAAACCCCTTTGAAGGGCTCTGGATTGCGTTTTGCCGCGGTTGCCTTGCGCAGGTAGCGGCGCAGCTTTTCGTAGCGCGAGGTCCCTCCCGCATCGGTAGGACGGATACGGCCGCTGAAGATGGAGGGATGCAGGTACTGGTTTCCCTCGGCAGCCAGCGAATAATAGAAGAGCGGAGTGCCCTCGTCCCTTCTGAGGAAATCGAAGCGCAGGCCGAAATCGTCGTAAAAGCGGTCAGACGGAACGGAACTCTCCACCCAGTCGCGGCTCTGGTCCATCTTGAAGGCGCTGGTAAGGAACTGGGCATCGCGGATCATCGGAATGGGAATGTCACCGATGAACACGGCTCCTGCGATAGGATCTTTCTTCCTGTCGTAGAGATTTTTAAGCTCTGCGCGTATGGAGTCGGGCACGCCCCAGCGGTCGATGACGGTATAGACCGTGAAGCCCTGCACCTGCTCCAGGGCGGCGATATAATCGGCCAGTTCAGCAGATGCTTCGCGGCTGCTGAGGGGGTCGATAACAACGGCAAAGCCCTTGCGCTGGGCAAAGGCCGGAAAGAGCATCAGGGACGCCGCCGCTATGGTGAGGAATCGTTTGATTCTCATAGATATCAGAATTTGAGGTAAGCGCCGGCGCGGAGATTGGTGAGGGAAGTACCTTCATATCCGCTCCACCAGGAGCCGCTTCCGGCGTAAATTTCATATTGTCCCTTCACGAAGAGGCCGGGACTGAGCCTCTTGCCTGCCGGGAAGCAGAAGTCCAGCAGGGCGTGCACGAGGATGCGGGACGAAGCCCCATACTCGAACTGATGTTTGGAATAAACCTCCGAGATGTCATCATCTCCGGAATAAGGGCATCCTGAGCCGAATTCAGGCCCGAGGGGAAGCCTGTATGCGCCGCCGGCTTCGACGGTGAAAAGGCTGCTGCCGAACCCGAAGGACTTTCCGGCAAAGAGTGACGCGTCAAGCGCCGTGATCTTTTCAACAGGTGTCGTCCTTCCGAGATAGTGCTCCGCCCAATACATTGAGAAGCGGGCGTCCGCTCCGGCATACAGATCCCTGCGAAGGCCGCGGGTGATGTCGAACCTGTAAGAAGCGTCGGCATTCAGGCTGTAGGCCGACTGGATGGTATTGGTGCTGAGCACCTCATAGTAGATGCGGCCGCCGTGCTCGATGTCGGTCTGGCGCTTCTGGTCGCTCCAGACCGAAGAGGCCATCGTAAAGGAGCCGCCGAGGGTGATATTGTGGCGGATGCCGCCGTCTCCCCTTAGGAGAAGACGGTTCTTAAGACCGGCTTCCATCTTGCTGAAATCGCCGCCCTTGAAGATATAAGAGGTACCGCCGTCCTGCGCACTCTCGCTCAGCCAGGTGAAATAGAGTTCCGCAAAATCTGTCGTGGGACCCTCTTCCCGGCCAATTTTGGCCTGGAACGCGCCTGTGAGGCCGATTCCGTCGTAATCGCGCTTGTAGCCCGAATCATCGGCGGTTGACCTTTTCATATAGTCGCCCATACCCTTCATTATGAAGTAGCGATGGCCGACAAGCGGCTGGACATTGGTAAAGGCTACGCTTGAGGAGAAGAGGCGCGCCTTTGCGGCGAAGCCCAGTTCGAAGGCGGGTCCCACCCTGTAAGCGAGTCCGGCGGTCACCGGAATGACAGATGTGACTGTAGAGGGACGCGGGTCGCTCTGGTCACTTCGTGAAGCGGTGGTCACACCGGCTTCCAGACCGGCCTTGAGCCGGTCTGAAATGCGGTATGATGCTCCGGCCTGCAGGTCGAACACCTCCGTCGTGACGTTGCTCGGAAGCGAGTCGCACACGAAGAAGGGGTTGTAGGGATCCAGATAAAGCGAAGAGTTCCATCGCTGGTCCCGCTGCAGGCTGTTGGTGTAACGGAAGATTCCCGAAAGACTGAAGCGGCCTATCTTCCGGAGGCCCGAAAGGTCCGCCTGGAAAGTCCCCGCGTTGCCGCTGGCGTCGATGGCGTAGTACGCGCCCCTGGTGAGGCCGTATTCCAGCGAAGCGGTGCTGTAATCCTGCAACAGATTGCCGGAAAGGCGCACAGGATTGAGACTTTCATAGCTGACATTCTCCGTATTGTTTACATACGCTTCCCTGTAGGTCTGCGCTCCGAGGGGTAACGCAGCCAGAAGAAGCAGGAGCACGGGAATCTTCCGTTTCATAACAGTTGTTTTAAATGATGTGATTAGTCAACGCTGGTGGGGACAAAACCTGCGGTGTTGTCCTGATTGTTCTTCCAGTCAGCCGAAGAATTGTTGGTATCCTTATAGTAAACGCGGCCGCCTTCGATCGCTGCAACCTTCCTGCGGACGCACTTGCCTGAATACATAGCGGAACCTTCGATGCCGGAAGCGTCATCCTTTGCAATGAAGAAAGGATAGTGTTCGGAAAGAGCCACTCCGTTTGCATATACATCCACTGCATCGAGGACATACTTGTTGGGAACGAGCATAAAGAGGGTGGTGGAAGAACTACCGGGGGTGGTCGAGAAGTTTGCCTCGTCTGCGGCGAACTTCGAAGGAGTCATTCCTGCGGGCAGTTTGACAAGGTAGAATGCCTTGCCGGAAACGCCGAAGAAACACATCTTCATACTCTTGTTGTTGGAGAAGACAACCTCCATATTGGGGACGTTTTCATTGTCAACGTCGCCGTTGCCGAAGTATTTCTCAAAGTTGGCCTTGCTCAGGTCAGGGCTCTTTGCATATTCTTCCTTCTTGGACTCGTCGGTTCCGTATGCGAGTTTGTGGTTCAAAGCCTGGTCGGCTACGATTACGAACTCACCGGGCTGGATGGGATAATCCTTGCCGCTGCCGGGGAAAGCGAGAACGCTGCCCTGACCGCACTGGTACTTGTCGGGGAATGCGGTCTGCCAAACGCTTTCGGACTTCAGGTTTGCAAGGCACGCAACGATCATCAGACCGTCGAGATACTGGACCTCGTCGGAGTTGTTCACGATCTCGACATAACTGTCAAGCACATAGTACTGCGCGCCGCCGGTGCAGTGGATGGTCTTGAACAGGAGCGGGCTGCTGTAGAAGAGCGAAAGGTTGACGGTTACGGTCTTCTCTTCGAAGAGGGAGACGGTTCCGGTACCCTGCACCTGTGCGGTGGCATCGCCCTTGATCTTGCCGTTCACGGAGATGTTGTAGTTGCCCTGGGGCAGATTTGCGGAAGTGTCGTAGATCGACTCCAGCTTGAGGGTGTCGGCAGATGTCTCACCGGTGATGACGACAACGAGGTCGGTAACGTCAGCTGCGGTGACTTCCGAAGCGGTGGTGAACTTGAGGTTCAGGGGATAGGATTTGACTTTGTCCTTTTCGCAGGAGGAGAAAGTCATTGCTCCTGCCAGAAGCAGGAATGCGAAATAAAGAACTTTCCTTTTCATTTTGATGATTATTTAAACAGGATTGATTGTGAATACTCAGAGTTTAATCTTGACCTCCGCTCCGAAATACATCGGAGGATATATCTGGGTGAGATAGAGGCTGTGCTTGTTGGTATGGTACTTCCTGGTGTTGGTCACGTTGTTGGCTATGAAAGAGAGGTCGGCGACCTTCCCTATCTCCTTGGTAAGACGGAAGTTGAGCATCGCCCACGGTTCTATGACATCCTTCGCGAGGTTGTAGTCCTTGACGCGGTTCATATAGATATAGAGCAGCTTGTTGTCCGCAGCGGCGGGAGTCCACTCGTACCAGTTGCCGTCTATGTCGTAGTATCCCAGCGGGTCGGCGCAGATGTAGTCGCCGTCGGGGAAGCTCTTCGAATAGTAACGGCTGTTGCCGGCTTCGTCCTCGTAGATGTCATATTCGCTCTCCATCCAAACCACCTGGACTGTAGTGGTGAAGACAAGCCTCACGGCGGGGATGTGGGTTATGAAAGCGAAGTTGGTATTGACGCGGTCCCTTACGCTGCCCTTTCCCGGAGCCTGCTTTACCATATAGAAGTTGGTGTAACTCAGGCGGGTATCGATGTTCACGTTGCTGTAGCCCACATTGGTCGAGAGCCTCTTGATATGGAACCACGCTCCAGTGACATTGAGGCTTGTGCGGATGGGCTTCCACTCGCCGAGGTCGAGGGTGTACTCGATTCCGGACTTGTAGGAATCATAGGTGTTCGAAGGGATGCTCCAACTGACCCTCTCGAGGTATTCGGTCTTGGAAGCGGTACAGGGAACGCCTGCCAGGGTGTATCCTACCTGCTTGCCCGCAGCGTCGAAAGTAAGGTTCTTCGCGCCGTCGGGCACCGTATAGTAAGGGTAACGGATATCGAGTATACGGCTCTCGAAACCGAAACCGTTGGTATGCTTCTCGTTAAAATAGGTAAGGGAACCTTTCACGCGCCCCTTGGCGAAGGAGAAGCCGGCTTCCCACTTGCGGCTGTGCATCGGCTTGAGTTCCGGGTTCTGGGTGTTTTCGATGACGGTCGTGGTGACCAGCGCCAGGCGGTCCTGTTCGTTATCGCTCCAGCGTCCTATGGCCACGTTGTCATAGTACGCCTTGTCGGGATAGAGATAGATCAGGGTCGGCATCTTGTTCATCAGTCCGAAGCCGCCGTTGACTGTCAGGTCGTCCAGCAGACGGTTGTTCTTCCGGTTGAGAATGTTGAACGAAAGATTCATTCGGGGTTCCGCGGCGAAGTATCCGCTGTTGCCGCCGCTCTTGCTGCTGTCGAGGAAGAGTTTCGAGACCCTCACTCCCGCCTCGGCCATCGCCTTGTGGCTGCCTATCGAGAAGGAGGTGCGGTCGCTGATGAACGCCGAAAGGGAGGAAAGGCCGGGAATGTCGCTGTAGGCGCGGGGACGCAGGGTGTGTGAAGACTGCGCCTGAGGAGGATTCTCCTCATCGTAGGTAAGTCCCTTTCCCATATTGCCGTCGTAGGAAAACTCCGCTCCCACCTTGAGGTTGGTGTGGTTCTCCTCTCCGAACTGGATGTATTTTGAAGCCACCAGCTGCGCGAAGACATTCAAAGGGATGCTCTCTATCTCATATTCCGACTGGTATCCGAAACGTTTGAAATTCGCCGGGGCAAGACCTGCCTCGCGGGTATTGGTGATGACTCCGTCGGGGTTGTATATCCACTGTGATTTCCAGTCATGCTGGCGCGAAAGCTGGCCGCTGAGCTTGTAGTCGAGGCTGGTGATTATGCCGCTGCGGGGACGCCAGCTGCCGTTTATGCCGAGACGGCCGCCGGTGTTGCTGTTCTTCCATTCGGCGTGGCTTTCGGTCATCTGGGGGTCGCGCTTCGTATTGTTTATACTGGTATAGAAGGCGGCGCGGAGGTTGAAGCTCACCGGGCCGAACTGGTTGGAATAGCCGGCGGATGCAGTGATACGGTCATATCCCTTGTAATGCAGACGGGTGTCGGCCCAGGACTGGGCCCAGTCCACCGAGAAATTGGTTGCGCCGCCCGTCTTCAGGTTGAAGCCCTTGCCCAGGAAGAGCATCTTGGAGTTGGGATCGGCCTGCGCCTTGAACTCCCACGGAGTGTGTCCCGATTTGGTCTTGACAATCACCGCGCCGGTGGTGAGGTTGCCGTATTCAGCAGCCGGGATGCCTCGGATGACCTCCATCGATTCTATATTCTGGCCGCTGACGAGCCTCAGGTCGGTACCCTTGCCGCCGGTGGTGTTCTCTCCCACCGTCTGGTTGTTGCCGTCGGCACTCGAGCCGTAGCGGTTTGCATTGAGTACCTGCAGGTTACCGTCGTTGCTCAAAGGCGTTCCGTCCACTATGACCGATGTTCCCACAGCATAGTTGTTGTCGCCGTTCACATCTATCTCGCGGATGGTGGCCTGTGAGAGCGAGTTGAGGTTCGGACTGGTGACCAGGTTGCCCGGCACCAGCTGGAGCATGTCGCCCAGATTCTTGGGCTGGATGTGGCGGATTGCATCCTGGTTGATGACCGAGCGGCTTCCCACCTGGTCCTGCCTTGCGGTGACGACAGCGCTCTCGAGGCTCAGGTTCGACTCCCTAAGGACGACCTTGCAGCTGACGTTTGCCGAGTTCACGACGATGGTGTCGGTAACTGTCTCATAGCCGAGGAGGGAGACGGTGTAAACGTACCTTCCGGAGTGAAGATCCGATATGGTGCAGGTGCCGGCGGCGTCGGTTATGGCATAGAGAGCCTGGTTCAGCACGACGGCTGCCATCTCCACAGGGCGGGAGCTCTCGTCATATACGGTAAATGAGACTTTGTTTCCCTTGTTCTGCGCAGACAACGCCACAGAGCAGAGCAGACAGAGGGACAAAACAGCGGTTATTCTCTTTAACACTTTCATTTTGAATGCTATCGCCGTAACCGGCATTATTCACTATATTCTGCAAAAATCAACAATATGGGCCTTCCGGTCAATCCCAAATTATTATGATTCCTGCAAGGATGCATAAATACAAAGATATACTATTTCCATAATAATTCAAAACATTGATAAAACCCCATACAAAAGCGCCCCGCTGCGATTGACCATCCAGCGGGGCGCTTTTGCCTGAAAAGTGGTTACAAATCTAAATCACCGGCGGTACCAGCTCAGCATCGCGGGGTCGGAACTCTCTATGAAAGAGGCGTGGGAGGCCACCTGGGAGGCGGCGTGGGAGACGAATACTCCAGCGCTGGCCTGAAGAAGTTCCGGATTCTTCGCCGCGTCGCGAAGCAGAAGGGCCGACATCACGCAGTATGCTGCCATCTCCACCAGACGGCGGGCGTGGAAGTCGAGCCATTCCTGATCCTTGACGGCCGAAACCGCCTCGGAAGCCTTCCTGAAGCTGTCTAGCATCGCCTCGACGCTCCTGCGCTGAGGTTCAAAGGTATCGGGAAGCGCCTCGGATAACATCTCCTCTACCATCGAAGAGTAGGTTCCGTTGGTGACATAGCGGATTGCAGCCACCACCTGGAGCTGGGTCGTGCCTTCATAAATGGAAGTGATGCGGGCGTCGCGGTAGAGTCTCTCGCAGAGATAGTCCCTCATAAAGCCGGAGCCGCCGTGGATCTGGATGCAGTCGTAGGCGTTCTGGTTGGCGAATTCGGAACTCATACCCTTCGCAAGCGGGGTGAGGGCATCTGCCAGACGGCTGTAGCGCTTGCACTCCTGCCTCTCATCGGGGGTGAGGGTACGCTCGCGGGCGATATCCTCGAGGCTCTTGTATATATCCACGTAATTGGCAGTCTCGTAGAGAAGTGAACGGCTCGCCTCGAGCTTCGCCTTTATCATCGCGATCATCTCATATACAGCGGGGAAGCCCTCTATCGCCTTGCCGAACTGCTTGCGGTCGGCGGCATAAGAAACGGCTTCCTGAAGCGCTGCGGCCGAGATTCCGACGCTCTGGGCAGCGATACCCAGACGGGCGGCGTTCATCAGCGACATCACATATTTGATGAGGCCCAGGCGGCGGTCGCCGCAAAGCTCGGCCCTGGCATTGTTATACACCAGTTCGCAGGTCGGGGAGCCGTGGATACCCATCTTGTCCTCGATTCGGCGGACGGTGACTCCGCCGTCGCGCTTGTCGTAGATGAACATCGAAA
>JAEEGL016473093.1_pt1 | contig 16519 bp, 14 predicted proteins | sample 9134231 | NCBI WGS metagenome assembly JAEEGL01 (sample SAMN16246548, study PRJNA631951) | gut metagenome | biome: gut microbiome; feature: rumen; material: fiber-attached | host: Bos | place: Iran: Karaj | collected 2018-10
CGAGCCGGTGCTGCTCACCGACGGCCTGAACTGCGTGGCCCGGGAGGCGGGAGCCTTCCTTGGTGCCGTGGCGAGAACCCACGCCGGAAAAGGGAAGAAAACGGCCTTCATCGCCGGGGGAGAGACCGTGGTGAACGTGACGGGCACTGGCCTGGGCGGACGTAATCAGGAACTGGCGCTGGCCGCCGCTCCGTTGATCGACGGTCTTGACGGCGTGTGCGTATTCAGCGTCGGCAGCGACGGCACCGACGGCCCCACCGACGCCGCGGGCGGTTACGTTGACGGCGGCACCGCGCCCGCCCTTCGCGCCGCGGGGATCGATATACCCGCCGTCCTGCGTAATAACGACGCGTACCACGCCCTCGAAAAGACGGCCGGGCTTATAATCACCGGTCCCACCGGCACCAACGTCAACGACGCGGCCGTTGTACTCGTCGACGGATGAAAAAGAAAAAAACCGCTTGACTGTAAACCGACTTTATACCCTATCATAGCGGGCGAGAGGAGGTTTTTGCATGACGATAAGCCAGATAGAGGAGCGCACCGGTCTGGAGCGCTCCGCCATCCGATTTTACGAGGAGCGGGGGCTCATATCCCCGGCCCGGCGGGACAACTCTTACCGGGATTACTCCGAGGAGGACGCCGAGACCCTGCTGCGCGTGAAACTTCTGCGCCGGCTGGGGATGTCCGTTGAGGACATAATCCGCCTCAGGGACGGCGGCGCGGATTTCGCCGCCGCCATGGAGGAACTGGCCCGCCGCCTTGAAACACAGTCGGATGAGCTGGCTCGGTATTCCGAGCTTTGCCGCACGATAAAAAGCGAATGTGCCGACTGGAACGGTCTGGACGCCGCCCGGTATCTGGACGCGCCCCGGGGCGTCGCCCCGCTGCCGTCGCCGCCGGAGGACAGGGTCCGGCCCTATCCCGTGCGGCGTTATCTTGCCCGGTGGTTGGACCTGCAGATTTGCGCGATGCTGTGGCTTGCCGTGATACTGCTGGTATTCCACGTGAATTACACCTTCCGCAGCGGCATCCTTAGATGGGCGGACAGCGCGGCGGCGCTGGGGACAATGCTCCTGCTGGAACCCCTGTGTCTGCGTCTGTTCGGCACCACGCCGGGCAAACGGCTGATGGGGATATATGTCAAAAACACGTGGGGGAGAAGGCCTTCGTACTTCGAGGGCCTGTCCCGCACGTTCGACGTGATACTTTACGGTATGGGCTGGGGCGTGCCCGTCGTATCTGTGTGGAGGCTTGTCAAGTCGTACAAATCGGTAAAAGAGGGGGAGGATCTGGCCTGGGAGTGGGAGCTGACGGAGTACCGGGAGAAAACAGGCCCGGTCTTCGGGGCACTCTACGGCGCCGTCATAGCCGTTGTGACGGCAGTGATGGTGATCATGATACCTCTCGGTGCCATGCCGCCCCACACCGGAGACGTGACTGCGGCGCAGTTCGCGCAGAATTACAACTTCCTTGCACGGTACAACCGCGCCTACGACGCGGCCGTCAAATGGCGGACAGTGCCCTGGGAACAGTACAAAGGCGTGACCATGAACGATGACGGCTCATGGAACGCCCCGGAGATCGTGGAGGGTTATTACGGCATCGACGCCGGTTTTGAGGCCACCGGCACCCGCATGGGCAGCGTCCCCGGCGACTTCACCTTCATCACCGACGGGAGGACCGTCACGGGCGTAAAATACGTCCGCCGCAGCGGTGACACCTGGACGGACAGTGCCGACCTGGCGGAACTGGCGCTGGCCGGCGGCAGTCTTATCGGAAAAGGCGAGAGCCTTTTCGATTCGCCGGTGGCCCGGGTGTACGACACGGCGTCCTCGCTTCTGACCGGTACCGGCAGCCAGCGATTTTCCTTCACGCTGGAGGGGTGGAAATTTGATTACTCCCTTGAGGTCGACGGCTATCTGGTCGTCGGCGGAGCGCTGGCGGCAGGGGATCTGGCCTCGGGCGGTCCCGGCCGCGTCGTCACGGTGGAGTTCACGATAATCCGACAGTAGAAACGGTGGCATATATGAAGCTTCTATGCGCGTATCTTTTCCTTATAAACGTTATCGGCTTCGTCCTCATGGGCGCCGACAAGCGGCGGGCGAAGACCGGGCGGTGGCGGGTGCCGGAGGCAAGTCTGTTCGGCACGGCGCTGCTGGGCGGCAGCGTCGGGAGCCTTTTGGGCATGCTCGCGTTCCGCCACAAGACCCGCCACGCCTCCTTCGTTACAGGTATGCCCCTCATACTTATCGCGCAGCTGGCGGCGGCGTGGTATCTCTTGTTCCGATGAGTCCGTTGCCCTGCTTCGCAGCTTGACATTTTCAATTGTATATGTCATTATAGATAAAAACAAACGCGAAATAAGCACGATTTTTGTACAAATTTCAATATGTGAAATACCGAGTGCCGAGAGGGCGGAAAGGAACCGTAGATGAAGGATTTCAAGACAGACGCAGGCAATATCATACTGAATAACGAGGCCATCCCCGTGATCTGGGAGGGCGACGTCGTCGTGGCCGGCGGCGGCCCCGGCGGTCTGGGCGCGGCCATCGCGGCCCAGCGCAGAGGCGCTTCCGTCATGCTGGTGGAGGCCAACGCCTTCCTGGGCGGCATGATGGGCTACGGCGGCGGCATGCCTCTGGGCGGGGCGTATCCCGGCCTGCGCACGATAGGCGGCATCGCCGAGGAGATACTCACCAAGGTGCGCAACGCCGGACCCGACAAGGCCGACGTGCGTCACATGCCCCTGTTCGGCGACTGGTACTTCCACGACGCAGAGTACTTCAAGTCCATGATAGCCCAGTTCGTGCTGGATATGGGTCTGAAGGTCAGGCTCCACACCTGGGTCAGCGACGTGCTCATGGACAGCCAGCGCCACGCCTGCGGCATCATAGTCGACTCCAAGAACGGCCGCGAGGCCATCCTTGCCAAGGTCATAGTTGACGCCACCGGCGACGCGGACCTGGTGGCCAAGGCCGGCGGACGCTTCGAGAAGGGTGACGACAACGGCGACATGATGGGCGTCACCATAGTGTTCAACGTGGGCGGCGTGGATACGGACAAGTTCATGCCCTACTACACCACCGAGGACCCGGGCCTGGTCAAGCTCATCGAAAAGGCCAAAGCGGACGGCCGCGGTCCCAGTGAGGACGATAAGTTCACCTCCATCCACAAGGGAGTGAAGCCCAACAGCCTGTTCATGAACTCCGTGCGAGTCCGGGGCATAGACGGCACAGACGCCGACAGCCTCACCCGCGGCGAGCTGCTGGGCCGCATCCGCGTGTTCCAGGAGCTGACCTTCCTCCGGGAGTACGCCCCCGGCTGTGAAAACGCCTACATAATGAATACCGGCAGCCAGCTGGGTGTCCGTGACAGCCGCCGCATAGTGGGCGAGGATTACCTGAGCATGCAGGACTGCCTTGACCTGCGCAAGCGTCCCGAGTCCGTGATACTGCGGTGCACCGGCCCCTTCGACAACACCACCCGGGGCAACTCCAAGGTGTACGTTCTCAACGATATCGACATGTCCGCCTGGTACGATATCCCCTACGGGGTGGTGGTGCCCAAGGATCTGGACAACATAGTGGTGTCCGGCCGTACCTTCTCCTGCCACTACATGGCGCTGACCAGCTCCCGCGGCCAGGGCCTGATGATGGGCCTGGGCCAGGCCGTCGGCACAGCCGCCGTCATGGCGGCCAGGAGCGGCGCGGCAATGAAGGACATCGACGTGAAGGAGCTGCAGCGTCAGCTTATGGAGGACGGCTGTGACCTGGGCCTCAACGGCTGATCATCTCCGAAAACGAACAAAATCCCCGTGCCGACGGCACGGGGTTTTTCGCGCTGAGTTCAGTTCGCGTTGGTGTACTTGCTCTTTACCTGATCGATCTTCTGCTGCTGTACCTGCTCCGCGGTATACCAGCCGTGCTGCATCATCTGCTTATAGATGCCCGACTGCATATCGAGAGTGCCGGTAAGGGCATCCTCAAAGGCGGAGTGTACGTTGGCACTGTCCGACTCGATGGTGCCGTGCATATAAAGGTCACAGGCGCCTTTCGTGGTCAGAAGAAGATTTTCCATTATTGTTCTGTCGTCCATTTTTCCGCCCTCCCTTTACACCAGCTTGTAGAAGCAGCCGAAAATGCGCCGGTTCTCGTCCACCAGCTGCTGGGCGTGCTTCCGGAGCGTCGGGTCCTGAAGAGAGTTCACAGCCTGCTGACACTGGTTGGAAAGAAAAAGGGCGTGGCCCAGTGCGTCGTCCACGTAGAGGAGTTCTTTTGATGTCATGAAAGTCTCCCATCCGCTGCCCGAGGGCAGCTTTTTTTCGGCGGCATACGCGCCGCGAAAACATTATGTCCCGTTAACAGCGGTTATATTCCGAGGGAGAATTATATAAGTTGTAAATTAAATTATATAAATAACTTGACAAAATAATTACGCAGGACTATTATAGGTACGGTAAAAGATATCACGGGAAGGTGATGAAAATGGCAAAAACGTTATATTCACTCATGCTCTCAGAGGATGTGGTCAGGGAGGTGGACCGCAGGGCCCACGCTCTCGGCGTGACACGCTCGGGCCTTATAAATCAGGTGCTGGCGGAGTACGTCAACTACAAGACCCCGGAGCAGCGCATAAACGACGTATTCTCCGCAATGGAGCAGTTATTTACCCCAACGCGGGATATAGTGCCGTTCTTTACACCCAACGCCCCCACAATATCCCTGAAAAGTTCTCTGCAATACAAGTATCGCCCCACCGTGCGGTACGAGGTGCAGCTTTACAAGGAGCGGGGGGACACGCTGGGGGAGCTTGACGTGGTGTTCCGCACCCAGTCAAGGGAGCTCATATCGGCCCTTATAGAGTTCTTCCGTCTGTGGAAGAGCGTCGAGGGACGGTACCTGATCTCCGGGGCGGCGCCGGAGTACACGCTGTACGACGGGCGGCTGACCCGCACCATCGCGCTGCCCGCGGACAGGGACTACACCAACGACGAGCTGGCCGGGGCCATCTCCGGCTACATCAAGACCTTTGACGCCGCCATGAAGGGCTTCCTCTCCGGCTGGGGCCGGGAGGAAACGGAGGCGCTGTGCGCCGATTACGTCCGGTCCGGCGGCGTCATCATATGACAAGAAACGGGGCGATTTCATGAACGCTGAAAAATATACGCAGAAGACCGTGGAGGCGCTGAACACCGCCAATTCCATGGCGCAGGAGAACTCCAACCAGTACATCACGCCCGAGCACCTTCTGTACGCACTCATCGACCAGGACGGCGGGCTCGTTTCCTCCATCTTCACGAAGATGGGCGTCGACTCTGACGGGGTGCTCTCGGAGCTGGATTCCGCCATTTCCGCCCTGCCGAAGGTATCCGGAGGCAGCGGTGAGGTGTTCGCGTCTCCGGAGACGAGCAGGATAGTCACCTTCGCGGAGAAGGTTGCGGAGAAGATGGGTGACGAGTACGTCTCCGTGGAGCATCTGATGCTGGGCATCTTCGCCAACGAGACAAGAGCCGTAAAGGATATATTCCGCCGTCATAATATAACGAAGGACGCTTTCGTGTCGGAGCTTGCCCGGGTAAAGACAAGACCCAACACCACCGACAACCCGGAGGAGACCTACGACGCGCTGAAAAAGTACGGTACAGACCTGGTGGAACGGGCCCGGGACAACAAGCTGGACCCGGTCATCGGCAGGGACACGGAGATAAGAAACGTCATCCGGATCCTCTCCCGAAAGACGAAGAACAACCCCGTCCTTATCGGCGAGCCCGGCGTAGGCAAGACGGCCATCGCCGAGGGCCTTGCCCAGAGGATAGTCTCCGGCGACGTGCCCGACAGCCTTAAGGATAAGACCATATTCTCCCTCGACATGGGAGCCCTTATCGCCGGAGCCAAGTACCGGGGCGAGTTCGAGGAGCGGCTGAAGGCCGTTCTCGAGGAGATAAAGAGCGCCGAGGGCAGGATACTGCTGTTCATCGACGAGATACACAATATCGTGGGCGCGGGGAAGACCGAGGGCAGCATGGACGCCGGAAACCTCCTCAAGCCGATGCTGGCAAGGGGAGAGCTCCACTGCATAGGCGCCACCACGCTGGACGAGTACCGCAAGTACATCGAGAAGGACGCGGCCCTCGAGCGGCGTTTCCAGCCCGTCATGGTGGACGAGCCGGACGTGGAGGACACCATCTCCATCCTCAGGGGACTGAAGGAGCGTTACGAGATATTCCACGGCGTACGCATCCATGACAACGCCCTGGTGGCCGCCGCGACGCTCTCCGACAGGTACATCTCCGACAGGTTCCTGCCCGACAAGGCCATAGACCTGGTGGACGAGGCCTGCGCCATGATACGCACGGAGATATCCTCCATGCCCTCTGAGCTGGACGACAAGCGCCGCCGGATAATGCAGCTGGAGATCGAGGAGATGGCCCTCAAAAAGGAGGACGACCGCCTCTCAAAGGACCGGCTGGAGAAACTCTCGAAGGAGCTGGCGGAGGAGAAGGAGGAGTTCAACGCCCTCAAATCCAGATGGGAAAACGAGAAGGCCGGAGTCGAGGAGATCAACGACATAAAGACGCAGATCGAGCAGACCAACGCCGATATCGAGCGGGCCCAGCGCAATTACGAGTACGAGACGGCGGCGCGCCTTAAATACGAGACGCTGCCCAACCTTGAAAAGCGCCTCGCCGAGGCCGAGTCGAAGGAGAAGGACACCTCCCTCGTCCGGGATACCGTCACCGAGGAGGAGATAGCCGAGATAGTGGCCAAGTGGACCGGCATCCCCGTGGCAAAGCTGATGGAAGGCGAGCGGGAGAAGCTGTTGCATCTGGACGAGACGATACACAAGCGCCTCATCGGTCAGGACGAGGCCGTGCAGAAGGTGACGGAGGCCATCCTTCGCTCCCGAGCCGGTATCTCCGACCCCAACAGACCTATCGGCTCCTTCCTGTTCATGGGACCCACGGGCGTGGGCAAGACGGAGCTGGCAAAATCCCTTGCCGAGGCGCTCTTTGACGATGAGAGCAATATGGTAAGGATAGATATGACCGAGTACATGGAGAAGTTCTCCGTGTCAAGGCTCATCGGAGCCCCTCCGGGATACGTGGGCTACGACGAGGGCGGTCAGCTTACCGAGGCGGTGAGAAGAAAGCCCTATTCCGTGGTGCTCTTCGACGAGGTGGAGAAGGCTCATCCCGACGTTTTCAACATCCTCATCCAGATACTTGACGACGGCCGGGTCACCGACTCCCAGGGCAGAACGGTGGATTTCAAGAACACCATCATAATCATGACCTCCAACATCGGTTCCCAGGCTCTGCTGGAGGGTATCGACGAGCACGGAGACATATCACAGGCCGCCCGGGACGCGGTGAACGCCCAGCTCAAGCAGGTGTTCCGCCCCGAGCTGATAAACCGTCTCGACGAGATAATCATGTTCCGGCCTCTTACGAAGAGCGACCTGGACAGCATAATCGAGAACCTTGTCGGCCGTCTGCGGGGCAGACTTGAGGCACAGTCCCTGAAGCTGGAGATGACTCCCGCGGCAAAGGATCTGGCTGTGGAGCAGGGCTTCGACCCTGTCTACGGCGCAAGACCGCTCCGCCGGTATCTGCAGAGCAGGGCGGAAACGCTCATCGCAAAGACCATTCTCAAGGGCGAGGTCGGCGCCGGTTCCACGCTGGTGCTGGACGCCGAAAACGGCGAGATGGTCTGCCGCGTAAGACCGTAAACCGTACAAACGCAAAAAACCGCTGCGGGATATCCCGCAGCGGTTTTGCTTTTGCTTATTTTCAGCCCAGCGCGATCTCGGACACTCCGTCGCCGACGTATTCCAGCTTCACGCCCTCCAGGGGACGGTCCGCGGTGACGGTGACCCTGCCGCCCCGGCGGAAAGCATTTACGGTGACGGGGTTTTCACCCTTCATATCGTATATCTCTATCTGGGACGAGTCGCCGTCGTCAAGCTCAAAGACCTTGAGCGTCAGGCCTTTATGGTAGTCGTAATCGGGGCGCGTGTCGTCGGCGCCGACGGGCAGTATGGTGCCGGGACGCACCAGCAGCGGCAGCGCAAAGAAGTCGTAGACGCCATCGTAATACCGCCCGCCCTCGTAGGTCCTGCCGTTGAGGAGGTCGGTCCAGCGGCCCTGCGGTACGTAGAACTGAGCTTTGCCGCCCTCGTCGAACACCGGCGCCACCAGCAGGCTGCCGCCCAGCATGTACTGCCTGTCGAGGTACGCGCAGGCCGGGTCGTCCATGAATTCCACCACCATTGGCCTCATCACCGGCGTGCCGAACTTATGGGCGTACACCGCCTGGGTGTAGATGTAGGGCATGAGGGAGCATTTCAGGTTCACGAAGCGGCGCAGCACGTCGCTGGCCTCATCGTCGAAGTTCCAGGGCACCCGGTAGGAGCCGGAGCCGTGGAGACGGCTGTGGGAGGACAGAAGGCCGAAGGCGCACCAGCGCTTGTACACGTCCGCCGGGGCCGTATCCTCGAAGCCGCCGATGTCGTGGCTCCAGAAGCCGAAGCCGCAGGCAGCCAGGGAAAGACCGCCCCGCAGAGTCTCCGCCATGGAGGGGTAGGTGGCGGTGTTGTCGCCGCCCCAGTGCACGGGCATCTGCTGCCCTCCGGCGTAGGCGGACCGGGCGAATACCACGGCCTCGTTCCTGCCCCGCTTGCGCTCCAGCAGGTCGAAAACCACCTTGTTGTACAGCAGCGTGTAGCGGTTGTGCATCTCCAGCGGGTCGCTGCCGTCGTACCACGCTATATCCCGGACTGGTATCCTCTCGCCGAAGTCTGTCTTAAAGCAGTCGATGCCCATGTCCATGAGCTTTTCAAGATGGCCCTGATACCATTTTACCGCCTCGGGATTGGTAAAGTCCACGATGCCCATGCCGGACTGCCACAGATCCGTCTGCCAGACGGTGCCGTCGGTCTTTTTAAGGAGATAGCCCTTCTCCGCCGCCTCCGGGAACAGGGAAGAGGCCTGGGCAACGTAGGAATTAATCCATATGCACAGCTTCAGACCCTTTGCCTTGAGCCTTCTAAGCATTCCCTCGGGGTCGGGGAACATGTTCTTGTCCCATTCGAAGTCTATCCAGTGATTGCCTCTCATCCAGAAGCAGTCGAAATGGAAAACGCTCAGCGGTATGTTCCGCTCCGCCATGCCGTCGATGAAGGAGTTGACGGTGTTCTCGTCGTAATCTGTGGTGAAGGACGTGGACAGCCACAGACCGAAGGACCAGGCGGGGGGCAGGGCGGGCCTGCCGGTGAGCGCGGTGTAGCGCTCAAGTATCTCGTGACCGTTTCTGCCGTAGATGAAGAAGTACTGCAGGCTCTCGCCCTGGGCGGAGAAGCCCACGCGCTCCACGTCCTCGCTGCACACCTCGAAACTGACGTCCGTCAGATCGTTGACGAAAACGCCGTAACCCTTGTTTGACAGATAGAAGGGCACGTTCTTATATGACTGCTCGCTGGAGGTGCCGCCGTCCGCCTGCCAGATGTCCACCACCTGCCCGTTCTTCACGAAGGGGGTGAACCGCTCGCCCAGACCGTAGATGGACTCGCCCACACCGACGGACAGCTGGCCGCGGGTGTAGTTGCGGCCGGTGTTGGCGTCGATGAAATAGCCGCAGGCGCGGGGCGCCGCGCTGCTTACCACCCTGCCCTCGGCGATGAAATCCATACGGAAATCCTCGTCGCCGTACATCTTCAGCGTCAGATCGCCGGAGGTGAAGCAGGCGTTGCGCCCGTCCACGACTGTCTCCGGCGTTACAGGCTCGGTGTACAGCTCAAGGGGACGGTGACCGGGCACGTCGCCGTAGAAGTGGCGTATCTCAACGCCGATCACGTCGGGCATGGGCGCGGTGACATTTATGGTTATCACGGTTGAGTTGAGCGTGTCGCCACGGGCCCGCATGGGGGTGGAGGCAACCACGGCCCGCAGACCGTCGGCCGTGGGCGTATACTCGAACAGATCCTTCGCGTAATGGGGGGTCACACCCTCCTTCATAAGCCAGTAGCCGTTGGAAAATTTCATATGGCGCGTATTTCCTTTCGACAGAGTATTTTTGCTTATTATCCATCATACTCCATAATAAACCGCCCTGTCAACCCAAACGCATTTGTGACAGATGTACAAATTCCGACCGCTCTTTTTATGCCAAAACATCGTTGTAATTCATTTGCGACTGTGTTAATTTAGAGTCAGACGTATACGGACGAGGGACGCCCTCCGCCCGTGTTATTGAAAGGAGAAAACCATGAACGGCAGAGTTGTCGAGACCTTCGTGTGCAGCGAGTTTGACCCCGTAGTAAACACCGCCGCGGGACGCATCCGCGGCTACAAGATGAACGATATGTACACCTTCCTGGGCGTGCGCTACGCCACGGCGGAGCGGTTCAAACAGCCGAAGCCCCTGGAGCCCTGGGACGATATCGTGGATACCCAGGACTTCGGCCTCCAGTGCCCCCAGGTGCCCCCGAGGATACCCTTTGACAGCAATCTGGCATTCCCCAAGCGCTATTGGCCTCAGGGCGAGGACTGCCTGACTCTGAACGTGTGGACCACCGAGCTTTCCGAGACGGCGAAGAAGCCCGTCATGATATGGCTCCACGGCGGCGGCTTCGGCACCGGCTCATATATGGAGCTGGAGTGCTACGACGGCGACAATATGGCCCGCTACGGCGGCGTGGTGACCGTGTCGATCAACCACCGGCTGAACATCCTGGGCTACATCGACCTTTCCGACTACGGCCCGGAGTACGAGCTGTCCGGCATCGCCGGCATGGAGGACATCGTTGCCGCACTGAAGTGGGTGCGTGACAACATCGCAAAATTCGGCGGCGACCCGGACAACGTGACCATATTCGGCGAGTCCGGCGGCGGCGCCAAGGTCCGGGCCCTCATGCAGATGGGCTCCGCCGACGGCCTTTATCACCGGGCCATAGTGGAGAGCGGCATCATGCGCGCCGGCGACGTTACCCCGGAGCAGGAGAAGGCCGCGGCGAAGGAGCGGGCGAAGATCATTGTGGACGCCGCCGGAGGCATAGAGAAACTGACGGCCATGCCCTATTACGGCCTTCTGGGCCTGATGGAGCAGACCGGCGTCAGTTCCCGTACCTTCAGCCCCGTGCCCTGCACCGGCAGCTACGCGGGCGAGTGGCACAACGCCGGGTTCCGTCCCGAGACGCTGAATATCCCCCTCATCGCCGGCAGCACCTTCCAGGAACTGGTGCCCCGTCCGAAGAACATAAACGATAAGAGCGCCCTCACCGAAGAGGAGCGCTACGCGGCCCTCGTCGCCGCCTACGGTGACGACGCCCCCGCTATAAGAGACGAGTTCAAAAAGGCCTATCCGGAGCTCAATCTCTATTACGCGTCCCTTCTGGACACCATGGTGCGCCGTCCCACCAGCGCCTTCTGCGTCGCCCGGGCCGCCGCGGGAGGGGAGAACACCTGGAACTTCATGTTCGCCTTCGAGACCTGGTACAAGGGCGGGTGGATGTCAACCCACGCCGACGAGCTGGCCTTCATCTTCCATAATACGGAGTATATCGGCGCCATGTACGCCGGCGAGAGCACAAAGAAGATGCAGGACCTCATATTCAACGCCTGGATCAGCTTCGCCCGCACCGGCGACCCCAACTATGAGGGCATGCCGGAGTGGAAGAGGGTCACTCCCGACGAGCGCAGCTGCTTCGTGTTCTCCAGCAGCCCCGGCAACCGCGTCGCCTTTGACGAAAAGCTCGTTGAGCTGGTGAGAAAGTATCGCGCGTCGGGCTTCGGCGCGCCCCCCGTCAGCAAGAAGAACGATTGATCTGCCGGATATAACAGCGGCGGAGGATTATCCTCCGCCGCTTTTTTTATTTCTTCGGTTTTCTGCACCGGAAAAAGATGAACTCCGGCTTGTGTACGAGTCCGCCGAAGACGTCCTCATGGGCGCTCATCAATTCCTCCGGCACCGTCGCCTCCCGGCATTCCTCGATGACGAAGCCCGCGCCGACGATATCGTTTATGAAGGTGGAGAAGGTCCGGTGATACAGCTCGTAGCCGTCCACCACCCAATTTACACGGCGCAGACCCTCCAGGGCGTAGCTGCGCAGATTGGCATATAGCCGCACCCCGTTTTCGTCCCGGGTATATCTGTCGTAAACGCCGTCCCAGGCGGTGGCCAGGGGGTGGGAGGTGCTGAAGACGAGAAAGCCGCCGTCGTTCAGCAGGGCATAAATGTCCCGCATGAGTCTGCCGAGATTTTCGACGTAATCGAAGGCGAGAGAGCTTGTCGCCACGTCGAAAGTCCCGGCGAGCGTGCCTGCGTCTTCCATCGCAATACGGCGGTATTCGACGTTGTCTGCGGCGTTGTGCTCACGGGCATAGGCCAGCATCTTTTCGGATATGTCGATGCCCAGCACCGAGGCGGCGCCCATGTCGGCGTACTGCCTTGCGTGCTGACCCATGCCGCAGCCCAGGTCGAGAACGGTTTTGCCCCGCAGGTCCGGCAGCATTTCCGTCATAATAGGCGTTTCCACGCAGTCGTTGAAGTTTATCTCATTGGCCCGAAGCGACTTGAAATTCTCGAAAAACCTCTCGTTGTCGTATATATTCTGCATGCTCATTGTTTTTCCGCTCCTTTGCGGGTCGTATCACCCGTTTCCTGTGCTTATGGTATAGGAAGAAAAGATCCCCGGCGCGGGCCGGGGATCTTCGTATACGCGGCGTTTACTCCGCGGAGATTATGAAGCTGTAAACGGGCTGGCCGCCGGCAAGCTCGGTGACCTCCGCGTCGGGGAACGTTTCCTGAAGACCGGCGGACAGCGCCACGGCGTTCTCGCCGGAGGCGTCACACCCGCGGTAAACGGTGATCATGTCGGGGTCAAAGGGGGCGAGAGCGTCGTCGATGCTCTTCACGACCTGGCCGAAATCGGCGCTGTTGGCGATAAGACTGCCCTCCAGAAGAGCCAGATACTCGCCGGCCTTTATCTCCACCTCGTCGAACACGGAGTCGCGGGCGGCGTACGTCACGTTCACGGTGTGTACGCCGGAGAACGCCCCGTTGAGCTGTTCCTCCAGCTCCGCCTCCTCAAGGGACTCGTCGAAGGACAGGAAGGATACGATGCCCTGGGGGATGGTCCTGGTGGGGATGACGATCACCTTTTTATCGGTCAGAGGCTGACACTGCTGTGCCGCCATGATTATGTTCTTGTTGTTGGGGAAGACGAAAACGGTGGGGGCGTTGACGCTCTCCACGGCCTTGAGGATATCCTCGGTGCTGGGGTTCATGGTCTGACCGCCGGAAACGATGGCGTCGGCTCCAAGCTCGGTCATAAGATTCTGCAGCCCCTCGCCCGCGGCTACGGTGACTATGCCGTAGCGCTTCTCCGGTCCGGCGGGAACGGGCTTGGCGGCGTTGTCGTCGAATATCTTCTCCGTGTGCTGGATGCGCATGTTCTCGATCTTCACCGTCTGCAGGCTGCCGTAGGTCAGAGCGCGGGTCAGTACCTCGCCGGGGATGTCGCAGTGGACGTGGACCTTGATGATGTCGTCGTCCACCACGAAGACGAGACTGTCGCCTATGCCGTCGAGATAGTCCCGCAGGACCTCAGGCTCGGTGCGGTTTTCTCTGGCCACGATGAACTCGGTGCAGTAGGTGAAGGTTATGTCCTCATCGGAGAAATCGGAGAAATCCGCCTTCTCCCGTACCTCGGACGTGTAGGATATATCGGTCACGGGCTCGCCGTTGAGCGCCATGAGCATGCCCTGCAGAAGGCACAGATAGCCCTCGCCTCCGGCGTCCACAACGCCGGCCTTTTTAAGCACGGGGTTCTGGTCGGTGGTGGCGGCCAGAGCCTCCTGACCGGCGGACAGCATCTGCTCCATGAGGACGCACAGGTCCTCCTCCTCGGCGGCCAGAGCCTCGGCTCTGTCGGCCACGATGCGGGACACGGTGAGTATGGTGCCCTCGGTGGGACGCATAACGGCCTTGTATGCGGTGGCCACGCCTTCCTTGAGGGCGGCGGCGAAGAGAGCGCCGTCGATCTCGTCGTGATCGCGCAGGACGAGGGACATGCCCCGGAAGAGAAGGGAAAGAATGACACCCGAGTTGCCTCTGGCGCCCCGCAGCAGGGCGGAGGCCATGATCTTGGAGACGTCCCCCGCGGAGGAGGGCTGAACGCGCTCGGCTTCCATTACGCCGGCCCGGAACGTCAGGGACATGTTGGTGCCGGTGTCGCCGTCGGGCACGGGGAACACGTTGAGATCGTTGATTTTCTGTTTGTTCTGTTCAAGCACGGCCGCCCCGCTCACGAGCATCTGTCTGTACAGGGCGCCGTCGATAGTCTTTACCATTTTTTCTACGTTCCTGTCAATCAAAGATTATGGAGTCAACAAAGACTTCCACGCTGTCGACCTTCACGCCGGTCACCTGGGTGACCTTGTAATCGACCTCGCTTATGATGCTGTGGCACAGGGCGGGGATGTTCACGCCCTGATCGACTATGATGTGCAGCTCTATGACGACGTCGCCGCTGTCGGAGAAGCTGACATACACACCCTTGCCCATGGACTCTTTCTTCAGAAGGTGCACGAGACCGTCGCTGACGGAGCGCATGGCCATACCCTTGACGCCGAAGCAGGAGGTGGCGGCGTCGCCTACCAGGGTGGTGAACACGTCCTTGGAGATGATGATCTTCCCAAGCTCGTTGGTGTAGTTTATCATATTGATCCCCATTCTGCCGCTGTGGATGAGGGTATGTTCCCGGCCCCCGCAAGCGGCGGACGGGGACCGGAAAAACCGGCATACGGCTTTTCAAATGACTATTATAGTATAAATCTTCCGGAACTACAAGTAAAAATACGGAATTATCGCCGCCGAAACGGTACAGGGCAGCCTGAAACCTCCGCCGTGGGACGACAAAAACGGGAATACCGCTGACGGTATCCCCGTTTTTTTGTTTTTCAACGTCATTATCCGCCCACGGTTACGATCCCGCCGCCCCACAGCTTCGTCTCAAAATCCGAGTGGGAGGTGACGATGATATCCGCCCCGAAGGTCAGGATCTTCGGCACGATGCGCTCCGTCAGTCCGGGGTCCAGACCTTTGAGCGGCTCGTCAAGAACAAGAAGGTCTCCGCCGTAGGCCAGCGCCCGGGCCAGCGCGATGCGCCGCCTCTGTCCGCCGGACAGTTCGCCGGGTTTTGTCCCGGCCTCTGCCGACAGTTCGACCATCTCCAGATACGTTCCGGCAGTATGTCTCCTGCTTCGCGGCAGTACCGCCGCCACGTTCTGCGCGGCGGTGAGCCAGGGCAGAAGCCGGTCCTCCTGAAACATGAACGCGACTCTGCCCGGCACGTTGTCTATCGTGCCCCGGCCGGGCTTTTCAAGTCCGGCGATGAGCCGCAGCAGCGTGGTCTTTCCGCCCCCGGAGGGGCCGGTCACGACGGCGACGGGGGAGGGAACGTCGAGAGAGAAGCTTTCAAATACGACCTTGTCACCGTAGGAGAAGTCCAGATCGGATATCCTTATCATTTTTCCGAGGCCCTCCTTATCGCCAGACGAAAGACCCGCTCCAGCACCATGCTGAGGATTATCACCGCCGCCGTCCAGGCAAACAGGGACGGCGTTTCGAGATATATCTTCGAGTAATAAAGCTGGGCGCCGACGGTCCTTTTGGGCTGACAGAGCACCTCGGCGGCTATGCCGCTTTTCCAGGCCATGCCCATGGCGGTGGCGCAGGCTCCCGCCCAGGAGGGCAGCACCGAGGGCACGTAGATGAGCCGCAGGCGCTTCACGGCGTCGAAACCGTAAGCCCTGCCCATCTCCAGAAGAGAGGCGTCGGTCTGACCGATTGCGGTGGAAAGCGCGCCCCACACTATCGGAGTGACCGTAAGGGCGGAGATGAAGGAGGTTATCCAGCTCTTGTCCACCCACAAAAGCACGAGGATGATGAATGAGGCTATGGGCGTTGAGCCCACGATGCGCACCGCGGGGGACAGAATGGCGTCCGCCGCTCCGAAGAAGGATGTCAGCCACGCCAGCAGCGTGCCCGCCGCGACTCCGGCGGCGAACCCGGCGACTATGCGTCCCAGGGTGGTGAGTATCGTCAGCCAGAAATCGCCCCTTGCGCAAAGAGACAGAAATTCCCGACCAACCGAAACGGGGGACGGGAGCAGAAGCTCCTGTCCCGTCTTCCAGCTGAGCAGCACCCACACCGCCGCCCAGAAGGCGGCGGCGAGGACGGCTTTTATTATCTTCGTCTTTTTATCCGGCGTAGTCGTAGTAGAACGCTTCATCGGGGATCTTGCCTCCAATGGAAGTGGGGTCCGCGTCGAACAGCACGTTGTAATAGGCTTCAAGGTCGCCGGAGAGGGTATCGGCGCCGGCGATGAAGGTCATGGCGCAGTCGGGGATGGCCTTTTTGGCGACGGCCGCCTTGGCAACTACCTCGTACTTCTCGGCCAGCGCCGCGGCGGCGTTAAGATTGGCGGGGCTGTTCATAGCTGCGATGGCGCGCGCGTA
>JAEEGL012578433.1_pt1 | contig 16518 bp, 14 predicted proteins | sample 9134231 | NCBI WGS metagenome assembly JAEEGL01 (sample SAMN16246548, study PRJNA631951) | gut metagenome | biome: gut microbiome; feature: rumen; material: fiber-attached | host: Bos | place: Iran: Karaj | collected 2018-10
GAAGGTCGCGAAGCCGCCGTTGTCGATAATATGATAGCTCGTATTCATGGCCCTAATTGGCTTAGAACGCTTGGCCGAGAAGCATATATAGATAGAAAAGCCAAAGAGCTCAATCTGAGATTCAACGAAGCGAATGTTGCCGAGTTGGAGAAGATATTTGCCAATGAGAAGAACAGTAGCGCCATTGTAGCCAAGATAAAAGAGTTGAAGGGCAATTTGCTAACGTACGATGGTGGCGCCTATGCAGCGTCAAATGGTGCTGAAATTTTCCATATCTGGGATGCCGACAAAACTGTCGAAGAGAACAAGAAAAGCCTTGCGCGTAATATTTTGCTGACCTATTGTATGGAGAATCTCGAGAAAATCGATGCTAAATTCCATTATGCATACGAGGAGTATAAAGATGGTCTGCTCGTGTTCGAAATTACGCAGCGCAACGTCTGGAGTGTGCAACCCGACTCGACCGCCATGCAGCAGCGCTACGCCGCTAATCCTAAGCGCTACACCAAAGGTGCTACATTCAAGGGCAATATTTATTTCTGCTCAACCGCTGCCGACGCTGCCAAAATTCGCGCTATGGTGCCAGTGAGCCCACGCAAATCGAAGAAAGCCGCTAAGTATGCATATAAGATAGTTTCGGGTGAGCAGGTTCAAGGTGGAACCTACGACGACTATTTATGGCCAAATAGACCGCAGCCAAACGTTGTCATCGATGGTGTGTTTACCGACGGCGAAGCGCAATCCATCGAAGCGGTGCGAGCATTGCTTTCGTCCGACTGTCAGCAAATTGCCGAAGACATGTGGCTCGAAGAACTCTCCAAGAAGTATAAAGTAACTATGTTGCATAAACTATAAAATATTTATAATCAACTAATTAATATTACTGTTATGACATTTACAGAACGTATTACAGAGGATATTAAGCAAGCCATGAAGGCCCGCGAGGCTGTAAAACTCGAAGCTCTCCGAGGTATCAAGAAAGAACTTATTGAGGCTCGCACTGCCAAAGCAGGTGGCGAGGAAGTTTCGGATGCCGACGCAATGAAGATTCTCCAAAAGATGGTGAAGCAGCGTCGCGAAACATCGGCAATCTACAAAGAGCAAGGTCGCCCCGAACTTGCTGCTGCCGAAGACGAACAAGCCGACGTCATAGCTGCTTATCTACCTAAGGAACTCACCGCCGAAGAGATTGAGGCTGCCGTAAAAGCTATCATTGCCGAAGTTGGTGCTACCAGCATCAAAGAGATGGGCAAAGTGATGGGCGTAGCCAGCAAAAAACTTGCTGGTCAAGCCGATGGCAAAGCCATCTCCGATACCGTAAAGAAATTGCTAAATAATTAGCAGCATATTGTAATTATAAAGAAATAGGGTTGCCGCAATCGTGGCAGCCCTATCTTTATTTATAGCTACGAATAATCGAAAAAACACCCATGTAAAACGAGATTGAACCCTTTCGCGAAGCGCAAAAAGAGATCCTTGGAGAGGTGTTGTAAACACTCAGAAAATACACTTCGGCATAGCCAGTAGAAAACTTATAGAACTGTATAAATATCGACTTTTCTTTGTTGTAAAATATTGATTGTCAGTGTAATAGTTGCGGCATTAACTTTTTTTTGTATTTATGGTACAACGTAATTCTTTTTTTCTACTTTTGCGGCAAATTTGAAGTGTGTAACAAAACAAAATAATAATTACTATGTATTGGACTTTGGAATTAGCGTCGAAACTTGAAGATGCACCGTGGCCAGCTACAAAAGAGGAGTTGATAGATTTCGCCTCTCGTTCTGGAGCTCCGCTTGAAGTAATCGAAAACCTTCAGGAGTTGGAAGACGAAGGAGATGTTTATGAGAGTATCGAGGATATTTGGCCCGACTACCCTACAAAAGATGACTTCTTTTTCAACGAAGATGAGTATTAACAGCTAAATACTGCTGGAAAAATATCGGCGAGATGAACAAAAGTTTGTCTCGCCGATGTTTTTTATGCATATTTGAACGTTTATTCTCGTCTTTTGATAGTCCAATTTGCACCCGAAAATGATTTTTCTGCTCTTTTTTGAGTCTCTTTTGGGGTGCTTTGAACGAGAAAAATGGTGTCGAGAAAAATACGTGCGATTTTGTGCCCTTGTATAATATTGATTTTTAGTCGGTTATAAACTCGGATTTTTGAGGCAAAAAAACTTTGAAAAAAGTTGCTTGGAGCCCTTGTGGAGAAAAGAAAAGTGTCTACATTTGCAACCGCAAACGAGAGAGATAAGACGTTTGACAAAGCCATCAGGAGAGATGGGTGAGTGGCTGAAACCACCAGTTTGCTAAACTGACGTACGGGATTACCGTACCGGGGGTTCGAATCCCCCTCTCTCCGCGAGCATTTCGGGGTGTAGCGCAGTCCGGTTAGCGCATCTGCTTTGGGAGCAGAGGGTCCCAGGTTCGAATCCTGGTACCCCGACAAAAATGCGGAAATAGCTCAGTTGGTAGAGCACGACCTTGCCAAGGTCGGGGTCGCGAGTTCGAGTCTCGTTTTCCGCTCTTAATGTTGCTGTTGTAGCTCAGTGGTAGAGCACTTCCTTGGTAAGGAAGAGGTCGCGGGTTCAACTCCCGCCACCAGCTCTTGAAAGCCTTCTCATTTCGAGTGGGCTTTTCTGTTTTTAGGCGGTAGGGTAGTGTCGTCTATATCTATATCTAATCACAAAAGAGGTATATTCGCCACAGCTAAAACATATCGTATGCCTTCTACTCAAGATTTTCTTTTCTATGTGCTCGATAGCCTTGCCGATTTGCACGACGACGTAACCTATCGCAAAATGATGGGCGAATACATACTCTATTATCGTGGTGTGGTGATAGGTGGTGTCTATGATGATAGATTCCTTATAAAACCGCTAAAATCGGCTGTAGCACTGCTGCCCGATGCTGAGATGGATATTCCATACGAAGGCGCAAAAAAGATGATTTGTATTGATGACGTTTGCGACCGAAAATTGCTCGCCAAGTTGGTCGTAGCTATGTATGATGAACTCGCTGCAAAATCGAAGAAATAAGCAAATTACAACGCCTATTTCAAACCGATACGAATCCGAACTGAGTGCCGGTAAAAAGTATTGAACCAATTTTCGCAGATTTATCTGTCTTCTCTGTGCGAGAATAAAAAAGACCGCCCCGAAGAGCAGCCTTTACATATATCAAAACTTATAATTCACTACAATTCGCCGCTATCCTTCAGTTTATTGATGAGCGGATTGGCGTACATAGAACGGATAGAATTGAGCACGTATTCCTTGTCGCATTCACCAAGTTTAGCGATGTTCTCTTCGTTGCGATTGTCGAATGCAGCCTTGTCTTCGGCAGTATATTTGTCGGCAAAACGCGTAGTATTGTTCAACTCGTCGAAAGCTACGTAGTTGCTTGGCCACAAACGATAGCTTGAGTGAATCTTGTGGTCGATGAGTTTCGCAAGTTCCTGAATTTGGGCATTCTTATTATCTGCGTGCAGATTGTTCAAATCGTCGGCAGTAATCTCGTCGTTGAATGCTATATGTATGCGACCCTTCTGTCCGCGTATGCCAATGGACATGTGCTCGAGGTCGTCGTTTTGGCTCTTTTTGTATGCAGGATTATCGCGTTTGAGCTGGAATTGGAATGCCTTCAAATAGTCGCAAGGGTCGTATTCGTAGCTAACGCTCACTGGTGCAATCTGAAGTTTTGCAAAATTGCTAACGAAATCTTCTTGACCGCTGAGATTCAGCATTTTGAGTACGCTGTTTTGTGTCTCGTCGTTGCCATCTTTAGAACGACCTTCGCGCTGAGCGAGCCAGATATTTTGACTATTCTCGGTTATCGACGTACGTATGTATGCCGAAAGCGTAGCCGAAGCCTCCATCTGTTGGCGTACCGACGAAAGGTTACGCAGTACGAGGAAAGATTTGTTGAGCTTCACAAGGTCGGTAATCCACTCATAAATAAGCAGATTGTCGCCGATGGCAATTTGTGAGGTGCTTAGCCCATGGTCGCGGAGCGAAGTGTTGATAAGAGCTGAGTCGAGAACAATGTCGCGGTGGTTCGAGATGAACAAGTGATTGCGCTTAACATTCTCGATACCTGAAACGGTAAGTCCCTGAGAAGTATGTTTCAGCAGTTCCTTGATGAAAGGAATCACGCATTTGTCTTGGAACTCGGCTATCGAGCGGATTTCCTTCAGTTTCTCCACCATAACATCTACTGGCACATTAGGGAAAATGCGTGGCAAGATGTGAAGAAAGTACGGAACCGTAACCAATTGCTTAATTACATCGTGCACCTCGTTGTCGTCGAACGGGCGTATTTTATCAAAATCCTTTTGCTCTGACATGTCAATATTTATTTTGTTGAACGCATCTATTGCATTCAGACTTCGCAAATGTAGTTAGAATAATCATATCACCGAATTCGGCTAATCGATACAAAATCTATCGTGTTCGACAGAAACGCATCTGTTTCGGCGCCTATATCCAGTGATTTTATATGCCCAACTTCTACTCTGAGGCAACCTTCGCGAGTTGCATCTTCCGTTTGCGTCGGCTACTTATGATGTGCAGCACTACGGCTACGAGCATCGCAAATGATACGCCAATGCCATCGATAAGTATGTCGTATGGCGTACCTACACGTCCTGCGATGAACGTTTGGTGATACTCGTCGAGAGCCGCCATCGATAGTGCTATTATATATACAGCCACGAACGCGCGTCGCGATAGTCGACCTTCGTACACCTCCACGGGCAGAAGTAATGCCGCCGTTAGGCAGAAGAACTCCGTCATGTGGGCGAGTTTGCGTACGTACCATTCTGCTTGTTGAGCATAGTTGAGTATGTCGGCATCAGTCGCATCAACTTGAAACATAGGCACAATAAAGGCCATCAAATGTTGCGATATGCATTGCGACATAGAGCCCGACTCATCGCCCTCGCTATCCGACATCGTATAGATGAAACAGAGTATCAGTAGCGCAGGAATGAACGATAACGCTCTGTATATATGACGCTTACGCAATTGCATCAGCTGCTTGTAGGTTGCGTGAGTAAGAGAGGCTTTTTATTTCACAAGTTTGTTGGTTGCCGTGTCGGGGAATACGAAGCGAGGCTTGAATGTGCGAGCCTCTTCCATATCCATCATAGCGTAGGCAATAATTATAACTACGTCGCCCACAGCCACTTTGCGCGCAGCAGCACCGTTGAGGCAGATGACGCCCGAACCACGTTCGCCTTTTATTACGTACGTTTCGAAGCGTTCGCCATTATTATTATTTACAATCTGAACCTTCTCATTTTCGATGATGTTAGCAGCATCCATAAGATCTTCATCGATGGTGATGCTACCTATGTAATTAAGGTCCGATTCGGTTACGTGTACGTTGTGGAGTTTCGATTTTACTACATGAATCATCATAACTATAACTCTTTGGGTTTGAAGTATGTTATGTTATCAATAAGACGGACTTTGCCGCAATAAACAGTAACACAGCCAACAGCGTAGTTGGTGTCGTTCCATGCGTTGAGGTCTTGAAGAGTGAGGCCATCTACAATGCTATAGTATTCTACCTCGAGACCGCCAACGGCGTTTATCTGTTTGGTTACGCGCTCTATCAACTGAGCAGGGGTATAATTTTTATATTCCTCAACCGACTGTTGCAGAATAGCGTGAATCTTAGGAGCTATAGCGCGACCTTCGGGCGTAAGCAGAGCGTTGCGCGAACTCGTAGCCAAGCCGTCGTCATCGCGGACGATAGGGCAGCCCACAATGCGAAGTTTCATGCCAAGGTCTTTCACCATTTGGCGAATAATAGCAAGTTGCTGAAAATCCTTCTCGCCGAAGAATGCCACATCTGGCTCAACAATCATAAATAGTTTGCTGACAATCTGCGCCACACCGTTGAAGTGACCTGGGCGATATTTGCCCTCCATCACTTGGCTGAGCGCGCCGAAATCGAATTGACGCGTGTCGGGTTCGGGATAAATTTCCTCAACCGAAGGCGCAAAAGCAACGGCTGCCGAGGTGTTGCCGCTAAGCAGAGCAATGTCGGCATCGAGCGTGCGCGGATATGTGCGCAAATCTTCTGGATTGTTGAATTGTGTGGGGTTTACGAAAATGCTAACCACCACGAATCTACCTTCTTCGCAAGCTTTCTTTACGAGTGACAGATGTCCTTTGTGTAGGGCTCCCATCGTTGGCACAAGAGCTATCTGTTTGCCAGCAGCGCGTGCCGTTTTTACTGCATTTTGTAATGCTTCAATGGTTTTTACTAATTCCATTTCTGTTATATTCTCCTTACATACAGACAATTACGTGAAGTAACTGGTGCCGTAAAAATGTTTGCAAAGGTATGCATCATTTTCAATACGAAGTGCTAAAAAGAGTTACGAAATACGATTTAGGGGTAAGCAACCACATATTGGTAAATAAATTCAAGCATATCATCACTTCAAATCTTATTGCTTAGTTGTGTTGATATAATTATGTATTCGGTGTGGCTTCCATCAAGTTAGGGCCGATTACAATTTGTTACTATTTGTAAAAGTATGGCTTGGGAAGCTAAGCATGGTCGCATACGTATGTGCAAAACAGAGACTTTTGTCAATTCTGAAAAAATGTAAAATCTCTATTTTGGAAAAGACAATAAGAGCGTATATTTGCGGCTCGATTTTAGAAAACAAATAAAATTCTATAATATAAAAATGGCAGCATTACAAACCCTTAGAAATAAGGCCGGAGTGTTCATTACGATACTTATAGCTTTAGCACTCTTAGCATTTATTCTGACCGACTTTATTGGTAACGGAAACAACATCTTCTCTAATGGAGATAAACTCGGCGAAGTAGCCGGAGAGAAAATCAAAGTTCAAGATTATCAAAACTTAGTAGATATACAGGAAGAGTTCTACAAACTCAACTCGCGCAGTATGTCTCTTGGCGAGGAGCAGCAGAACCAGCTTCGCGAGCGCGTTTGGCAGACTCTCGTTCACGATATGGCTTTCGAGAATGTCTACGAAAGTGCCGGTGTCGACGTGACCTCAGCCGAAATTCTCGATATGGCTACTGGTAACCACATCGCTCCAATTCTCCGCAACCTCTTCACTAACCCACAAACTGGTGCATACGACAGAGCTCTTGCAGAGAACTTCCTCACACATAAAAATAAAGACGCACAGGCAATGTTCTACTGGCAGAATGTTGAGACCGAACTTCGCCGCGCTCGTCTTTCAGATAAATATAACGGTTTGCTTTATGCCGGCATCTACTGCACTAACGCAGAGGCTCAGCAAGACAGCGCACTTCGCGCAAAGAGCGTAGCTGCTGAATTTGTAAGCATCCGCTACAACGCTATTCCTGATAGCACCATCAGCGTGTCGAAATCGGAACTCAATAACCTCTACAACAAGAAGAAAGAACTCTACAAAGTTGACGCTACTCGCGACATCGAATATGTAGCTTTCCCAATCAGAGCTTCGCAAGAAGACATCGAAGAGGTTGAGAAGAATCTCGAATCGATGAAGGCTGATTTCGAAAATCCTGAGACCGACGCGTTCGACTACGCTCACATGAACTCAGACGTTGAATCTTACAAGACTTACCAAAAAGATTCTCAGTTGCCTTCGGCTCTTGCAGAATTTGTAAAGACCGCTAAGATCAATGATGTATACGGTCCTTATCGCGATGGTAATGAGTTCAAGATGAGCCGCCTCGTAGAGATAGTTTCTCGTCCAGACTCAGTGAAAGCTCGTCACATACTTATTACGAATAACGAGCAGTTGGCCGACAGCCTCTACAATGTTCTTTCTAAGAACAGTTCAAACTTCGAAGAACTTGCTCGTAAATATAGCGAAGACCAAGGCTCTGCAATCAATGGTGGCGACCTCGATTGGTTCGAAGATGGCCGCATGGTTCCTGAGTTCAACGAGGCTTGCTTCAACAACGCTAAAGGTGCCGTTGTGATGGTTAAATCTCAATATGGTACTCACATCATCAAAATAGACGACAAGGGTGTAGCTGGTACTAAATACAGCATTGCTACTATCGAGAAGACAATCAACTACAGCGCTAAGACTCACCAGAGTGTTTACGATCAAGCATACCAATTCTTGAACGTAGCTAAGAATCGTGAGAAATTCGAGGCTGCCGTTGATACTTTCAACCTTATCAAGCGCTTCGGCAATGGCATCCGTGCTAATCAGCACAATGTAAACGCCATCTCTTCGGCTCGCGAAATTGTAAAATGGGCTTACAAAGCTGACGTAAATGAAGTTTCAGACATCTTCGAAGCTAACGATCAGTTTATCGTAGCAGTGCTTACCAAGGCTCAAGAGAAGGGCTTCGCTCCTATCGAAGAGGTTAGCGTAGCACTCAACAACGAAATCATCAACGACAAGAAAGCAGCTCAGATTGAGGGCTCTGTTGCAAATCTCTCGCTTGCTGACGTAGCTGCTAAATACAACTCAAAAGTTGACTCGGTTAAGAATGTAAGCTTCGCTTCGTACAACGTAGCTGGCGCTGGTGTTGAGCCTGCTTTGATTGGTAGCCTTGTTTCGGCAGAGAATGGCAAAGTTGGTGCTGTGAAAGGCAACAATGCAGTATACGTATACAGCGTTGTTGGTCAGGAGACAGTTCCTGCTAACGCTGCTGCAATTCGCAATAGCTATGCACAGTCATTCAGCTACATTTTCAACCTCAATGAGATGGTTGTTACCGAAAACGCAAATGTTGAGGATAACAGAATTCTCTTCTACTAAAGAGATAAAATACTTATAAGATACGTCAGAGGCTGCTGCATGGTAGTCTCTGACTTTTTGTATTTACAAAGGGAATCAGAAGTCGATGGGAACGACACAAACAGATGACATTCTAAAACTATACGCTGGCGACCAGCGCATAGAGAAACTTCGACAATTTGCACAGAGCAACGTGCGTCAGCTCAACGTGGGCGGCGTGCAAGCCTCTATGACGGCTGTAGCTATTTCCGCTGCGGGCTTCAAACGCAATCTCATTGTCTGTCCCGAGAAAGACGACGCGCCATACATATACCATGACCTCACGCGGTTGCTTGGCACTGAGCACGTATTTTTCTTGCCGTCGTCGTTCAAACATCAACCTACGCCCGACAACTATGATGCGCAGAATATCCAACTACGCATTGAATCGCTTAGCCACCTACTTAGCGACGATAGTGTGTACGTAGTTACATACCCCTCGGCATTGTGCGAAAAGGTGATGTCGGCGCAACGATTCTCGCAGCACATTTTCGAGGTAGAGAAGGGCGCCAAACTCAGCATCTCGTTCCTTTGCGAAGTACTTATGGAGTATGGCTTCAACCGTGTAGATTTTGTATACGAACCCGGTCAGTACTCCGTGCGAGGCTCTATTGTCGATGTCTTTTCTTATGCCGACGATGAGCCGCAACGCATCGATTTCTTTGGTGATGAGGTCGACTCCATTCGCTCGTTCGAACTCGAGAGTCAACTGTCGACTGGCACGCACGACAAGATAACCATAGTGCCCGATATTGAGCATAATGATGACACGGGTGAGATGATGCCGCTTTCGCAAGTAATAGCTGACGATTGCATGGTTTGGTCTGTTGCCCATCACCTCACCACCGACTTGATGAATGAATACGTAGAACCCATTGTCGACCTAAAGTCGGATAACGACCAGAAGGTTCTTCGCAGTCAGTTTTGCAGCGGTGACGAGTGGAACGCGCTTCTTAGTGCCAAGATGATAAATTTCACCAACCGTAGCGCCGACGCTCCAACCATCAACTTTGATACTGTGCCGCAGCCGCTCTTCAAGAAGAACTTCGACATGCTTGAAGACGATATTTACTATAAAAATACCGATGGCTACGACGTATATATACTCTCGGACAACAGCCGCCAAGTGGAGCGTTTGCGCGATATTCTGTCGCAGCGAAAACGAAAAATACGCTACAAAGAGCTGCGCACCATTCTGCATCAAGGCTTTGTCGACCGCGAGGCACGGCGCTGTTTCTATACCGATCATCAGATATTTGAGCGTTTTCATAAGTATACATTACGCAACGAGAATACGCGTGGTGCGCAACAGCAGATTACGCTTCGCGAACTGAGCCAGCTCAACGTTGGCGATTATGTGGTGCACGTCGACCACGGTATTGGCGTATTCAACGGCTTGGTGGCAATGGAAGCTAATGGTCACAAGTTCGAAGCCATTCGACTAACATTCCGCGAGGGCGACACGCTCTTTGTGAACGTTCAGTCGCTGCATAAGATTAGTAAGTATCGTGGTAAAGATGGCGTTGAACCCAAGATAGACAAACTCGGTTCGGCGCATTGGAGCAAACTGAAGGATCGTGCCAAGAGTCGCGTGAAAGATATTGCGCGTGAGCTCATTGCGCTCTACGCTCAACGTCAAGACGAAAAAGGCTACGCATTCTCGCCAGATAGTTATCTGCAAAACGAGCTCGAGGCGTCGTTCTTCTACGAGGATACGCCCGATCAAGAGAAGGCCACGCAGATGATAAAAGCCGATATGGAGCGCGACGTACCTATGGATCGTCTCGTCTGTGGCGACGTGGGTTTCGGCAAGACGGAACTCGCCATTCGCGCGGCGTTCAAAGCCGTATGCGACAGCAAACAAGTAGCAGTGCTTGTACCTACAACGGTGCTCGCATTCCAGCACTACAACACCTTCTCGGCGCGTTTGAAAGGTTTGCCGTGTAGAGTAGAGTACATAAGCCGAATGCGCAAGGCAAGCGAGGTTCGCGCCGTGCTGAAAAAACTCGAATCGGGTGAAGTAGACATAATTATAGGTACGCATAGAATCATAGGTAAGGACGTAAAATTCAAAGATTTAGGTCTGCTTATAGTCGACGAGGAGCAGCGATTTGGAGTGGGCGTGAAGGAGAAACTTCGTTCGCTCAAACTCAACGTTGATACTCTGACACTTACCGCAACTCCGATTCCGCGTACGCTGCAATTTTCGCTCATGGGAGCACGCGACCTCAGCGTACTTACCACGCCTCCAGCCAATCGTCAGCCAATAGAAACGCACATTGAGGCGTTTAGCGAAGATTCCATTCGATTTGCCATTCAAAACGAGATTGACCGCGGCGGTCAGGTCTTTATTATAAATAATCGTGTGTCGCATCTGTATGAACTTCAGCGCATTGTAAACAATCTGCTGCCCGATGTTCGCACTGTTGTGGCGCATGGTCAGATGGACGGCACAGAACTCGAAAGTATCATGCTCGACTTCATCGATGGACAATACGACGTGCTGCTTGCGACGACCATCATAGAGTCGGGACTCGACATACCTAATGCCAATACCATAATTATAAATAACGCTCACCAGTTTGGCCTCAGCGAGCTACATCAGCTGCGCGGACGCGTGGGCCGTAGCAACGTGAAGGCATATTGCTACCTTTTTGCGCCGCCACTTGCCACGCTCACTCAGGAGGCACGCCGTCGACTGAAGGTTATCGAGGACTTTTCGGACCTTGGCAGCGGTTTCAACATAGCTATGCAAGACCTCGATGTGCGCGGTGCTGGCGATGTGCTTGGCGCTGAGCAGTCGGGATTCATTAGCGATATTGGTTTCGAGACCTACCAAAAGATTCTGAATGAGGCGCTTATAGAGCTACGCCAGAACGACCCGCAGCAAATATTTGCCGATGGCGCTGGCGGTACTAACGATGCTAATCTACAGTACGTTGCTGATTGCCAGATAGATACCGATGAGGAACTTCTCTTCCCCGAGTCGTACATAAGTAGCATCTCGGAGCGCATGAAACTCTACAAAGTGTTAGACAGCCTCAATAACAACGAAGAGATTGAGAAATTCCGCGCGCAACTCGTCGACCGCTTCGGACCGCTGCCAGAGGTAAGCGAACAGTTGTTGCACATTGTAGGTATACGTAAAACGGCAGAACGGCTTGGAATAGAGAAGCTTGTGTTCAAAAACAAGCAGCTGCTGCTCTACTTCGTTGCCGACCAAAATTCGGCATTCTACCAGTCGGCTACGTTTAGCAGCATAATTAATTGGATTCAGCAGAATCCGCGCAGCGTGAAACTCAAAGAGCTGAAAGGCAAACTCTGCCTCACCGCCACATTGCAATCGATGAGCGAGGTGGCTGCATTGCTTAATAATATGGAAAACAAACAGTTAGAAACATGCGAATAATTGCTCTCATTGCCGCTCTCATTTTGACGGCAACCACACTTATGGCTCAGCCCACGGGGCTCAACATTGTATTTATAGGTAACAGCATCACCTATGGCGCTTGCTCCGAAAATCCTAAGACAGACGCGCCTCCCATCAAGGTTGGTGAGTTGCTTCGCGCACATTCTGACATGGGCAGCGTAGATATAAAAAATGTTGGTGTAAGTGGCGCTACCACAGTGGATTGGCTGCCTGCAACGAATAAGTACTTCAAAAAAACCATTGATGCAGCCGACAATTTCAGTAATAAAGACGCGCAACTGCTGTTTGTAATTACGCTCGGCACCAACGACAGCGCCATCGAAGGACCGAATGGTGCGCCGCTAACCACCGAGCAATACGAAGCAAACCTCATTACCATTATAGATACGCTGCTTGCTCGCTACGACAAAGCGTATGTGATTGTGAATGAGCCAATTTGGTATTCAGCAAATACGAATAATTCTGGCGCGCGTTATCTCGTTGAAGGTCAGCGCAGATTGAATACGTATAGAACTTCTGTAGAAAACGTGGTAGAGCGTCATTATCGCGCTCACGACAAAAAACGTGTTGTGCTTGGCGACACGCAAGGCTGGGACATCTTCAAGGACAATGCAGCCACCTATTTTGTGCCAGAGAATGGTCGCGCTGGCGTGTTCTATCTGCACCCAAACAAAGCTGGCATCGCTCGCCTTGCACGCCTTTGGGAAGCTCCTATCTACAACCTTTGGCGTTATCTGACGCCAGCTAAATATACGCTCAAGAGTGGTGCTACACTTTTGGTCTATCGCGCTACGCAAGAGAAGGTCGACAAAGCGCTCGTCATCTGTCCTGGCGGTGGCTACCGATTCTTGGCGTCGGAGCACGAAGGCACTCAGCCAGCGCATTGGCTTAGCGAAAATGGCTTGACGACGGCTGTACTTCTATATCACATGCCAGCAGGCAATTCTAACGTTCCGCTCAACGACGCTCGTGAGGCGCTTCAATTCATGCGTGAACATGCGCAGGAGTGGGGCGGTTATACCAAAGTTGGCATTATGGGCAGTTCGGCTGGCGGACATTTAGCTTCTACGGCAGCCACGCACCTCACCACCGATGCGCCCGACTTCCACATTCTGCTATATCCTGTCATAACTATGGATTTGGCTAATACGCATAAAGGTTCGCGCGAAAATCTTCTTGGTAAAGATCCTACAGATGAGCAAGTTGCAGCGTTCAGTAACCAACTTCGTGTGACGCCACAGACTTCGCGTGCGTTCATATTCTTCTCTACCAACGACGGCCTTGTGCCGCCCGTGAATGCAATGTCGTATGCTGAGGCGCTCATCAAAAATGGCGTGTCTACCACTATTCATGCATATCCTGTTGGCGGCCATGGCTGGGGTTTCTCCGACGGATTCTATTATAAGAAACAGTGGCAAAGCGAAATGCTCCGCTGGCTCTCGGCATTCTAATTTTTATACTCTTATAACAGATTTACTAAGTATACATATACTAATTTCGCAGTCTAAATACAGATTGATATGAAACTGATTATTACATTCTTCGCTGTTATATTTTCGTTGCAAGCATTCGCGCAAAACGAAGGTGAACAAAACATCGTCTACACAAACGAAAAACTTGCCGACGTCAATGTTTTGCCTATAAATATTACGATTGCCGAAGGTGTTGAGCGCACCAACGAGGCATTCCGCCGCGACTTGCTCGTAAGTTTTGTGCATGGTTTCAATTCATACGTAAAACAAGCGAAAGACGCATCGGATGTGAAGTCCATCAGCGCTGATGAAGCCAATACGTATCGCTATTATGCCACGCTCAATATCTCCAATATGGACGATGATAGCGAGACGGATGTCGAGTTCATCATATTCGACAGAAAATACAATATGAGCCTTTTCCACGATGATTTCAGCGCAAAAGGTCACTCAAGAAACATCGTTGAAGCTACACTCGACGCCTTCTATAACATTGGTTTCAAGGCTGCTCGCAAGGTGCTCTTCAATCAAAAAATAAAAGCCGACGTTCTAACTATCGTCGACTCACATTAATCCCCATAAGTTTTATAAGCAACAGATGTCTAAAGCAATAGTACTACTCTCGGGCGGTCTCGATTCGACTACCGCTCTCTATTTGGCAAAAAAAGAAGGTCACGAACTCTATGCGCTCTCGTTCGACTATGGTCAGCGCCACAAACGCGAACTCGATTCGGCTCGCGCTGTAGCTGAAAAGGTCGGCGTGGTTAAGCACTACGTTGTTGCGCTCAACCTTGCTGCGTGGGGCGGTTCGTCGCTCACCGATATGAATATGAAGGTTGATGATGGCAACGTCGACCGCACCGATATTCCAGATACTTATGTGCCTGCGCGCAATATGGTGTTCCTCTCAGTTGCAGCGTCACTCGCCGAAGCTGTTGATGCTCAGCATATTTACATTGGTGTAAGTCAAGTCGATTATTCTGGATATGTAGACTGCCGCAAGAGTTTCATCGACGCTATGGAACGTGCCATAAATTTGGGCACTGTGATGAGCGCCGAGAAGGGCAAGAAGATTGAGCTACATGCACCATTCATAAATATGACTAAGGCCGAGGAGATAAAACTTGGTGCAGAACTTGGTGTCGACTATTCGCTCACATGGAGTTGCTATCGCGGCGGACTAAAACCTTGCTGCACGTGCGACAGCTGCTTGCTCAGAGCTAAAGCTTTTGCCGAAGCTGGCGTAATAGACACAGCAATAGCAAAATGACAACCGCCACTCTCACCCTTGCCCGCGACGGCATCTTTCCCATCACGCAAAGCGCTGATGACGAAGTTGTTATGCCCGTTTCTGGACTCTCTGTTGCAGGCACTATTCAAGGTGAGGGTATTTATGCGGGCGTACCGTCGCTCTTCGTGCGCTTGCAGGGGTGCAACCTGCGCTGTATTTGGGCCGATAGTAAACAACATGCCCAAACATGCGACACGGCATATACATCGCTATTCCCAACCGAGGCAAAACAAGTTTCGGTTGAGTATATATATAAAACGCTGAAAATCAATCGCGGCAAGATAAATCACGTTGTAATTACGGGCGGCGAACCGCTGTTGCAGAGTGCATCGCTGCTGACGCTTGTCGATAAATTGCAAAGTGACAATTGGCTCATAACTATAGAGACCAATGGCACTGTTTGGAACGAGCAAGTGGTGCAGATAATACCGAAAATTGCACTGCTGAGCATCTCGCCCAAACTTCCATCGTCCACACCGACGGTTGAGAAATTGGAGCAACTTGGCATCGAACCGACCGAAGCTACACGCAGACACAGCAGCATAATTAGCGACATCGAGCCGCTGAAGAATATAGTTCGTGCTGCTCATACGCATGGCACCAACTACCAACTGAAGTTTGTCGTCTCCACGCCGAACGATGAGGCCGACATACATAATATTCTTGGCTCGCTTCCGCTCGAAAGTGAGCAGCACGTTGTGGTTATGCCTATGGGTACCGACGCGCACGCAATGCACGCTGCGGCACTCGCAGCCACCGAAATGGCTATTCGTAACGGATGGCGCTATTCTCCGCGACTGCATATAGATATTTTCGGCAACAAAGAAGGAGTATAAATATTAATACACAACCAATAATCTACAATGGAATTTATTGAATCACTGAATCTTGGCGGTTTAGCATTAGGCATCGCAACATTTCTAACTATCGGAATTTTTCACCCAATAGTAATAAAATGCGAATACCATTTTGGCGTTGGCTGTTGGTGGTGGTTCTTGATTCTGGGTTTGATTTTCTGCGCACTTTCCGTACTTACAGAGAATTGGCTGATTTCTACAGTATTAGGAGTTGTAGCATTCTCGAGTTTTTGGTCGATATTGGAAATTTTCCAGCAGCGCAAAAGAGTGCAGAAAGGCTGGTTCCCCAAGAATCCTAAACGTAAGTATTAGAAGTTATTATGCGCGTTTTGAAACGTTTTGTGCAAAAAGACGTATAGAAAGGTTAATAGTTAATAATATATTTGTCTAACATCTTGAGAAAAACATTCTATGAAAACTGCGCGCATTATAAAATTTGTCATTGCAGCCATCGTTGCTGTAGTGTGTTGGAGTATATCGCCTACAATTATTGGACTGCCTGACTTATCGCTCATCGAGCGCCGCATGATAGCCATAACAGCCTTCAGCATAATACTTTGGATTACAGAGGCTTTTCCGCTTTGGGTTACTTCCGTAAGTGTGATTATGCTTATGCTTTTATTGGTGAGCGACAGCAGTTTTCTCTTTCTCAACGAGGGCTACACCACCGAGGCGTTGGGGCACACCATA
>JAEEGL015657301.1_pt1 | contig 16518 bp, 11 predicted proteins | sample 9134231 | NCBI WGS metagenome assembly JAEEGL01 (sample SAMN16246548, study PRJNA631951) | gut metagenome | biome: gut microbiome; feature: rumen; material: fiber-attached | host: Bos | place: Iran: Karaj | collected 2018-10
GGGCTCCATGCGATTCGGACTCCGTTCGAAATCTGTGGAGAAGGTAGAGGAAGTGAAAACTGGCCTGATCTCCAGTCGTCGTATCATCTTCCCCCCGCGTGTCGATCTGAAGGATGAGCTAGCCAACACTGGCATTATCATCACCTGCTACGACCGCACCGGTAAGGAGGTGAAGCGTGTGACCTCAACTTCTGGCGAGGTGGAGGATCCAGATTCAGGCTCTTCGGCAGATCCTTCGGCTCCTTCGACAAGCTCAGGAACCGAATCAGGGACCGTACACAATGGCAGTGGCATCATCCCTACCCCAACGGATCCTGAAGACGATCAGCCCGCGTAAACTTCAACTTGGGGGCAGTTCAGCCTAAGGGCTGCCCCCAGTATTAAATTAAAAGTAAAAAGGTAAAAGGGTAAAAAAGAAAGGAGGAAATTATGAATAAAAAAGAGACAACTAAGTTTATTGTGCAGTTGATTGCATCGATCGCATCGGCTATCCTGACTGCACTGGGTGCAACGTCCTGCATGGGACTGTAAAATTATCGAGATAGAGCATGGCAAAACGAACACCATGCTCTATTTTTTTCTTCAAACATTAAATTATAGTCCTAAATATTTGGAAACTTCGAATATTTTACTTATTTTTGCAGCTGTAACTATAACAATCTAAAGTACTTGACATATGAAGAAATTAATCTTATTATTGACGTTGGCTCTTACATTTCCAACTGTAGTGTTTTCTCAAAGTGACCTTTTGAACAAGGCTTTGCAGAAAGAGTATAAGACAAAAATGAAGGAATTCAAGAAAGGTGGATGGGAAATATTCGGTAGTTCCAGAAGTCTTGAAGTTGCTTTACTGAACCACTATGACAAGCTAAATAAAGGCGGTGATAATGTCTATGAGATAGTTGGAATAGCAAGTGCTTTCAAATCCAAAAATATTGGAAGACAAATTGCAATGAACAATGCATGCGTTATTTATTCATCTCAGGCAGGATCTCAGGTTAAAGGTCGTGTAGTCAGTGATATGGGTGCTGATGCAGACAACCTTACTGTTGAGTTTGACCATTTCTATGCAGCTTACGAAAGAGCTGTAGAAAAGGAAATCAGAGGAGAGATCAAAGAAAGCTTTAGTATTATCAGGCAAAATAAAGATGGCTCTTATGAAATGCAGTCTTTCTTTATATTCGATGAAGATTCTGCTCTGAATGCGAGGGTTAAAGCGTTTGAGAATGCCGCAAAAGAGTCTGTTGCAGCTCAAAAGTATGCTGATATCATATCCAAATATATCAATGAGAAGGTTGATCCTTCTGAGGCTCCACAAGAAACACCCCAACAAGCTAAAGGAATAGATATCTAAAATGAGAAGAGCAATTCTATCATTTATCCTCTTGACAACCAGCATTTGTGCTTTTCCACAAAGTGTATCGGAGATAAAGGCAGATAAAGACTATCTGTCGGGTGAAGGATGGGGCACTACTTTAAAGCAAGCTGATGATGCAGCCTTGCAAGACCTTATCAGCAAAATCTCTGTCAATGTGCGCAGCTCGTTCACAAGCGCAGAAGAGGAAACCAATAAAAATGGGAAGCTTGATGCTGTCTCTGTCTATCGCTCCATCATTAATACATACTCTCAAGCTACACTGACAAACACCCAGCGCATAGTAATAGAGAATGAACCAGACGCCCATGTACTTCGCTATGTGAAAGTAGCAGAGATAACCCGCATATTCGAAGGACGAAAAGCAAAAGTGTTTGATATGGTCGAGAGTGCAGGTCGTGCAGAACAAAAGGGTAAAATTGATGATGCTCTCAGATACTACTATTGGTCATTATGCTTGCTTAAAAGCCTACAGTATTCGAATGAAGTAAGGTTCACGGATCCTGATGGTAAAGAACGGTTACTATCAACATGGATTCCTGAAAGAATGAATGATATATTCTCTGATATTAGCATTTCGCCCGTTAATAAGCTGAACAACGAGGTAGTACTATCATTCAAATACAAAGGGAAGCCTGTTAACAGCTTTGATTATACCTATTTTGACGGTATGGATTGGAGTAATATCTATAGTGCCAAGGATGGGCAAGGTGTTATTGACTTAAGACCTGGACAGATAGCAGACAATCTGAGAATCAAATGTGAATATGAATTCGCAGGTGAAAGCCATATTGACAGGGAAATTGAGAATGTGATGGCCCTGACTGGTGGTGTCTCTTTCAGGAATGCCTTTATCAATGTAACAGCTGTTCCACAAGGAAGTCGGCAGCCTGTAACAGAAGTCAAGGAATTCAGATCTGCTACAAATTCAACAAGCGCCAAAGAAGACTATAGTAAACATGTAACCATTCTGAATTCTATATCAAAAGCCATTTCCCAGAAATCAGATGGAACTTTGCAGAAATACTTCACTCAAAAGGGTTGGGATCAGTTCCAGAAGCTCATCCATTATGGGCGTGCAACACTAATTGAGAATTCTGATATTCAGTTTAATAGTCTTGGAGACAAGGTGATTTGCCGAGGTCTGACCATGTCATTTGGCTTTAAGAACAACAACAGGAAGTTTGTTGAAAATGTGGTCTTCACATTCAATGGACAACAAAAGATTGATGAAGTACTATTTGGATTGGGGAAAGAAGCCTATAACGACATTATGATGAAGGGTGTATGGAATATGGATGCCCGCCTGATTCTTGCTAATTTCCTCGAAGAATATAAAACCGCATATGCCCTAAAGGATCTCGATTTCATCCGCAATGTTTTTGATGATAATGCTGTCATCATAACTGGTCGCGTGACAAACAGACCAAGAAGTACGATGGAGCGATCTCAATATATCGATTCCAAGATTATCAAGTACAACAGGCAAACAAAAAACGAATACCTTCGCAATTTGGAACACTGTTTTGCTGGCAACGAATACATTAACATACGATTTGCCAACAACGATGTTATTAAAGCAGGAAAGGGAGGTGAGACCTATGGCATTCAGATAAAGCAGGATTACTATTCCAGTACATACGGTGATACAGGCTACCTATTCCTAATGGTTGATGTGAACAATCCCGATAACCCCGTTATCAAGGTACGTACATGGCAGCCAGAGAAGGATCCTGATTTTGGTATTTATGGACTTTCAAATTTCTGAGTATGAGAAAGGCGTTTTTATTATTTATATTATTGTTTCTCCCCTTCCTGTCAACTGTAGCACAAGACAAGAAGGATGATTTTCAGGCATATCGCGAAAAGATGCTTTCGGGATACCAAGGATTCAGGAAGTCTATTATGGATGATTACGCCAAGTTCCTAAATGGTGTATGGGACAGATACAAGGCTTTCAAAGGTGACAAGGCATACCCTCTCCCCAAGCCACATGTACAACCTGAAAAGAAAAAGGACGAGCCAACGCCCAAGCCAAAGGAAGTTGTACCAGAAGAGGTCAAACCGTCAGAGCCAACAACTGGTGACAAACCGAATAAGCCCAAGCCCGTTGCTCCAGATCCTTCAAATAATGTAAACTTTGAATGGTGTGGGATGAACATGAAACTGCCTGATGCCAAGATTCAAGGAAATTTGAGAGGATTAGACAAAGAAAGCGTCCTTGCATATTTCGAAGAACTCAATAACTCAAAAATTTACGATAAGGTATTGCCACAAATGGCAAACATAGCTACAGGATCGAAATTTAACGATTGGTGTTTATTCTTGTTGATCCAAAGCTACGTCAGGAAAATCAAATCAAACGCCGACCCTAACACTCGCAACTTTATTTGTTGGTATATGATGGCTCAGTTCGGCTTTGACGTCAGATTAACATTTATAGGAAATGGACTTTTCTATCTCATTCCCTTTAAACAGCGTGTTTTCGCACATACTTATATTCTGATTCATAACACCCCATATTATGTTTGGGGAGAAGGCAAATTAGATGAAAATGCAGAAGTCTATACACCTTCTATACCTGATGATGCAGGAGAATATGTCAACTTGGTTCTCACAAGACCATTGGCAATTCCATATAAAGCCAGGAGATTCAGTCACTCTTTCTCAGGAAGAACATTATCTGGCGAAGTGAATGAGAATTTAATTAAGGTTATGGCAGAATTCCCTCAAATGCCAATCCCAGCTTATGCAATATCACAAGGAGATAGCAAAGCAAGAGAAAATGTGCTAAATCAGATGAAAAGTTTTATTTCTGGTATGCCAGAACTTGAAGCCGCCAATTTCATTCTTCAGTTTATTCAGTCATTCGACTATGCTACTGATGATGAACAATTTGGTTATGAGAAGCCCTTCTTTATAGAAGAGACTTTGTATTATCCAAAGTGTGATTGTGAAGACAGGGCTATCTTTTATCATTTCCTTGTCACCAATCTGTTAGGAAACGATGTCCATTTGGTTCACTTCCCTATGCATGAATGCACTGCTGTGAACTTCTCTCAAAATCTGAATGCAGATTATTATATGTATCAAGGCAAGCAATATGTAATCTGTGATCCTACATACATCGGCGCCACAATAGGAATGTGTATGCCAGATTTCAGAAACACGAAACCAGAGGTTGAACTAATAAGATAAGAAGTATGCGAGAAATTATTATTGAAGAACAGGATGAAAGGCTTGTTTTGGGTACACCAGAACTTGACGGCTATATTTATCTTAATTATATGAATGGTAAAGCAGATACATCAAGACTTGATGACAACACTTGTCAGAAAACTTTTGATTGTAGCGCTAACGAGTTGCGAAAGTTCTTAAGAAATAAAGGATATTGATTTGGCTTGAATACAGAGTTTTTGTGATTATATGAAAAAGAACTGTGTCATATGCCTTCTGGCTATCGTATTTGTGATTTACATGATAACGATGCTTTATAATTACCATTTGGGAAATGGTATATTTTTCAATTCTGAGTTTGGCAACTATTTGTCAGGAGTATTTGCGCCAATATCAGCAATAGGCACAATTGCCGTATCGTACCTAATATACAAATTAACGTCAACAGAAAGAAGAGCTGATGATGATTTTAAAATAATAATTGGAATTTATTATAAAATAGAAGAATCTTTTGAATTACTTAAAAAGCAAAATCTTAAAAATGATCTATTTGACGATCATAATTCATTTTATGAACGTCAAATAAAGGTTAATTGCATGCTTCTTCTTAATTACATAAAAAGATATCCCAATAAAAAAAGTAGCACTCAAGAGTTAGAAAAAACGATAATGGCCATAAACGCTAATCCAAATCATGAGTCTGATTACATAGAATTAGCAAGGGAGTTTCAGAATTTCTGTTTTGCACTAAACCCAGATTGGAATACTTCAAGTTTTACATTAGATAGTTATGAAAAGAATTAGTTTTACTATACTTGCATTATTCATCATTGCAAACACATTCGCCCAGAATATTTCTGTTAGTAATTTCAAACTACTGGATACAGATTTGACAGCCAACACTGCTGGCACAATGGAAATGGATCAGAATGGTGAGACTGCAGCACTAATTAAAGTTGTAACCACTCAAACAGGATTTACCTTTGATGGTGGAGCTATGGGTATTGTGAAGACCAAACAAACACCTGGAGAAGTGTGGGTTTATATTCCAAGAAGCTCCAAGAAAATATCTATTAAACATCCCCAACTTGGTGTACTCCGTGATTATTATTTCCCTGTAGCAATAGAAGCTGCAAAAACTTATGAAATGATTCTTATCGCAGGGGAAGTACAGACTGTTGTGAAGCAAACATCTAATAGTCAATACATAGTTATTAAGGTTAATCCTGCAGATGCTGTTATAGAATTAGATAATGAGATTTTGCCAACGTCAAATGGTTATGCTCAAAAATTTGTAAAACTTGGTACTTATGAGTATCGTATCCAAGCCCAAAATTACCATACGTCTGCCGGCAAGGTTACAGTAGATGATCCAAATAACAAGAAGGTGCTTGAAGTTAATTTATGCCCTTCATTTGGATGGATTGAAATTCCTACAAACGAAGAATGTAATGGCGCTCAAGTCTTTATTGATAATAAACTTGCAGGCACCATTCCAATGAAGTCCAAAGAACTTTCGAGTGGAGAACACAATATAAAAATCGTCAAGGAGCTTTATAATCCTTTCTCCCAAGTCGTAATTGTGAAAGATAATGAAATTGTTCGACTAAATCCTATGTTGTCAGCCAATTACTCAGAAGTGACTATTAGTGTTGAGAATGATGCTGATATTTACATCAATGAAGAAAAAAAAGGTAATGGGTCGTGGAAAGGCAAACTGGAATTTGGAACGTACTTAATGGAAGCTAAAAAGGAGAGTCATAGAAGTTCAAGAAAAACTATTGAGATTTCTTCATCAGAACGAACGAAAGATATTCAATTAATAGCACCGACTCCAATTTTCGGTGAATTAAATATTACCAGTACTCCAGCATTGGCTGATGTCTATATCGACAGTGAAAAGAAAGGAAAAACTCCACTGTTTCTCCCTCAAGTTATAATCGGTAACCATCAATTAGTGGTAAAGTATGAAGGGTATAACGATTACACTTCTACTATATATTTAAGTGAGGGCGCAAATAAACCAATTGAAATCACCCTTAACAACAAAAGGATAACCAATATTAGAATGGAGTGTAATGTCCCTCAGGCAACTCTTTATATCGATGGACAGAAAATTGGTGCTGTACCTGAATCTATAGAAATGGAGGAAGGAACACACACTATTAAAGTTGTCGCCAAAGACTTTAAAGACTATACTGCCAATATATACACAGGAAACATAAAAAATCATGTTTATTATATAAATATGGAATCAACAAAACCACAACCTACTAATTGGGAGTCTATAGTGGTAACCTACAATAGTGCAGATATTTATGGCAAAAAAAAAGTTGGAGAGGTAAAAGGTAAATATAATGGATACACATCTTTTAGTTCATGGAATCAAAAATATTTCAACAGCTGCATAAAAGGAATGAAGAAAAAAGCAGCAAAGTTGGGAGCAAAATATCTTTTAATAGAAAATACTCGTTATGGCAGTTTATGGATCCATTTACAAGGAAGTGCATACAAGTAATTAACTAATTATGGTAAGTTGATATGAATAGAATATTTTTATTTGTAATCATATTCTTTGCTGTAAACTGTTATTCCCAATCTATATCAGTTAATAGTTTCAAGCTGCTCGATACTGATCTGACAGCAAATACTGCTGGTACAATGGAGAAGGATCAGAACGGTGAGACTGCTGCACTTATTAAAGTGGTAACAACCCAAACAGGATTCTCCTTTGATGGTGGAGCTATGGGTATTGTGAAAACAAAACAGACACCTGGAGAAGTTTGGGTTTATATTCCAAGAGGCTCCAAGAAAATATCTATAAAGCATCCCCAACTTGGAGTCCTGCGTGATTACTATTTCCCTATAATAATAGAAGCAGCTCGTACATATGAAATGGTTCTTATAGCAGGAGAGGTTCAGACTGTTGTGAAGCAAGCTCGGACTTCACAATATGTTGTATTCCAACTTACGCCCCCTGACGCTGTAGTAGAATTAAATGGAGAATTACTTAAGACAGAAGGTGGTGTTGCTTCTAAAATGATGAAGTTTGGCACATACAACTATCGAGTCCAAGCTCCAGACTATTTGTTAGAAGCAGGATCGGTGACTATAGATGATCCTAACAACAAAAAGGTAGTTAACATTTCCCTGAAACCTAATTTTGCTAAGATCACTATTAATGTAGATAATAATGCAGAAATTTGGGTTAATGGAGAAAAGAAAGGCGAAGGTTCTTGGAGTGGGAACCTTGGTGCAGGTACCTATGAATTTGAAGCTAAGAAACAAGGGCATCGAAGCACCACGACTACACAAGATATTATTGTTACCTCAGAGCCTCAAATTGTGAAGCTTCAATCCCCTACTCCTATATATGGAGAGGCAGATATTAACAGTTCTCCAGGAATGGCGGATATTTATATTGATGGGAAGAAGGTTGGACAGACACCACAGATGGTATCCGATTTGCTTGTTGGACATCACTCGGTACGTATCAGCAAACAAGATTATATCGATTACTCCTCAACCTTGATAGTCAAGGAAGGTGAGACCGCTATGCTCACAGCAAAACTTGAAAAGCCTAAGGCAGAACAAACTGTTGCGGTTTCAAATCCACAAGCGACATCCTCAGTTTGTAATCAAGTGATTTCTGTTGACAATGTGTCGTTCAATATGATTCGCGTTGATGGTGGAACATTCATGATGGGAGCAACCAACGAGCAGATTGGTGCGGCAGAAAGTGATGAAAGACCTGTACATCAGGTCACAATTGCACCTTTTTATATTGGGGAAACAGAGGTATCGCAGGCTCTTTGGGAAATTGTCATGGGTTATAATCCTTCTTATTTTAATGGTAGCAACAGACCTGTCGAGAATATCAGTTGGGATGACTGTCAGGAGTTTATACAAAAGTTGAACCAGAAAACAGGCCGAAACTTCCGATTACCTACAGAGGCGGAATGGGAATTTGCAGCCCGTGGTGGTAATAAGAGCTGTCAATACAAATACAGTGGTAGTAATAACATTAAAGACGTTGCTAGATTTACCGAAAATAGTAAAAAAAAGACTCATGCTGTCAAAACAAAGGAGGCAAACGAATTAGGACTTTACGATATGAGTGGTAATGTTTGGGAATGGTGTAATGACAGGTATGGAAGTTATAGTAGCAGTATCCAGACGAATCCGACAGGACCTTCTTCGGGCTCTCTCCGTGTGTATCGCGGTGGAAGTTGGAACTACGCTGAGTGGCACTGCCGTGTGTCGGAGAGGAGCGGAGACAAACCTAACAATCGAGCTAGCGACTTTGGGTTACGCCTTGCCCTTGATTGACATAAAACTGGTATCATAAATAGTTGTATATTAGTAAAACGAGAAATAAATGAAAAGAATTATATGTTATAGTATCTTTATCTTGCAAGCAATAGTTGGGCAGGCCCAAACCATATCTGTAAGTAGTTTCAAGCTGCTCGATACAGATCTGACAGCTAATACTGCTGGTACGATGGAGATGGATCAGAATGGTGAGACTGCTGCACTAATCAAAGTGGTAACCACTCAGACAGGCTTTACTTTTGATGGTGGTGCTATGGGTATTGTGAAGACCAAACAAACGCCTGGAGAAGTGTGGGTTTATATCCCAAGAGGTTCCAAGAAAATATCTATAAAGCATCCCCAACTTGGAGTCCTGCGTGATTACTATTTCCCTATAATAATAGAAGCAGCTCGTACATATGAAATGGTTCTTATAGCAGGAGAGGTTCAGACTGTTGTGAAACAAGCTCGAACATCACAATATGTTGTATTCCAACTTACACCTCCAAATGCCGTTGTTGAGCTTGATGGAGAATTATTAGAAACACGTAATGGAACGGCTGCAAAATTAAAGAATTTAGGAACCTACAACTATCGTGTTCAGGCTCCAAATTATCTTTTGGAGGCAGGTTCTGTGACTATAGACGATTCCCAAAACAAGAAGACAGTAAATATTTCCCTTAAACCAAATTTCGCCCATCTAACAATTAAAGTGGATAACGATGCGGAAATCTGGGTTAATGGTGAATTAAAAGGAGTTAGTTCATGGTCTGGAGATGTTGGGGCTGGTGTCTATGAATTTGAAGCCAAAAAGGAAGGTAATTCTAGCACATATATATCAAAAGAAATTGCAGCATCTTCTGAAGAACAAATAATACAGTTACAAGCACCATCTCCTATTTTTGGAAGTATTAATATCACAAGTAATCCTTCATCTTCAGATGTTTTTATCGATGGGAAGCTATATGGGCAAACCCCATTATTCATATCTGATTTTCTTATAGGCAAACATAAATTACAATTATCTCACAAAGGGTATGGAGATTATATTTCTGATATTATTATTGAAGAAGGCAAAGTTTGTGATTATAATGCAGAACTTAACGATTCTATCTCATTTAACATAAAATGTAATAGTCAATACGCAGATCTTTATATAGATGGTATTTTATTAGGAAAAGCTTCTGGCACAAAAAAGGTTTTAGCAGGAAAACACAAGATCGAAGTAAAACCAAAACCATATGAAGGACTCATAGCATATAGTGACGATCTTGATTTTAGTGGTATTTTAGAGACCATTAATGTCTATTTGGAACCCTGGGATCTTGATATCACTTTCTTGAGTGACAGACCTAATACATATTTATTTGTTGATAATAAAATGATATCGAATTCTATCAATAGAAATCCCACCAAGATAAAATTCAGGACAGGAGAACATACCTTGACATTTAGGTGTAAAGGGGAAAATGAGATAGTTAAGCAAGTTAAATTTAATTCTTCAAATAGAAGTTTTTTTGTATCCTTCAAAGACAAAGATATCCATATCAGTAACAAATTAGCTTTATGAAAAAAAGAATATTATTCATCCTCACAAGTATTTCCATTGGGGTAGTATGTTTCGCTCAATCCATATCAGTAAGTAGCTTCAAACTATTAGACACAGATCTGACAGCTAATACAGCAGGCACAATGGAGATTGATCAGAATGGTGAGACTGCAGCCCTTATCAAAGTGGTAACCACTCAGACAGGCTTTACTTTTGATGGTGGAGCTTTAGGTATCGTAAAAACGGTTCAAAAGCCATCTGAAATTTGGGTATATGTCCCCAGAGGATTGAAGAGGATCACTATTTCGCATCCCCAATTAGGAATGCTAAGGGACTATTATCTGAATATCCCTATTGAGGCAGCACGGACTTATGAGATGGTTCTTATAGCAGGAGAGGTTCAGACTGTTGTGAAGCAAGCCCGTACATCACAATATGTCGTCTTTCAACTTACACCTCCAAATGCCGTTGTTGAGCTAGATGGAGAACTTATTGAAACGAATGGGGGTATAGCCACAAAGATGATGAAACTTGGAACTTATTCATATAGAGTTCAGGCTCCTAATTATTTCCCAGAGGCAGGATCCGTAACAATTGACGATCTTGAAAACAAGAAAATAGTTAGTATCTCCTTACGCCCAAATTTTGCCCAAGTAACTATAAACGTAGATAATAATGCTGAGATATGGGTTAATGGAGAGAAAAAGGGACATGGTTCATGGACTGGAAATCTCGGTGGGGGTACCTACGAATTTGAGGCAAAGAAGGCAGGACATCGTAGCAGTCTTATGACTCGTGATATCGAAGTGGTATCAGAACCTCAAATCATACAACTCTCCTCACCTACTCCCATATATGGTGACGCTAATATCAATAGTGTTCCCGCAATGGCCGATATCTATATTGATGATAATAAGTTGGGGCAGACTCCTATGATACTCTCGAAGTTGCTTATTGGAGAGCATACATTATTAATCAAAAAACAAGGTTTCTCTGACAACAAATCAACTATTAACGTTAAGGAAAATGAAACGGCTTATTATGAAGTTAAGTTAGATAGTATTCACATAGATGATTATAGAACATCATCTAATGTTCCCGATAATGTCGATAAGATCTTAGTAAAAACTGGAAAAAAGACTCATGATGGTGGAGAGTATTATGGTGAATTGAAATCAGGGAAACCTGATGGATATGGAAAAGCTGTATATAAAAACGGAAACCTGTATGAAGGATATTATGTAAATGGTAAACGCCAAGGCTATGGTGTCTATACCTTTTCCGATGGCGAAAGATATGAAGGAGAATGGTTTCAAGACCAGCAACATGGGAAAGGAACCTATTATTTCAAAAACAATAACAGATATGAAGGAATGTGGGATCACGATTATCAGCAAGGAGAAGGAACCATGTTCTATTTCAATGGAGATAAGTACGTTGGAGAATGGTTGAAAGATCAGCGTTCTGGTGAAGGCACATACTATTTTGCTAGTGGTCCTTACTATCGTGGGCATTGGGCTAACGACAAACGCAACGGGAAAGGATTATTTGATTGGGGAAATGGTTCTTCCTATGATGGTGATTGGAAGGATAATATGCGCTCTGGCAATGGCACCTTTACTTTTTCTGACGGAGACATCTATATAGGACAGTGGTCGAATGATGAAATGAATGGTCGTGGTATCTATAAATTCAAAAATGGCGATACTTATGAGGGTGACTATTCACATAGCGAGCGCACAGGTTCTGGTATCTTCAAATATGCCAATGGCGCTAAGTACACCGGTCAATACTATAATGGGAAAAGACATGGTCAAGGAACGATCGTTTGGGGAAATGGCGATACTTACGTAGGCCAGTGGAAAAATGACAAAAGGGATGGTTACGGTGAACATAAAAAGAAAAATGGTGATACTTATGTAGGTCAGTGGAAGAATGATAATCCAGATGGACGTGGTAAAGTTACATTGAAAACTGGCGAAATAATAGATGGTGTCTTCAAAGAAGGGGAACTGATTAATGTAAACAAATAATTCACTATATGAAGAAAGTAATTTTAGTATACTTTTTCTTTCTTAGTTATTCTGTATTTGGTCAGACCATTTCTGTGAGTAGCTTCAAACTATTAGACACAGATCTGACAGCTAACACTGCTGGCACAATGGAGATGGATCAGAATGGTGAGACTGCTGCATTAATCAAAGTAGTAACCACTCAAACAGGATTCACCTTTGATGGTGGAGCACTAGGTATTGTGAAAACGGTTCAAAAACCATCTGAAATCTGGGTATATGTGCCAAGAGGTTTAAAAAAGATAACTATTTCACATCCTCAATTAGGAATGTTAAGGGACTATTATCTAAATATCCCTATTGAGGCCGCGCGAACTTATGAGATGATTCTTATAGCAGGAGAGATACAGACAGTTGTGAAGCAAGCCCGAACATCACAATATGTTGTATTTCAGTTGACACCTCCGAATGCAGTTGTAGAGCTTAATGGGGAGCTATTAGAAACGAATGAAGGTACAGCCATAAAAGCAATGAAATTCGGCACATACAATTATCGTGTCCAAGCACCAAACTACCTGCCAGAAGCAGGTAATGTTACTATTAATGATCCTCAAAACAAACATGTGGTTAATATAACCTTGCAGCCCAATTTTACAGTTGTGACTCTGAATGTTGATAATAATGCAGAAATTTGGATAAATGGTGAGCACAAAGGCACTGGCTCTTGGACAGGCAATCTTGGCCCGGGCACCTACATATTTGAAGCAAAGAAAGAGAATCATCGTGATTCTTATATGTCGCGCGACATCGCTGTCACTTCAGAGCCACAGACAATCATCCTCCAAGCCCCGACCCCAATTCTCGGTGAAGCAGACATCAATAGCTCACCTGCAATGGCAGATATTTATATTGATGGAAAGAAGGTTGGACAAACGCCACAGATGGTATCTGATTTGCTTGTTGGACAACACTCGGTACGTATCAGTAAGCAAGGTTTTACTGATTACAATTCAACCATAACAGTTAAGGAGGGAGAGCCCTCTACCTTCAAAGCAAAACTCGAAAAGTCAAAAGCAGATCAAACGATAGCAACTTCTTCAAATGCTAATCAAATGATTTCCGTTGGTAATGTCTCATTCACAATGGTACGAGTAGAGGGGGGCTCTTTCCAAATGGGAGCAACCAGTGAGCAGGGTAGTAATATTGATAGTGATGAAAAACCTGCCCATCAAGTGACACTTTCACCCTATTATATAGGAGAAACGGAAGTAACACAGTCACTTTGGGAAACTGTTATGGATAATAATCCCTCGAGCTTTAAAGATTCTAATAAACCTGTAGAAAATGTGAGTTGGAATGACTGTCAGGAGTTTATACAGAAGTTGAACCAGAAAACAGGTCGAAAGTTCAGATTACCTACAGAAGCGGAATGGGAATTTGCAGCCCGTGGTGGCAATAGAAGTAATGGGAATATGTATAGTGGCAGTAATAATATTAATGAAGTTGCATGGTTTGTTTTTACAACTGAAAGATCCACGTGTGATGTGAAACAGAAAAAAGCAAATGAATTAGGAGCTTATGATATGTCAGGTAATGTACAAGAATGGTGCCAAGATTGGCACGAGCATTATTCTGCCAAATCAGTAAAGAATCCCAAAGGGCCCAAAGAAGGCGTTCTTCGCGTATTTAGAGGTGGAGGATGGAATTTGCTTGAACACGTTTGTACTGTTGTCAATCGTGAATATGCAAGACCTGACACCAAAAGAGACAATATAGGTTTACGACTTGCATTTGATAATGTTAAATAAATACATTTTTACATATGAATTTGAATCGAATAGTTTTTTCTTTTTTCATATTAATATTCTCGTTCGATTGTTTAGCTCAGACTATTTCTATAAGTAGTTTCAAGCCACTTGTTACAGATTTAACAGCAAATACTGCTGGCACAATGGAGATGGATCAGAACGGCGAGACTGCTGCACTTATCAAAGTAGTGACGCCCCAAACAGGATTCACCTTTGATGGTGGGGCATTAGGAATTGTGAAAACGGTTCAAAAGCCATCTGAGATCTGGGTGTATGTGCCTCGAGGGCTAAAGAAGATTACTATCTCGCATCCTCAGCTAGGAATGTTAAGGGACTATTATCTAAATACCCCTATTGAGGCAGCGCGTACTTATGAAATGGTTCTTGTAGCAGGAGAAGTACAGACTGTTGTGAAGCAAGCCCGAACTTCACAATATGTTGTCTTCCAACTTACTCCCCCTGACGCTGTTGTAGAATTAAATGGTGAATTGCTCAAGACAGAGGGGGGTGTTGCTTCTAAGATGATGAAGTTTGGCACCTACAACTATCGCGTTCAGGCCCCTGATTATTTGTTAGAAGCTGGATCTGTAACTGTGGATGATCCCAATAATAAAAAGGTGGTAAACATCTCCCTAAAACCTAATTTCGCTAAGGTGACCATTAATGTAGATAATAATGCTGAAATCTGGGTAAATGGAGAAAAGAAAGGCGAAGGTTCATGGAGTGGGAATCTTGGAGCAGGTACTTATGAACTTGAAGCTAAGAAACAAGGACATAGAAGTACCACTACTACACAGGACTTTATTGTAACTTCAGAGCCTCAAATTGTGAAACTTCAATCCCCTACTCCTATATATGGAGAGGCTGACATCAACAGTTCACCAGGAATGGCGGATATTTATATTGATGGGAAGAAGGTGGGACAGACACCGCAGATGGTCTCCGATATACTTGTTGGACAACATCAAATACGTATTAGCAAGCAAGGTTTTACTGATTTCAACTCAACTTTGACTTTGAAAGAGGATGAAACCGCTATAGTATCTGCAAAGTTAGAGAAAACAGTAACAGAGCAGACTGTAGTTCCATCAGATGGTTCCACATCTACAGAAGCCATGCAGATGATAACCGTTGACAATGTGTCGTTCAATATGATTCGCGTGGATGGAGGATCATTCATAATGGGAGCCACGAGCGAACAAGGTCGCGATGATGAAAAACCTACCCACCAAGTGGCACTCTCACCTTATTATATCGGAGAGACGGAGGTAACGCAGGAACTTTGGAAAGCTATAATGGGCAGTAATCCTTCCATCTTCAAAGGCAGTAATCGACCTGTTGAACAAGTGAGTTGGAATGACTGTCAGGAGTTTATACAGAAATTGAACCAGAGGACAGGCCGAAAGTTCCGATTACCTACAGAGGCGGAGTGGGAATTTGCAGCCCGTGGTGGTAATAAGAGTCGTCAATACAAATACAGTGGCAGTAATTATATCTATGACGTAGCTTGGTTTACTGATAATAGCAATGGGACTACTCATGATGTCAAGACAAAACAGGCAAATGAACTTGGAATTTATGATATGAGTGGTAATGTATGGGAGTGGTGTCAGGATTGGTATGATGCGCTTGCCTACTATAATAGTAATAGTCCGACAAATCCAACGGGTCCAACATCGGGCTTTGCCCGTGTGGATCGCGGTGGCAGTTGGTTCCACAACGCGGAACGTTGTCGCGTATCATGTCGACTCAATGTTACGCCAGACAACTGTTACTACTTCCTCGGTCTGCGCCTTGCCCTTTAGTTATTTTTATAAAAGCGACATAGAGGTTATATAAATACACCCTATGGAGTACAATAAATCCGCACCCTATTTACAGAGTGCGGATTTAGTTTATTTCGCCAATGTCTGTTTTCGTTTTTATTTCTTATCTTTAATCACAAAGACGCAAAGGGGGCCGATGAGGAAACCAAATTACGCCTAAAGGATTAGTGCTCGCAGTAGCACCTAAGGGAACAAGATCGCCCTGACATCAGCCAGGATCTTATCTGCCACCTCTTTTCCGCCAGGATACCAGGCAAATCTCTGTAAGTCATCATCATGAGCGCCATGAGGCACGATGTACTTCCTCACGTTGGGATTCGTGGGATCGGGAATGGCACCACCCGTCCAGGGATCATCCTCGCCATAGACGAAGATCATCTTCTTATTGGTGGTCTCCAGATTCTTCAGCAGCTTCACCTGCAGATCGATCGTCTTGGTGTTTCTGCTGTCCTGCATGGCA
>JAEEGL016908697.1_pt1 | contig 16518 bp, 14 predicted proteins | sample 9134231 | NCBI WGS metagenome assembly JAEEGL01 (sample SAMN16246548, study PRJNA631951) | gut metagenome | biome: gut microbiome; feature: rumen; material: fiber-attached | host: Bos | place: Iran: Karaj | collected 2018-10
ATGAAGCCCGGCAAACAATTAGAGAACAACTAAAAAAAATGGGTTGTGAATAGTGCAGATTAAATAATAGAGCGTTATAGACGCTAGCAGCCTACGCTCGACAATCCAGATTCGTTGACCGATAGCATAATGCACAATTTGCCAGACCGACGGCCGCGTACTGCAAAGTTGAGCCCGTTTTTGCTCGTCTTGCGCGTGGCGTCATCAGTGGCGGCTATGTGGTTCATAGGTCTTTACATATTTATAAATATGCCAAGCGAAAGCCTGCCGACCCAAGAATCGTATGTACATAATAACGCAAGAAATTCTGATACACAGCTTTGTGGCACTGTTAAGGTGATGTTCGCCAAGTTTCAGGTTATAAATAGCCTAAATGCAGATAATCAACGCGCTGGATTTTCGATGATAAAATTTGATAGCAACGCTGAAAATCAGTTTATATCAACTTGTACTCAACTAAATATATTACGCCATGAAAACTAGAATTAGCAAAACATTACGTAAACAATTGTCGATTGCAGGAATAATATTTATGGCATCGATGCTTTCGGCCTCTTCGTGTAGCAATAATTCGGTAAGAATGCATACCACAGTCAATAGCGATGGCTCAAGTGTGCGCGAAATAAGTTACTCTAATGTGTTGCCGCAGACCTATCGCGACTCAGTTGCTGAGGCCAAGGAAGAATGGCTTTTGAACCATATTCCATCGCACGTTGATACTGCGATTTTCAAAAGAACGGAAGTGACGTTTATTACGAGCGATTCTGTGATTACCACGTATAGAAAAGAATTTTCGTCGGTGGATCAGATAGGCGAAGAGTTGCCCATGAAGTTGAATGAAACTCGTCATCTGAAGTCGCATGCAAGTTTGACAAAGAGGTTTAAGTGGTTCTATACCGAATACACATTCACTGAAGTTTTCGAGAGTATAAGCGATGAATTCAGACATTCTGTGTATGAATTTCTTCCTAAAGATGAGGTCGAATATTGGTTTACAGGACAACCAAACCTTGTGCAAGGAATGAATGGCGCAGAGGCGGCAGATAAAACCGCACTCATAGGGAAAGCTGTTCAAATGTGGCTGTATTACAATTGTTTATGTAAATACGTTGAGGAGTTGGCGCTTCCGCAGAACTATGAGAAGATGGCGGAACCTCCTGTCAGTCGTGAGCGTTTCATTGAGTTGCAAGATTCATTGTGTAAGTATATAGTGAGTAGTGCTGAAGAATTGGATAAAATAGATCTGAAAAAGTGTTTTCGCGAATTTTTTCAATCCGATGCCTTTTCTTCTCAAATCGACGAAGATTGGAAACTAAGTATAGCAGCACAACTGATGTACGGCGAAATGTTGGAACTCTCTGTGCCATACACGCTTACTATGCCTGGGAAGATAGTGGATGCTGGGATGGGCTCGTGTCAAAGCGATACAATACATTATCCGCTTACTGGCGAACGCCTTGTCCCGCACGATTACACCATTACCGCCACTTCACGTGAAACAAACGTTTGGGCATACATAGTTGCCATACTTATTGTGGGAATTGCTATCGGTAGTTTCGTTTGGAAAAGATAGTTGTCTAAAATAATTATGTCAGATATGCATGACAATAGTGTTGTGAAACATGTTGTGTATATCTGACAATTTTATTGTAAAAGTTGCCGTGTGTACGTTGCAAAACTTCTATTAAGAGGTATGTCCCTTCTCGTTTCAAGAGTATTTGTCGTATAATGGCGTGAACCTCAGTAGTAATTGGGTTTTCTCGTCGGAGAAAAATACCGTTCGACGCTTGTTCGACGATTATTTCTATTACGGCGGGCTTGCTGAGAGTTTTGCACTCATAGATAAGCGTAGTTATCTGACGGAATTTTATTAGAAGAATTTGCTTTCTGATATTGTTGTGCCGGAGAAACGCATCGCAATACAGGTGTGTTACAACGTTTCTGATGCTGCACGTTCGAGCGAGAAACTTCGGCTTTGCTGGCGTTGAATAAGTTCCGCCTAATGGGAAAAATCATAGTCATTACGCTGGATACCGAGCGACTAGTAGAGCTCGATGGCTTATGTGTTGACGTCGTGCCAGTGTGGAAATGGTTAATTATTGCTGCAGAGCAAAATATTTAGCAACGTAAATAATAATTAATCTGCGTTGCTTTTGCTAAATTCGCACGTCTTTATAACTAAAAATAAGAAACAATGAAAAATACATTGCTGATAATCAGTTTAGTATTGTTTTGTTCTGCCGTATTTGCACAAAAGCCAGTCATAACATTCGACAAGACTGTTCATGAGTTCGGTGATATTCAAGAGGTTGATGGTAAGGCTACTACCGTCTTTACTTACACCAATACGGGTAAAACTCCTCTTGTGGTTCACGATGTCAAAACGTCATGTGGCTGCACTACTCCCGAATGGACGCAAACTCCAGTACAGCCAGGCGCTACTGGCACTATAAAAGTTGCATATAACCCATCTGGTCGCCCAGGTTCGTTCAATAAAACCATTACGGTTCAGTCCAATGCAAGCCAACCAACTATGCAGCTTCGCATTGTGGGTAATGTTATCCAAAAGCCTAAGACTATGGAGGATAACTTCCCTGTGAACTACGACAATAAACTCCGCTTGAGCGACAGCCACTTGGCATTCACCAAGATTGCTCCCGATGAGGTTAAACTCGCCGAGGTTAAGACCATCAATATTAGCGATGCGCCTGTAACTCCGCAGTTCATCAACGTTCCTGCACATGTAACTATTGCGTCGATTCCAGAAACTATACAGCCAGGAGCAGAGGGCATTATTCAAGCTCGCTACGATGCCTCTAAGAAAAACGATTGGGGTTTCGTTTCCGATATTATCTACGTGACCTTTAGCAGTGAAAAAAAATACAGCAATCGCATCACTGTAAGTGCAACAATTTCGGAGGATTTCTCGAAGCTCACCGAAGCTCAACTTGCTTCTGCTCCAGTGATTACATTCAACGAGTCAGTTCACGACTTTGGCACTATTCCTACGACCAACAAAGTTGAGTGCGATTTTGTAGTTACCAATACCGGCACAGACCAGCTTATCATTCGCAAGGTGAAAGCTTCGTGCGGTTGCACGGCGGTTAATCCGGAGAAGACCGTCCTCGAGAAAGGTGAGAGTACCAATATTCATGTGTCGTTCGACCCACGCGGCAAGAGCGGCAAACAGCAAAAGACTATCACCGTAATTTCAAACGATCCAAAACGTTCGAACTCGTTACTGCGTATCTCGGCTATGATTAGTGTACCTGGCGAAGGTATTACTAAATAGTCTTGTACGAACTGAGATAAATTGGCGTAATACCGTAAAACACATAGAATGAGAAACGCTTATGCATCGCTATTGATGGCAGCCCTCGTAGCTACATCGTGCACACCGGGATTCGTGATAGAAGGCTCTATCAACGATATGTCTGATGGTATGCTTTATTTGGAAGCTCTTGACTCGGTAGAGTATCGAATGAAAATTGTCGACTCTACGCGCATAAGCAATGGCAAATTCAAATTTGCATTTTCTAATGACGAATTTGCCAACGAGTTGGTGCTAATCAATGCGCCAAGTGATAATGTTGTCGTTTCGATATTCCTTTCAAATGACGACGTCACAGTGGATGGCGACTTGGAGAATATCACCGAGCTGAAAATAAAAGGCTCTAAGTGGAACGACCAATTCCAATCATTCTATCGCAGTGTGCCAGAGAAGTCGACTCGTTCAAGTCTCGAAAATGAGATCAAATCCATGTACGGAGTGAAAGACGAGGACCGCCGCAGTGAACTTGTTCGCCAATATCGTAACGTAATTTATGAGCAGAATAACTTTATAAAGAGGTATATATCAGAAAATGCCAACAATCCTGTAGGCGCTTGCCTTCTGCTAAAAAACCTCGACATCTTCTCTTTCGACGAGGCCGATACACTCTCGGCTCATATGTATAGAGAGATGAGCGACAATAAATATGTACGCGTAGTAGTAAATACTATAAATAATAAGCGTGCAGAAAACGAGGCTCGCAAGCATATCGAAGTTGGTAAGAAAGCTCCCGACTTCAATCTGCCCGATGCCGATGGCAATATGGTCTCGTTGCAGTCGTTTCGTGGTAAATATGTATTGCTAAATTTCTGGGATTTGGATAGTGAGGCTTGCCGCGAAAACAACTCGACGCTCACCGAGGCTTATAAGAAATTTTCAAAGTGCGAGTTCGTTATAGTAAGCGTGTCGCTCAATGAGAAAATAGAACCTTGGCTGAGGATTGTCACCGAAGAGAAACTGTCGGGTATTCAACTTATTGATACTGCAAATATTGTTGGTAATGCATATTTGGTGTATGACAAAACCTTGCCCAACAACGTTCTCATAGATAGCGATGGTTACATTGTGTCTAAGGATATTCATGGGCCTGGAATCTTTGAAGAAATTATTGAACACTTGAAAACAGATGATAAACAGTAAATAGAAATGTCACTTATAAAATCAATATCAGGTATACGTGGAACTATTGGTGGTAAGAAAGACGAAGGTTTGACTCCGCTTGATATAGTTCGTTTTGTTTCGGCTTATGCCATTTGGGTAAAACATGGTAAAGCACGTGCGCGTGTGGTTGTTGGTCGCGATGCTCGCGTGTCGGGTCCAATGGTAGAAAGCATTGTTGTAGGTACACTTTGTGGTATGGGCATCGATGTTGTGAATATCGGATTGGCAACTACGCCTACTACTGAACTTGCTGTGGTTGGTGAGAAAGCCGATGGCGGTATTATACTTACTGCAAGCCACAATCCACAACAGTGGAACGCGCTCAAACTTCTCAATAAAGATGGCGAATTCCTCTCTGCTGCTGAAGGCAACGATGTGTTGACTATGGCTGCAAAAGAAGATTTCGATTATGCAGAAGTTGGCGAACTTGGCAAGGTTGAGTGTAAGGATTATACGGAGTATCACGTAGATAAAGTTTTGTCGCTCAAACTCGTTGGTGTCGAGGCAATCAAAGCTGCAAATTTCAATGTGGTTATCGACTGCATAAATTCTGTTGGTGGAGTGGCTCTTCCTCCGCTGCTCAAAAAGTTAGGTGTGAAGAATGTTACATTCCTCAATTCTGAACCAACGGGCGTTTTTGCTCATACTCCAGAACCGATACCACAAAACCTTACACAGATTTCAGAATACATAGCTTCTCACAAAGCAGACGTTGGCTTCGTTGTTGACCCCGATGTCGATCGTTTGGCAATCATCAACGAAGACGGCACGATGTTCAATGAGGAGTATACCATTGTCTCAATAGCCGACTATGTGTTGTCTCATACACCTGGCAATACCGTTAGCAACTTGTCATCGTCGCGTGCGTTGCGAGATGTTACCGAGAAACGTGGTGGCTCATACACTGCCGCTGCAGTTGGTGAGGTCAACGTAGTTACTGCCATGAAGAATACCAATGCCATCATCGGTGGTGAAGGCAATGGCGGTGTCATCTATCCAGAAAGTCACTATGGCCGTGATGCTTTGGTTGGCATAGCGCTATTCTTGTCGCATTTGGCTCATAGCAAGATGTCGTGCAAGGCATTGCGAGCTACCTATCCAAACTACTGCATATCTAAAAACCGTATCGACCTCAATCCATCTACCGATGTTGATGCTATTCTCAAAGCCGTTGAGAAACGTTTTGCCAACGAGAAGGTTACTACAATTGATGGCGTGAAAATCGATTTTGCCGATAGTTGGGTTCACTTGCGCAAGTCGAATACCGAGCCGATCATACGTATCTATGCAGAAGCTCACACCGAAGCCGAAGCCGACCAGTTGGCTAATAAGATTAAGGATATAATCAAAGAGTTGTAAGAGTATCGTTATAAGCTATGGAATGAAAAACATCCTATTTGCGATACTTATATTTATAATGCCTCCAATAGCTATGGGGCAGTCAGTCGACGGCAGCATTGAAGCAGATGCTGCCGTTGGCATTTCTCCACGTTGGACATTGAATGGTGTGGCCATCGTCTCTGCCGAGCATACCGAAGTGAATTGTATGTGGGGAAGAATGGCTTTAGGCGCGTCGTTCAATTTCTATAGTAAATATTCGCTCGCGGCCATGTGTAGCTATGGTTATGCTGCATACCATAATATAGATAATAGCGATAGGCTCACCTATGTTCGTGAAGGGTTAGATATAAACAATAGCAAATCCGTCTTTCAGCAAATCTATTTCGAACAGTGGCGCGTCGACTATAAACCGTCGGGCGTACATTCTATAGCTACTGGACTTTCGTATGCATTCTCTTTAGATAAAAAGTTCAACGAAGTAGGTCCGTGGTCGCTCACATCACGCGCATCGGTATCCTCCAATATTGCCAGCGACGAAGCCGAGAATAGTTTTTTGCGCCGCATACGGTTGGGCGTAGGCATAAAAAGGCATATAAAAAATAGCCTCAGCGCAGAATTATTTTATGGCTACATGTTTGCTGGCAAGAATCAAACGTATATGGGCGATATGCAAAACTTGCACACAATTAAGCTATATATACATATAGACAAAAAGGATTCTAAATAAGAAAAAAGCAGTTGCGAGAGGCTTGTAAATGAGAAATTTAGAAAGCTTTCAAATTGTGAATATGTGTATCACGTAAGGTTTTATGATACTATATTTGTTACAACATAAACCAATAATGATACAACTATGGCATACGTTATTTCAGAGGCTTGTATTTCTTGCGGCACTTGCGCAGCTGAATGTCCTAATGAAGCAATCAATGAGGGTGCAGAACACTTCGAAATTGATCCTACAAAATGTGTAGATTGTGGCTCATGCGCAAGTGTTTGCCCAACTGAAGCAATTTCAGCTGGAGAATAAAGAAACACTCCTTTACTGATAAAGTAACAGATTAGGTTCAGGCATTAGCTTGAACCTTTTTTTGTTTATATGATGTTGATATATAGATTTTTATGTGATAATAGTACCAATTACGTAAAGTGAACAACTCTTGCCTTGAAGTGCGAAAAATTTTTGTATCTGTCAAGTAATCAGAATCTTGCCGTCTTGTGTCGCCGTGTTGAGTTTGATTTGATAGTATATGTATAATGATAAAATACTATCAAACTCATTATAAAAATGTAAAGCAAATAAATAAAGTCGTGTGTAACTTCACGTTAACAGAAATTATCAAAATCGCATGGCTGATAATAGTAACCAATATCTAAACCAACTCAAAGAGTTAGGAAAGCGTAATGCCAAATTGAGCGAGTCGCTCGCTCAACTTTTGTCCCAATATGAGAATGTTAGCACCAACAACGAGCAATACCAAAACCTTTTGCGCGAGTTTGGCCTCGACGAAGTGTCGCGTCGCCAGCAGCAGAAGGGCGTTCGACAGTTCCGCATGGTGTCGATGCTTTATATTGTGGTGTATGGTTTCCGCGAACTTTCGCGACTCGACGATGCAGGAAAGCAACTTGATATACTCGATGAAATACTCTTCGAACTGACCGACATCTCTCGTAAGTATAACATGATGAAAATTGCCACCGTTGGCGATAATGTGCTGTTTGCGAGTGGTATACCTACCCACGAAGATGAGAACCCAGTTGAGGTCAGCGAAGATGGCGTAGTGTTCAATGCTGATTATTCTAAAGAGACCAAGACGAGTCCAGTTGATGCGTCACTCGCAGCATACGAGATGATGCATAAGGTTGCTGAAATTCGAGAAAGGACCAATTGCGTTTGGAATATTTCTGTTGGCCTTCACACCGGTCCGGCAATGGGACGATTTGCAAATCAGAAATCAGTGCCATACGCACTTCAAGGCTACAACGTATTGACAGTCTCGCGTCTTGCACTTTGTGCAAATGTCGGTGAGATAATGATGTCTCCTATGACGAATGCGCTCGTGAAAGAGTTCTTTATAATGGAAAAGAATTGTACCATTCCAGTGAAATATAGTGGTACGATGGATCTCTATCAGCTCAAAGATTTGCGCCCAGAGATGAAGGGTGATAGCGCAGAAAATCCATATAGCGATGCATTCGATTTGAGCTATTCGCGCTTGCAATTCATGGATATTCAGGAACTTATGCTCGATATACTCGAGAAGATGTTGCCTACAAATCTCTACTACCATAATGTAAAGCATACTATTGATGTCACTACCGAGGTGGAACTCATCGGATGGTCGGAAGGATTGCCCGAGACAGATGTGCTTCTGCTAAAAGTGGCAGCACTGTTCCATGATACTGGACATATTATTAAGTATGGTGCGGGTCATGAGGAGAATAGCTGCAAGTTTGCGCAAGAGATATTGCCGCACTTCAAGTATAGTCAAGAAAAGATAGATAGAATCAAAAAGGTGATAATGGCTACAAAATTGCCGCATCAGCCTAATGATATTATGGAGTCGGTAATACAAGATGCAGACCTCGACTACCTTGGCCGTACGGACTTTATACCAGTGTCAAACGACCTTTATCGTGAGTTGAAAGATCGCAATATGGTCGGTACAATTGACCAATGGAACGAGAATCAGATAAAGTTTATTTCCGCGCATCAATATTATACCAAGACGGCGCATAGTTTACGTGAGGTAAATAAGCAGATACAGATAGAACGTATCAAAGCACTATTGCCACAATAGAATTGATGCATTATAGATACCAATATCGAATAACTACGGAAATTTCATTCCGTTAGGTGATGCATAAATTTGTACCTTTGCCGGCTCAATATTGCAGATATTAAGATGTCGTCGAACGAAATAAATATAAAGAATCGCCGAGCTACATTCGATTATGAGATTCTCGATAGATATGTAGCAGGAGTTATGCTATGTGGTACCGAAATGAAGTCGATACGAGGTGGACATGCTTCACTTGTCGATTCATTTTGTTTTTTCAATAAAGATGAGTTGTGGGTGAAAGGAATGCGTGTGGCTGAGTATTTTTATGGTACGTACAACAATCATAAACCCGACCGTGAGCGAAAACTCCTTCTGCAGCGAAAAGAACTTGACAAACTGCAACGTAAAACAAAAGAGGGCGGTTTGACGATAGTGCCTTTGAGATTATTTATAAATGATCGTGGACTTGCCAAACTTGAAATAGCACTAGCGCGAGGTAAAAAGCAATACGATAAACGCGAAACGCTGAAGCAGAAAGATGCACAGCGCGATATTGATAGAGTGACGAAACGTTTCTAAAGAGGGAAGTGAGTGCGAAAGAGCTGATTTGTAAAACTTTTTTATGATTTATGAGTATATTATCGGTATAATTTTTGCAACTTTGCACCTCAGTTTTGTTGCTAACTAATTATTGTGACTATGGAACAGAGATATAACATATTAAGCAAATCTCAAGAAGCAGACACTATGCGACGAGATTACATTACTCCATCTTTTTGTGAAGTGAAGATGGATAAAAATTTACAAAGAGTTGAATGCTCAGAAGGATCTAATGAAGGTGATGATTTCAAGTACACTGCTCCTGGTGGTCGTGGTGGATTGGATGAAGATCCATTTGCATTCTAAAAGATTTTGAAGTTGCGTTGGGCAGTGCCTTGCGCAATTTTTTTGTTATCGATTTTAATCGTGGTGGTAAGGTTCGCCACGGATTATGGTCATGGCACGGTAGAGTTGCTCGGAGAATATGAGACGCACCATCTGATGTGAAAATGTCATTCGGGAGAGTGAAATTTTGTGGTTGGCTTTGGCATATATATCGTCATCGAAGCCGTAGGGACCTCCAATAATAAAGATTAATCGACGAGCGCCAGAATTGGTGGTTTTAGTTATGTAGTCGGCAAATGCGCGAGATGTGTATTCTGTGCCTTTCTCGTCGAGGAGACAAATGATGTCGGCTGGGGAGATCTGTTCGAGAATTAGTTTTGCTTCGGCTTTTTTCTGCATTTCGGGAGTGAGCCCTTTGGTGCGTTTTACGTCGGGGAGAATAATCATTTCGAAAGGTAAATAATGCTTTACGCGCTCGGTGTAGCGAGTTATACCTTCATTGATATACGCATCGTCGGTTTTGCCGATGGCAAGTAGAGTGATTTTCATTGTCTTGAGGTATTTCCAAAGGTTTCGTATGATATGGCCGCAGCGCGCCATTTGTCTTTTACTTCGGGCGAAGTTTGAGCATGTCCAATAACAATGGTAGCAAATGGAATGATGTGCGCTGGAGTGCGCATGAGCATAGCCATTTCATTGCAACGCTCTTTTGAAGGATAAGTGCCCGTCCACACCGCTCCAAGACCGAGTGCATGGGCTGCAAGTAGAATGTTCTCAGTAACTGCCGATACGTCTTGAATCCAAAAATCTTGTTCCCAGCCTGATGCCGCTTTGCTCAAATCGCCGCAAACAACAATTGCGAGAGGAGCTTGCTTAGCCATGTGAGCATTTGGCGTCGCGTCGGCTATTGCATTGAGCGTCTCGCGGCGAGTGATGACTATAAGGTGCCATGGTTGCATGTTTCTTGCAGAAGGAGCTGCCAAACCTGCGCGAAGAATGGTCTCTATATCGTCTGATACGACGGGTTGGTCGGTAAAAGAACGTACTGAGACGCGAGTCAAAATGTTTTCAATTGCGGCATTGCTTTTCATAACAACGTAAATATGAACCAAAACTAAGCCATAATTACATATCTATCATAGGTTATGATGAAAATATCTACTCCATCGCATGTTTCCTCAGATAAAAATAGACTCGGACTCTCGGCATGGAAAAGGGAATTCATCGGATAAAAAAGCCGATTTGTCGAAAAAATTTTATGAATAGACGTAGAATATCCATTTTTGCATCGCTTTCGGAGACGGGAGTAGTAGACAACAATTAGTATGAAAAAGTATATTATTAGTTTGATTGTGATGGCCTTTGCTGTGGCTTATGCAGCAAATTCTGCTAATAACATTCCTATTGATGCATGTACTTATAGCAATTGTGGAATCCAGCAAGGTGGTCCGAAAGGGAAGCGTGGCCCTAAGCCAGATATAGAACAAATGGCGAAAGAGCTAAGTTTGTCGGCGGAACAAAAGACGCAAATTCAAAAAGTATTTGAAGAAATGCGTCCAGCCAAAGGCGAAACTCGCCCCAGCAGGGAAGAGATGGATGCAAAGCGCAAAGCAGCGGATGCAAAAATCAAGAAAATTCTCAACGAAGAGCAGTATGCCAAATTTGAGAAGATGCGAGCAAACCGTAAGCGTCCAGAAGGTCCAGTGGAAATGGAAAAGATGGAAGAATAGAATTAGTTAGTTATAATAATCTCTTCAAACTCAAACTGTTGTCAGGAGAGGTGTGTCGTGATGATTATCCCCCTGAAGGAGTGAAAACTCCAGTAAAAATAGAACAAAAGCAAGATGGCGAGATGTCGTGATGACGTCTCGTTTTTTGTTTGTATATACGTATGTAGAACGTTTAGAAATAGTACATATATATAGAAATATGAATGTGCTTTTTGGGGTATATTTGCCGCGTATTTATGATTCGATAACAATAAAAATTATGAATAAATCACTTCTTTCTGTCGTAATAATTTCATCACTAATAGTAGTGCTTAACGTCTCGTGCGGTCATCAAGAGAAAATTGACCGATTGGAATATCAACTAGATTCGTTGAAAAAAGCTAAAGATGAATCGGATAAAAGATTGAGCATAATTACCGAGACGATGCTAGATATAGAGCAAACGGTAAGCAGCATAAAAGAGAAGCGCGGCATAATTACCGTGACACGTGGCGAATCGAATAAGAGAAAAATAAAAGAGGATCTTGATGCGCTTGATAAGCGATTGCAAGAGGATAAACAACGCTTGTCGCATTTGCAGAGTCTGCTCAATAAATCGAATAAGAAGAATGAAGAGCTTGCTGCTATGGTGGAATCGTTGCAAGAACAGATAGCGCAACAATCGGCTGAGATAGCGCAACTTAATGAGCAATTGTCGTTGCAAAATGCTACAATAGCTAAGCAGTCGAAGCAAATATCTACGCTCGAAAGCGATTTGTCGACATCGCAAGCACAGGCAGCCGAAGCTTCGCAATTGGCACGGGAAACAAAATCGCAACTCGATGCTACCACTGAGGAGATGAATAAAATCTATTATGCAGTAGGAACTCGCAGCGAGCTGAAACAGAAGGGTATAATGCAAGGCTTGAGCAAGGTAAATATTTCGCAGTCGAACCGTTCGGCATTCGCGACGGCAGATAAAACCAACTTCACGAGAATTGATTTGGGCGGAATATTCAAAAAAGTGCTTACTGGTCAGCCAGAAAACTCGTATGAAATAGAAGAAGGTGAAAATGGCGACGTGCTTGTGATTACTAATCAGGCAGCCTTTTGGCAGCGTAGTTCATACCTTGTAGTGAGAATAAAATAGTGGTTCAGGTTTGGTAGGTGCATAGGCATAAGTATGGCAATGGCTAACGTTGGGGATACTATAGAAATAAAGAATTCGATTATTAGGCGAATAGTAAAAATATTATTGTGGTTGGTAGCCATATTCGTCGCATTGTCGCTGCTTATTGGGGCAATTGTCGGATTGGTATTGACGCCCGAACGCCTGACGCCAATAGTAGAAAAATATGCCAATGAATACCTCAACGCTGAAGTGAGAATGGAGTCGGTCGAGGGGACGTTTTTCTCCTCGTATCCGCGCATTGGTGTACGTATACATAATGGATATATCGTCAGTCATAAGTTTCATTCGGGCGATAGCTTGACTACGTCGCGACGCGATACACTTGTGGAGTTTTCGTATTTGCGTGCAGCGTTGAGTATACATAGTATGCTTGAAGGCAAAATAGGTATTAGCCGGCTGCATGCCACCGATGCTGTCATCCGTTTATATACCGATACACTCGGAAGAAGCAATTGGGATATTGCTAGAGAAAAGATTGATGCTCAGATTGATACGCTGAGTGACTCGAAAACCGAAATTTCGCTCAACCGTGTGTGGCTCGAGAATGCTAAGTTTATTTACAATGACCGACGCAAGAGGAATTTTGTAAAGCTTGGCGGCCTCGATTTGAGGGCTTCGGGCAATATGAATCTCAAAGAGTTGTCGATAGATTTGAACCTTAGCGATACAACGACAACCGTGCGAATCAACAACGTTCGTTATTTGCGCCGATTGGCATTAGGTATAAATGGCCACATCGACTACGACATAAATAATGATTACTACAAGTTTGAGAATACTAAAGTAAATATTGGCGATGTAGACCTCGATTTGATGGGTTGGCTTCATCTGGATAGCGATACTACACGTATGGACTTGAAGTATGCGCTGTCGACGCCATCGGTGAACGAATTGTTCAAATACATACCCGCCGAGTTGATTTCGGCTCCCGTAGATATTCGTTCGGGAAGTATGAACCTAAGCGGTTCTGTTGTTGGTAATTATAGCGAAAATGTGGCGCCGGTGTTCACCTGTGTGGCTTTTGTCGATAGTGTGAATGCTAAGTACGAGAATATGCCGTACGACATAGAAGATTTTACGGCAAAGTTCAATTTTATGGCCGATGCCGCGCGCCCCGATAGTTCGTATGCTAACTTGGATATTTTGCATTTCAAAGGTGGCAAGACCGATGTTACTGCGATGGTTACCGTTGCAAGTTTGCTTGAAGATCCTGAAGTGAAATGCAAAGTGAAAGCACACGTGGATTTGCCGACGATTACCGAGATTTTTCCTATAGAGAATACGAAAATGCAAGGCGTTGTAGATGCCGATATTGACGCGCATTTCAGAGTTTCTGATGTGAAGAATGGTCGTGCGGATAAAGTGACAGCGGTGGGTAAACTAAATGTTGATAGATTGAAAGTAGAAAACGACAGCACTGGTTTTGCGCTTGAGGCTAATGCCAATCTGCGTTTCGATGGTAAGGATACGCTTGGCGTACGTACGAAAGTTGATGCGCTTCAGTTGCGGACAAAATCGCTTCAGGTGAGAGTGAGAGATCTTCGTACGCGAATGAAAACATACGAATTGCGCGACACTACGGTCCTCCCGATAGTGAAAGATGATATGTTTGTGCGTCGCTTCTTCGTGAAGACAGATACGGTTGTGTTCTTTGGCAAAAATTTGCGCGCGCATACTACACTCACTTCGATGAAGGATAACCATTTGCGACCGCGCGCCGAGACTGACATCCGTGTAGATTCGCTTATTGGGTCTATAGTTGGCGTGCGTAGCTTGACCCGTGGTTTGCATGCTGCGGCTGTGTATGAGCGTCCGACCGATAGTACATATATAAATAGTGGAATAGTTGAATTTGATGAGGTTCGCGCAAAAGCTCCGCAATACGCGTTGCCTGTGGTGACAAGTAATGCGCGCATACGTAATGATATGCACCGTATAAGTATCGAAAAGACTCATCTTGAAGTAGGAAGTACGTCGGCTGACATTAGTGGAGATATTTATAATCTCTATGACGCTATCCTAAACGACAAGGACATAAAGGCATCGATAAACTTTGTGGCGGACATCATTGATTTTCGTCAACTTGTAGGCGCGGTTGTAGATAACGCTGATACCACTAAGTACGTTGCTGCGCAGACTGTTAGCTCCGACACTACTGCTGTAGGTATGTGCGTGGACAAAAAACACGATGGCGATTCGATAGTAAATAGATTGTTGGTTATTCCTGATAGACTGGATATTAAGCTTGCAACTAAAATAGGCTCATTGATTTATGATAATCTGAAAATCAACGATATAAATGGCGATTTGATTATAGCTAAAGGCGCTGTTCACATGACCGATTTGCGCTTCAAGCAGAACGCATCGAGGGCCTTTTCTACATTGGCATATCGCGCCATACCACGCAAGAAATTGGCTTATTCGAGCTTCTTTATTCGTTGGAGCGGCGTGGATATTAGCGATATAGTTACTACGCTCGGACTCGATACCGTGATGCCAATGCTACAACCATTACAAGGTAAGGTGAATTGTTACCTTGGTGCAGAGGCTGAACTCGACAGCATGATGAATTTGAACACGCATCACCTGCGAATGTCGTTGCATATTGGGGCTAAAAATCTTGTGGTGTTCGATAATGAGACTTTTGCTAATATCAGTAAAACGTTGATGTTCAAGAATAAGAAGGTGAATAGAATAGATACGGTTGCTTTCAACGTACTTATGGATACATCGCACATTGAGGTTTTGCCGTTTATACTAAATATAGATAGATATAAAATGGTGATTGGAGGCGCTCAAGATTTCGATATGAATATGAAATATCACATATCTGTGCTCAAATCGCCGTTGCCGTTCAAAGCAGGTCTGACGTTGAAAGGCAAGCCTGGTAAACTGAAATACGATGTTACGAAGGCAAAACTGAAAAAATACGCCGACAATAAAGTGCAACTACACAACGACACCATCACGAGTGTGCAGCGCCGCGAGATTCTGCGTCGTACGTATAAACTGTCTGGGCAGCCATTGCCTGAGCGGCTGAAACTGCAAAGTTGGGAGAATAACTACTTGCACTACATACGCCCGAAGGAGAGTGAACTCTCGGCAGATTCTACTGATGTGCAGACGCCTCTCGACACTATGTCGGTTAGTCTGAATGTAGATACGCTGCTTGTCGATTCAATATCGCAGCAGATTGCTCGGCCTTAGTCGCGTTCGAGGAGAATGAGTGTTTCCAAATGCTGCGTGTGTGGAAACATATCTAACGGTTGCACGCGCTTTACGTGGTATCCCTCAGCATTCCATTCGCTTACGCTACGTGGTATCTCATCTGTTCCGCAGAAAATATGTACAACGCGCAAGGGTTTGCGTTGTGCTGTGGCTTTTATTACTCCAGAGAGCGTGCCTTTGCGCGGAGGGTCGAGCAAAATGACCTCTTGGCGTTCTGGTTTTGGTAGTTTTTCTATGAATGTGCGGTCTATCTTGCCTGCAATGAAATTGGCATTTCGCTTAAGATAGTCGGCACTGCGTTTGGCACATTTTATTGATTCTCCAGTCCATTCCGCGCCCAAGACGTGATGTGCAGGTTCGCCCATACCCAGCGCAAAAAGTCCGTAGCCACAATACAAATCGATGAAATCGACGTCGGCACTGAGCTGAGCCATTTCACTTGCTACGCGCAACATGTTTGGCACTTGCGACTCGTTTATTTGGCTAAAACCTGTTACGGGGTAGCGTAGGTAGAAGTCGCCCACCTTTAGCGACAACTCTCTAGGACCGAACAACTGCTTGAACGCCATGCTGTCCGTGGGCTGATCCATCTCTAAATAGTAATCCGAAGCTCGAGCTACATATACATGCGCAGCGGCAATAGTAGGCTGATTCTTTTGCAGATGTTCAGCCATAAGCTTCAGCTTCCGCACGATGCCAGCATTCAGCTCTCCGACATTGAAAATTATCGTTTGCGAAGTGTAGCTCCCGCGCAGAATCACCCAGTTGAGCGCATCAGCGAGAGGCTTGTATGCTGGCGTGCGCAATAGATTCTCTACATATTTATATATAGCGTGATGAATCTTAGGCTCGTTGCGTGGGGCTTCGTCTACGCCAAAAGAGAATCCACCG
>JAEEGL011024220.1_pt1 | contig 16517 bp, 12 predicted proteins | sample 9134231 | NCBI WGS metagenome assembly JAEEGL01 (sample SAMN16246548, study PRJNA631951) | gut metagenome | biome: gut microbiome; feature: rumen; material: fiber-attached | host: Bos | place: Iran: Karaj | collected 2018-10
CCTTTTTTACGTCTTCTGCTGGCACAGTAACAGTTAGAAGATGCTGTACACCTTCTTTTTTCTCGGTTGAAACCTGCATTTTTGTCCTCTATTTAGGTTGCAGTAATTAACATACAAAACTGACGCATCGGAGTATATAACTGTGCCGTGCGTCTAATTAAACCACAACATTATACTAGCGAAAAGCCATCTAATCAATGCGCAAATGTGGCAACGGTCAAAAGGTTATACACAAATAGGTCAACGGACATTATTTTTTAAGAAAAAGCGTGTAAAATCAAAGAATACTCATTAAGGAGGCATTATGGAAACTACACTGGGAATTATTGAAGGTTTTTATGGGAAACTGTATACAAAAAGACAGCGAGAATCCTTATGTTCCTTTGCCTCAAAAAACGGTTATACATACTACATATATGCACCAAAAAATGACCGCTCTCTAAGACGAGATTGGGAAAATGACTTCACAGCGGCTCAAATACAGAAACTTAAGAATTTTTCCTCCTTCTGTCATGATCACCGAATGAAATTCGGAATCGGTATCTCTCCTTTGGGAATTACAGAAGATCCGGACAGAAAAATTCAATTCCTGTATAAAAAAATCGAAACAGCCATAAAGGAATTCAATACTGACATCATCGCGATTCTGTTTGATGACATCAAGCTTTATACAAAAGATGAAGGGGTAAAACAGAAACAGATTGTAAGAGAAATTTACAGTCGCTTAAAAAGAACAGGAATCAGACTTATTTTCTGTCCGACCTACTACAGCTTTGATCCGATTTTGGACAAGGTTTTCGGGGAACGTCCTTCCGACTATTTTGAACAGATAACCGAAGATCTTCCACAGGATATTGAAATCTTCTGGACCGGTAACAAGGTTCTTTCAAAATCCATTACCAGAGAGGATATTGAAAATATTAATAGAAGATTCCATAGGAAGGTTACCATCTGGGACAACTATCCTGTAAATGACGGCAAGTACATCAGCAAGAAAATCTACACCCGAGAATTTAATGCCAGAGAAAAGCTGGATGGAACAGTACTATCTCATGCAGTTAATCCTATGCTGGAGGCTAATCTTACCAAGATTGCCCTGTCCACACTGCCGTTGTGCTATCAAGGGCTAGCTCAGTCTGAGATAATAAAACATAGACTAGAACAGATAAAAAAGCTTTTCAGAACTGACGATTCAAAGCTGATTGAGTATCTCAATCTGTTGAATGACGAAGGTATAGATAGTCTTTGTGAAAATAAGCAGAAAGAGCTTATGAAGATATGTGAAAAACACAAAACAGCTGCAGCAAAAGAGATCATTGATTTTCTAAATGGGGTATATAAATTTGACCCTGCCTGCCTCACCTCTTAAATTAAGTGGTAAACTAAACAAGGTTAACCTCTTAAGTATCAAAAGATAAAGGGACATTATCGTTTGTCATGAAAAAAGACGCTGCGTACTACAAACAGAGAATCGGAGATTTGCCATCAGACCTCTTAGAGACAATAAGAGACTTGTATACTGAAGCATCATCACACCGTTTTATCTGCATGTCCCTCTCAGAACTCTGCAGCACTTTAAAGCTGGAGTATGACCATACTGAATTCGATAAAGCAGCGCAGCAGATATATATAGATATCAACTCCTATCTTGAAAAGATAAATCTGAAGCTGGTTCCATGTTCTGTTCCTGTAGATCTGTCCTTCTTCGATAAGATTTTTATCACTACCAGGCCGGATCTCAACAATGATGAAGACTGTGCAGCTGTAAAAGCACTGGTTGCAGCAAAAAAAACACCAACAGTCAAAGACTTAAAGCATATCAACATGATGAATGTTAAGCTTTCAAACTACAACATCATGCTGAGAGTTTTTGAAGGTCTTTTCGTAGTCAGCTCCGCAAAGCTTGATCCTCACCAGAGGGTTGCTCTGAACAACATTATAAGCAAGATGGAACTGCCTAAAGAAGGTCTTGCCTATATAAGAACCTGCTACACCTATTCTAGTGAATACAGAAACCGACATTGTGATTACAAGAATCCAGAATTCTGCTTTAAACCTCTTGATAAAGACAACCAGCTCAAGGTAAGTCAGTATCTGGCGGCAATCTCAGCCTCATCAACCTATAAAGAGCCTTTTAATCTGGATTATCCATATATAAATGATCTTGAGAATGCGTACAGGCAGCTTGTAGCTAACAGACCAGAAAAAAATGACCTACAGATTAAGCAGCTAAAGAGATTAAGCTCTGAATTTGCAAGAGAGGAAATCTCCACAGGCTTTGTGGAAAGAATGTTCCTTGACTTAAAGAACAACTGTTACAACTATCTTAATTCCTTTGCTGCACATGAGGATGACAAGCTTCCTCTTTGCAGGTTAATAACAGAAGGTTCTCCTGTTCTGAAAAATGAACTTGTTAAGAGTCTTTATAGCTACATAGGCTCTCATGTAACACCTCATATTGAAAAGCTTATTCCTCAAAAAGGATTTTTAAGACGTCATGAAATAGCACTTCCTGAACATAGAGACGCTAATTTCATCTATACTACCGATGACAAACAGACCTCTATTGTCTTTCCTAACATTTACTACACTCAGGAAGAAATACTTGAGCCAAACAGGTGTGAGAATTTTGATGAATTCATTTCTTTTATAGTAAATAGAGGTGAAATCAGTTCAAAGAACAGCAGATCGAGCTCAGCAGATAAAACCAATATTCAGATTCTGCTTTTTAACTTCTTTATCCGACTGCTTTTAAACCCACTGTTTGTTTCACACAACAGAGAGGATCTTGAAGAAGCGGTCGAGAAGCTAAACGAAGAATATCAGAATACACAGCTTGTAGAACTCCTCTTTTTAAGAACACTATACTTCTCATTCTTTGAAGCTTCAGAGATTACTCTTGATAAAATCAAAGATAAAAGCTCAATTCTTATAGGGCTCTTTTATTACCCAGAACTTACAAAGCTCTCACTATTCTCCCTTTTATGTTCTCAGGGAAATGGTGAAATTGAAGATATATACCAAAAGAATAAAGAAATCTTCGAGCTATACATCTATCATCTTGTAGCCAACAACGATCTTGCAAAATACAAATGGCTGCATGATCTAAAGGGTACTACTGATTATTTTGTAAAAGTAATAATCAGAAAAGTAAGACAATTCATTAACAAAGATTTTTTAAACAGACTGTTTAAAGAGCTAAATATCAGAGAGCTAGGTGCAACCGTTGCACGCTACAGTGAACATGACGTAGATTTCAACAATTATCTGATTTTTGATGAATCCTTAAGACAGATGAGTACTCATGCTCATAAAAATCTACAGTCACTGATTCATCATCCAGTCTTTGCAAATCTGATAGCCCCTATCTGTGGAGACAACGCTATAAATATCATCACAGGATTTAAAGGGCATACAGATAATTCGTATCTAGATGAAATCAGAGAGGAATTTTCTTCACCAGACAATATCATCAAATACCTATCGACAGTAAAACCACAGTCTGAACATACACTGGCAAGACTTATCACGGGAGAGCTGGGAAGACTGGAAGCACAGAGCATCAAGAGAAATCTTAATGAGATAATCTTCAATAAGTATTCTCAGCTTTGTGATATTTTCAAAATTGAATATTCCTTTTTGGCAACAGAATGTATTGAAGATCATCTACCAAAACTGGGACTCATGGTTGTTCCTATTGATATGTCTCTGCCTAAGGAAGCCAGAGCAAAACTGAAGCAGCACAAGATTATTACAACCTCACTGCCTGCAGAGGAGATGACAGTTGAGTTTCTGGATAAACTCTGTGCAGCGCAGATGGCATTTATCATCTTTAACTATGTGGTTCCTGTAAATACAGTTGAAATAAGGCTTTCAAGATATATGGAGCTGACACCTAAACAGAATGTTTATGCCATCAAGTTCTTCAATACTCTAAGACTACTGATGCACGGTACCAGACCATTTGAAAAAAATTACTACAACAATCTGTATGCCGAGCAGAAAAACAATCCAAACTTTAAGCTGTGCATCAGCTACCTTAAGAGAATTGTGCTTGACGAAATCAGGACCTCTCCTTTAAAGAATTATCTCACCGAGAAATTCAGTCTGATTTTTGCACTGATGAATGTAAAATCCTCAGTTAAAGCTGTTAAGGAGGATAACGAGGTTACATCTGATGAACAGCATAAGACTCACAAAGGACTACAATCTTCCCTGTACAGAAGTTCAGAGCACAGTTTCTTTAAGGCAAACTCTTTTGATACAAAGAATCTGGATACTTCTCTGATTGATTCAAAGCTCAAGGAAAGTGAACAGATTCAGGATGTTATAACCCAGATCCGTATTGACGAGGGTACCTTGGAGTCAGAAATTCAGACTGTAAAAGAAGAACCTCAAACTGAAATTTCTGATTCTAAAGAAGAAGAGATTAAGTACTCTTCTGACAATGCAAGAAAGCTTATTGAAGCTATTAAGAGTCTTGAAACTGATGTTATTGATATCAATGAGTTCAAAGGCCTCTGCCTGAGTCTTAAGTTCATGTCATCTGATGCTGCGATTGAGGAAATCAACGACTGGAGTTACGAAAACTTCGACGAGCCTTTACTGGACTACGCTCCAGAGGAAAACTGCATTTACATATCCACTGACCTTCTCTAGTAATCCGATCACAAAAAGGATCAAAAAAAAGACATTTTAGAAAAAATGTGAAATGGTTAAAGATTCTCAAATCTACTGTGATACAATACACGCGGAATAAAATTGGCTAATATAATTGTCAATTTTATTTTACCTCTTGGAATTTAAATGTTTTTCTTGCTTTTTTTGAGATAAAGAGAAACATTGAGATTGTGAAAGGTTATCTTTGTTTAAAACAAACTAAAACCGTGGGACACGCGGGGTTAGCTTGTATAGAACAGGATCGAAAGATCCGTTGAACAAGAAGCTTCGCTTTCAAGCAAAGTGAAGTATGTCAGTTTATCCAATTAGGATTTATAAATGTCATCTCTTGCCCTGTTAATTATTTACGTTTCAGTCGGCGCTGTTTTAGGTATTGCCCTTGGCCAGCTTAAATATAAAGGTGTCGGTGTCGGAATCGGTGGCGTGCTATTCTCAGGTATTTTTGTCGGTCACATGGCACACGCTTATTTCGGATTTGATCTAATTTCAGCAACCGGAGCTGCAACATCAGAAGAAACAATTCTTCACTTCCTTCAGGAATTCGGTTTGATGTTATTCGTATACGCAATCGGTATTCAGGTTGGTCCAAGCTTCTTTGCCGCCTTAAGAGGTAATGGTCTGAAGCTTATTACTCTTGCAGTTTCAATCATTGTTTTAGGTTGCATTATTTCATTAACAATGTTCTACTGCGGCATCGTAACTCCAGATGCTATGGTTGGTATGTATTCAGGTGGTATCACCAATACTCCAGCTCTTTCAGCAGCTATTGCCATGGTTAGTGATCTTTCAGCTCAGATTCAGGCTTCAGGAAGAGATGCAATTGCTTTAGGCTTTGACACCAAGACTGTTCCTCAGGCATATGCTGTTGCATATCCTTTTGGTGTTTGCTCAATTCTTATCACCATGATTCTTTTAAGAGCAGTTTTCCACATCAGCATTGAAGGTGAAGGAAGCGCTTACGCTGAAAGCAAAGGTCGTGGTGTTGATACTCCAATCGTTTCAAACGTAGAAATTGAAAACTCAGATTACTTTGGCAAGACAATCAATGATATTCCATGTGTTGCTGACGGTACCGTAATCTGCTCCCGTATCAAGAGAGACGGTGAGCTTTCAGTTCCTACAAAAGATCTGATTCTTAAGAAGGGCGATATTGTTCACTTAGTTGGCGGTGCCAAGTATGTTCAGAAGGCATCTCAGGCAATCGGTACTGAGACCAAGGACGTTCTAACCACTCACGGTTCAACAATTTCTGTTCGTCATCTGATTATCACCAACAACCATGTAATGGGAAGAACCCTTGCAGAACTTGATCTTGAGAACCAGTTCGGTCTTGTAATTTCTCGTGTATTCAGATCTGGTATTCAGTTCATGCCAACTCCTGATTTACGTCTTGCCTTAGGCGACGAAATCAACGTTGTTGGTACAATGGAGAACATCCGTAAGGCTGGTAAGGTTGTGGGTAACTCATCAACCACCATGAACCACGTTCCAATGATGCCAATCTTCATCGGTCTGTTCCTAGGTATGCTTTTAGGTTCTGTACCAATTCCAATTCCAGGTGTTCCAGCTCCTATGAAGTTAGGTGTAATCGGTGGTACTCTGGTATGCGCAATTATGCTTGCAAGATTTGGTGACATGTGGACCAAGAACGTAATGCACTGGAGACTTCCTGTTTCAGCTCTGTCTGCATTCAAGGAAATCGGTATTACTCTGTTCCTGACAATCGTTGGAATCAGAGCTGGTGCAAATGGATTCTGGGAGACCTTAACCAATGGTCTAGGTCTTCACTGGATGGCTTGGGCAACTCTGATTTCCATCATTCCTCTACTGATTGTTGGATTCATCGGTGCCAAGGTATTCAAGATTAACTATCTGGTTCTATGCGGTGTATTAGCAGGTTCCTATACTGATCCTCCAGCACTTGCTTATGCAAATGGTATGTACAAGGATGCTGAAGCTTCATCAATTGGTTACGCAACCGTATATCCATTTGTTATGTTCCTGAGAATTCTATCTCCTCAGGTAATGCTGATTATCATATCTTCTGCATTCATCTAATATGACAGAAAATATCGAATCCATCCGCCCACATGCTGTCGCTGTGGGCGGCATTTTTTCCGCAGTACTCAAAGCAGTAATGCATCCTTTAATTGGAATTCTACTGCTGCCTTTAGCCGTTGTCTTTCCTAACCTTGCAGCAAATCTTTACTACACTGAATTTTCAAAACAGAATATTGTTGATAAGAAAAGCTTTGTAGAAATCTTCTGTCTGAAAGTCTTTGTATATACACAGATTGTGTATTTCGCTATTCTTTATGCAGTGTACAAATGCGTTTCCTACAAGGCAGAACAGTATCTTCAGATCTATAAGGAAAAGGCTTTAAACAATCAGGTACTGCAGATTGCTACTCCGGAACAGATCGAGTATGCAAGAAATATGTCCACACTTTTTGGAATAAGTGCTGTTATTGTTTTTGCACTCGTTGTTCTTATTGCAACATACTCTTGTATATGCGAGTTAAAAGCAGATAATAAGAGTAACCTTTTAAGCATAAAGCTTACACTGGTAGCCGTTGCCAAAAATCTGCATCTCTATATCCTGATTTTTGTTCTCTTCTATGTTCTGGCAATGATCATAGAGAACAGTTTCGCTCACTACAAGATTATGTATCTTGAGTCAGTGATCCTTAAAAAAGAAGGTGCGTTTGATCCTGTCTACGTTTATCTTTTTGTAAGAATCTATGTTCTGTACATTCTCTTCTATGTACTGAATTTACTTTCACTAAGATCTGTCAACAGTAAAGATTCACATAAGGCTCAAGTCTGACAAACATTCATATACATCGCAGCAAATCTGCGGTGTATTTATATTCTCTTTTTCCAATCTAATCTGCATTTTATGAGTGCAACCTGACAGCTCAACCAAACGCAGCCTCAAGAAAATTAAATTAATTTTCAAAATGCATGACAAATGCCCTTTTAAGCTATTAAAAAATCAACGCTTTCGTAATATAATCTTTCTGATAATCTTTTAAGTTGATTCTTAAAAAATCTAGCATTTAAAGAATTCTCTTAATAATGTTATTTTTTTTACAAAACACAAAGATTACAACATCAATCAAATACACATTTAGAAAAAACATGAGGCTGTATGAACACTTCAATAAGCTATGCTAAGGCCGGAGTGCTTAACTTTTTAGGTAATGCGCCTGCCTGGTATAAAAACGTAATAATAGCTTTTCTGGTATTAAATCCAATCGTTGCCCATTATTCAATGTTTGTTGCAGGTTGGCTCTTAGTACTTGAATTCATTTTCACACTTGCAATGGCACTTGACTGCTATCCACTTGAAGCTGGCGGTCTTCTGGTTATTGAAGCCTGTTTTATCGGCATGTGTGATGTTCATAATGTTACTCATGAGATTGAAGCCAACCTTGAAGTAATCATGCTTCTGATGTTCATGGTAGCAGGTATTCACTTCGTCCGTGACTTCCTTTTATTCTTCTTCACAAAACTTCTGGTGAAGGTAAGATCAAATATCAAGCTGGCGTTCATGTTCTGTTTCATGAGTGCCTTTTTATCAGCATTCGCTGATGCTCTGACCGTTCTTGCAATTATCATCTCAACCTGTGTTGGTCTGTATCAGCTTTATATGAAGACCATTACCAACGACAATGCACTGGCTCTAATAAGCACTAATGATGATATTGTTCCAGAGGAACATAAGCAGAACCTGACAGAATTCAGAGCATTCTTAAGAAGTCTTTTAATGCATGCTGCAGTTGGTACAACCCTAGGTGGTGTTTGTACTCTGGTTGGTGAGCCTCAGAACCTGATTATCGGTAGCGTCTGCAAATGGAGCTTTATGGATTATGCCTTCCGTATGTGTTCAATTTCTCTACCGGTTTTAGCCTGCGGTCTTTTAACCTGTGTATTACTTGAGAAATTCAAATTATTCGGTTATGGACATGTAATGCCACAGCATATCTATGAGATCATGGTTAAGCGCGATGAGGATCAGACCAGAGACCTGACCAAGCGTGATAAGATCAACCTGGTTGTTCAGGGTTTATGTGTAGTTTGGCTGATCTTTGCCCTAGGCTTCCACTTAGCATCTGTAGGTCTGATTGGTTTAAGTGTTATTGTACTTGCTACCTCTTTATGCGGTGTAACCTCTGAAGGTCCTATCGGAAAGGCATTTACAGAATCAATGCCATTCTGCGCCTTATTATGTGTATTTTTCACAGTTGTAACAGTTATTGCAGAGCAGGGCCTATTCACTCCAATTATTGACTGGGTATTCTCCGCTCCAAGAGAGTTCCATATTCCTATTTTCTATATGGCAAACGGAATTATCTCTTCAGTATCTGACAACGTATTCGTTGCAACTATTTATATTGAACAGGTAAGAGACGCCCTAATTGACGGAGTTATTACTCCAGAGCACTTTGACGAGCTGGCAATTGCAATCAACGCCGGTACCAACCTGCCATCAGTTGCTACTCCAAACGGTCAGGCTGCATTCCTGTTCCTTTTAACCTCTCCAATCGCAGCTTTAATTAAGCTGCCTTACTTTAAGATGATGTACATGGCTCTACCATATACCATCGTATTGACTGTAGTTGGTTTAGTAACCACCTGGTTCCTAATGCCAATCGCATCAGAGTGGTTCGTTTCAAACGGAATACTGCATATGCCTACAGTTGAGCTAATTTTAGGCAAATAATTACCGTAAATCCCGCATATAAATAGTAAATGCGGGATTTTTTTACCTAAAATTTGTAAGCTGTATCAAGTTTTCGTTGAAATTTACAACTCTTTAATTTGTAATAAAAAAATGATCTTCTAATCTATAAGTAGAAGAAAGTGATATTATTTGCGGGTAGGAATTTTTCCACACGATTTAGGAGTTAATGTGTTCCAGATAATTAAGCTGATCTGTGCCTCTAGATTCTTTTGGTTTCTATTATTAGTGGCAGGCATTGCTTTTGAAGGTTGTGGTTTATATTTTCAATATAATCTCCATCTGGATCCTTGCGTAAACTGCGTATATGAAAGAGCCTATTTTCTAGGTTTTATTGTCGCGGGTTTCGTTGGAGCTATAGCAGCTAATTTTCTGGTTGTAAGATTCCTCTGTGCAGTAGCATTCCTGGCCTCTTCAATCGGAGGTTTAATTGTAACCTTTGAACATTATCAGGCTTACAATTCATCTTCTATTTTCGGTTCAACCTGTAAGCTCAAAACAGAATTTCCAGATTTTCTTCCATTAGATGAAATTGCCCCATTTATGTTTAAGGCTGTGGGTATATGTTCAGACAAACTTAACTGGGAATTTTTAGGACAGAGTATGCCATTCTGGATCCTGATAATTTTCTCAGTATCCACTCTGGTAGCACTATTACTATTCCTGTCTATCTTTGTGAGAAAGAGAAATAAAAGTCATTCCGATTTTTACAAGTAATACAGAGAGAAAATTTCCTTACACAAAAACATTCGAGTCGTCTTACAAAAGACGACTTTCCTGTCTTTATACTGCTCAAAAAACAACCAACTTAACGAAAATTAAACAAATTCTTTTGGCTTGCGTCACAGTGCTTGTCAAATATATTTTACGGTTGATTTTTATACAAATAAACTTAAAGTCAGAAGTTGTGTATTTGGTGGATCTAAAAAATGCAGTTAAATAAATTATCAGTAATACTTTCAGCTGGTGTTCTTGCTCTATCTCTAAGCTTTGCATCCTATTCTGAGGAAAGCAGGCTGCAGAGAATTAAAACAAATGAAGAGCTAAGAGTTTCTGTAAACAATGATCTAGAAATACTTTCCATGCAGGATAGTAAAACCGGTGACTATATCGGACTTGAACCTACTCTCGCTCGAATGATTGCAAAAGAAATAGGAGATAAGGTTAGCGTAACCTTTATCACAACAACCCCAACCAATCGAGATAATATGCTGGAAATCGATTATGCAGACTGCATGATCGGTACATATACCATTACAGAAGAAAGAAAACAGAAATACGATCTTTCATCTCCATACTTTATAACCAACATCTCAGTGCTGGTAAACAAAAATACAAACTTAGATTCCGTAAAAGATCTGGTTGGAAAGAAAATTGGTGTAATTCAAAACGCAACTGCCGCACTGGAACTGGTTAAGTACATGGTTTCAAAAGGAATTATTGCAAAGGAAGAATTTGATGAAAAGACTTTCAGTGCAGACTCATGGAACAATAAGATAAGCTTCGTTTCCTACGACACCAATGAGGCTGTAATGGAGGCGATGGAAGAAAATGATGTTCAGGGATTCTGTAACGACAAGATTATTCTTTTACCGCATCAGGACGTCAACAAAAAAATATTAAAGGATGAGTTTGCTCCTCAGGCCTACGGAATTGTCACCCCAAAGGGATCAGATCTTTCTCCATTCATCGACAATCTAATAAAAAAATGGAAGGATGATGGAACCCTAGATAGGATTGTTGAAGAAAACCTAAGATAAAAACTCCCCGATTCAAAACATTATCTTTAAATCAGATCCAAAACTGATCAGTTTTGGATCTCGACTCTTGTTGTTTTTCAATATATTTGCTTTATTTTTAATTATGTTACACTATTAGAGTTCTAAGTGATTTAATTCACTTTTTCTTATTGTTTTTCATTTAATTTTAAAGAGATATATATGAGTACTTGCAAAGCATGTTGCGAAAATAATGGCAGCGAAAAGAAGCGCCTGCGTATTGCAATTCAGAAATCCGGGCGACTAACTGATGAAACCTTAAAGTTATTCAAAGACAGTGGAATTAAGATTTCCTCTAACCGAGATCATCTGCTTGCACATGCTGAAAATCTGCCTATAGACATTCTGCGAGTACGTGATGACGACATTCCTGGTCTTGTAATGGATCATGTTGTTGATTGGGGTATTGTAGGACAGAATGTTCTTGAAGAAACCACCATGCAGCGTGAATTAGACGGAATGTACACAGGCTTCAATGAAGTCCTAAAGCTGAATTTCGGTGACTGCAGACTGTCTATTGCTGTTCCAACTGAAGAGGAATGGCACGGTCTTTCAGATCTTGAAGGCAAAAAGATTGCAACCACCTATCCTCACCTGCTTCGTCGTGTGATGAAGAATGCAGGCGTTAACTTCAGATCAGTTCTTCTGACTGGTTCTGTTGAAGTTGCACCTCGTGCAGGACTTGCCGACGCAATCTGTGATCTGGTATGTACAGGCGCTACTCTTCAGTCCAACGGACTTAAGGAAGTTGAAACCATTTACACTTCAAAGGCTGTCCTGATCGGTAGAGATCAGCCTCTATTCCCTGAAAAACAGGCAATCGCCGACACTATCATCGAGCGTTTCAAAGGCGTTATGTCCGCTGTTGAAAGCAGATACATCATGATGAACGCTCCAAAGGCAAAACTTGAGCAGATTAGAGCTATTCTGCCAGGTGCAGAAAATCCTTCCATTATTGAGCTTGAAGGAAGTACAGACCGAGTAGCACTTCACGCAGTTTCCAGAGAAAAGGTATTCTGGGAAACTCTAGAGCAGTTAAAAGCTCTGGGTGCAACCTCAATTCTGGTTGTTCCAATTGAGAAGATGCTTGGCTAATAAGGGATAGAAATGGAAGTTAAAATTTGGAAAGACCTGAGTGCAAAGGAGCAGGAAGATGCTCTGATGAGACCAGCTCAGGCCTCATCTGACAAGATCAGAGACATTGTTACATCAATCATTTCCAGAATCCGCAAAGAGGGCGATAACGCCCTTTTTGAGTATTAAAAGACCCTTGATAAGTTTGAGGGAGAGAATATTGAATGGACCTCAGAGGAAATCAGAGCCGCCTGCGAAAGAGTTGATGCAGATCTTAAGAAAGCAATTGATACTGCCTACGAGAATATTGCAAAGTTTCACTCAGAGCAGAAACCTAACCATATAAAGCTTGAGACTTTTCCGGGAATAATCTGTGAGACTCATACCCATCCAATTGATTCTGTAGGTCTTTATGTGCCTGGCGGTTCTGCACCACTGGTTTCAACAGCACTCATGCTCGCTGTTCCAGCAAAGATTGCACAGTGTCCAGAAGTAATTCTATGCTCACCTCCTCCTATCTCTGATGCCATCATTTATGCTGCATCAAAGGCAGGAGTAAAGAGAATCTTTAATCTTGGCGGAGCTCAGGCAATTGCAGCCATGGCTTACGGAACAGAGAGCGTTCCAAAGGTGCTCAAGATCTTCGGACCAGGCAATCAGTTTGTTACCATGGCAAAGAGAATCGTTTCTAACGATGCACAGGGCGCATCAATTGATATGCCTGCAGGTCCATCTGAGGTTCTGGTTATCGCCTCAGACAGTGCAAATCCAGAATATATTGCAGCAGATCTGCTCTCTCAGGCCGAGCATGGACCAGACTCACAGGTGATTCTGATTGCTCAGAGTCAGGAGTTTGCACAGAAGGTTATGCGCAAGGTTGATGAACAGCTTGAAGCTCTTCCTCGTAAAGAGATTGCTCTTAAGGCTTTAGCAAAGAGTACTGCTCTGGTAGTTGACACACTTGATGAAGCTGCTGAATTATCCAACAGATATGCTCCAGAGCATCTGATTCTACAGATTGATAATCCTGATGAGCTAATCGGTAAACTGAGAAACGCAGGTTCAATCTTTGTAGGGGCCTATACTCCAGAATCATTAGGCGACTATGCTTCAGGCACCAACCATACCCTTCCAACCTATGGTTATGCAAAGACATTCAGTGCGTTAGGAACAGATGACTACAGACGTCGCTATACCATTCAGAGAGCTTCCAGAGAGGGCTTAAAAGAAATCGCTAAAACTGTCACCTCCATGGCTTCAGCTGAGGGACTTGATGCCCACAGAAATGCAGTGGTGGTGAGAGTAAAAGACATTTAAGTGAGGATAATGATATGAACTTTGAAAAACTAATTACCAAACACGTACAGAAGCTTGTCCCTTATTTATCTGCTCGTCGTATTGGTGGTCATGGTCATAACTTCCTCAATGCAAACGAATCTCCTAAATCAGAGGGCTATTTTCTAAATTCCTCAACTCTGAACAGATATCCAGACTGTCAGCCTGAGGATCTGATTGAAAGATACGCTGACTATGCAGGCGTTCACAAGTCAATGGTACTTGCTGCCCGTGGTTCAGACGAGGTTATCGGTCTGATTATCAGAACCTTCTGTGAAGCAGGTTCTGAGGGTATTCTAATTGCACCTCCAACATACGGTATGTATGAGGTTGCCGCAAATACCAACAATGTGCTGGTTGCAACTGCAAAAAGAGAGGCTGATTTCTCTCTTAAGGCTCAGTCCCTTATTGATGCAGTAAACAGCAGCTCATTTAAAATCAAGGCTGTTTTCATTGACTCTCCAGCAAATCCATTAGGCAATATTTTTGAGAAAGCTGAACTTGAGAAACTGCTAAAAGCACTGCCAGATACTCTGATTGTTATGGATGAGGCTTATATCGAATTTGCCTCAGAGTCTGACGATTACACTTCAATGGTAAAGGATTACGAGAATCTGATTGTCACCAGAACCCTTTCAAAGGCTTTTGCCCTGGCAGGTATCCGCTGTGGTTTCGCAGTTGCCAATGAAAAGGTTATAAAGGCAATGCTTAAGGTAATCGATCCTTATCCAATTGCAGATCCTGTAGCTCAGATTGCAGTTCAGGCCTTATCAGATCACGGTATAGAAATGACCCGTGACAGAGTTGTAAAGTGCAACGAAAGAAGAGCCAAGCTTAAGGAAGCTCTGGAAACTCTGCCTTTTGTTGTTAAGACCTTCGATTCTGTAGGTAACTTTATCCTGGTTGAATTCAAGGATGGTCCTAAGGTATTCGATGCCATGGTTCAGAAGGGAGTTATTCTGCGCTCCTTTGAAACAAAGCCAGGACTTAAGAACTGCGTTCGCATCACTATCGGTTCAGATGCTGAGCTTGAGGAGCTTATGCGCTACCTGAAGAGCGTGGAGATTTAGTGTGAAGAAATATCTTTTCATAGACAGAGACGGAACTCTGGTAACAGAACCAGAGGATTATCAGGTTGATGCCCTATCAAAGGTTAAATTTGAGAAAAATGTAATTCCTGCCCTGCTTAAGCTTCAGGCTGCAGGCTACACATTTGTTATGGTGTCAAATCAGGATGGTCTTGGAACAGAATCCTTTCCTCTGGATACCTTCACTCCTGCACACGAGCTGATTTTAAATACTCTGGAAAGTCAGGGTATTGATTTTGAGCAGGTGCTTATCTGCCCTCACAAGCCAGAGGATCACTGCAGCTGTAGAAAACCTGAGCTAGGACTTGTAATGGCCTACCTCAAGGACACCTCATGGGACAGAACAAAATCTTATTTCATCGGTGATCGTGAAACCGATGTAAAGATGGGCCTGAACATGGGGATAACACCTATACAGTATGATCCTGTAAACATGAGCTGGGACAGAATTGCTGATGAACTCTGCTCTCTGCCTCGAGTTGCCACCGTTGAGAGAAACACCCGTGAAACCAGGATTAAAATCACTGTTGATTTAGATCACAGCGGAAGATCTCACTTTGACACCGGCATAGGCTTCTTCGATCACATGCTGGATCAGATTGCAACCCACGGTGGTATCAGCATTGATGCCAAAGTTGAAGGTGATCTCGAAGTGGATGATCATCATACCATCGAAGATACAGGTATTGCCTTAGGTGAAGCCTTGTTAAAGGCTTTAGGCGACAAGAGAGGCATCGGCAGATTCGGTTTTGTGCTGCCAATGGATGAGGTTTATGCAAAGGTGTTTGCAGACAGTCTGGACGATGACAATGTCACTGTAGCTCTGGACATATCTGGTCGTCCTCATGTTAAATTTGATTTCTGTGCTGATTTCACCCGTGATAAGGTTGGTCAGATGTCAGCTCAGATGGTTCCTCATTTCTTCCACGCTCTGGCTGTGGCTATGGGCTTAAGCCTTCACATGTATGTCAGCGAAGGCAATGCACACCACCAGATCGAGGCTCTGTTCAAAGCATTTGGAAGAGCATTGCGAGTTGCGCTTGCAAGATCAGGAAATGAACTGCCATCTTCTAAAGGAAAGCTTTAATCATGAAGATTTCAATCATTGACACAGGATCAGCCAATTTAAACTCTGTAGTACAGGCATTCAAGAGAATTGGATATGAAGCTTTAGTTTCATCTGAAATTTCCGAGCTTAAAAATGCCGACAGACTGGTTCTTCCAGGAGTTGGTACCGCAAATGCGGTAATGGAAGGCATCAATAAATACAAGCTTAGAGACTTTATTCTTGAAACTAAAAAGCCTCTCCTGGGAATCTGTCTTGGAATGCAGATTCAGGCAACAGATTCAGAGGAAGTACCTTTAGGTCAGGACAGCGTTATTGACTGTCTTGATATTGTAAAGTCACGTGTGGTCAAGCTTAAGTGTGACGGACTGCGCCTGCCTCATATGGGATGGAATACTGTAAATCACACAGATCATCCACTGTTTTCTGAAATAAAGCAGGATGCCTATTTCTATTTTGATCACTCATTTGCGATGCAGACCGGTGACTACACCATAGGTAAAACCTCCTATGGAACCGAATTCTCCTCAGCAATTGCTAAAGATAACTTTATGGGAGTTCAGTTCCACCCAGAAAAGTCATCTGCAGCAGGTGAACAGTTACTGACAAACTTTATAAAGAATTTCTAGGAGCAAAAAATTGATTATCCCTGCACTCGATTTATCAGGCGGTCACGTCGTTCGTCTTAAGCAAGGTGATTTTGCTCAGAAGACCATATTTGATGTAGATCCTATCAAGAGAATTTACGATGC
>JAEEGL012761369.1_pt1 | contig 16517 bp, 21 predicted proteins | sample 9134231 | NCBI WGS metagenome assembly JAEEGL01 (sample SAMN16246548, study PRJNA631951) | gut metagenome | biome: gut microbiome; feature: rumen; material: fiber-attached | host: Bos | place: Iran: Karaj | collected 2018-10
ATAATCAAACAGGGATTCTATGACAAAGCAACTGCGCAGAGCACTGTCCTGGATTATCATCGGCTTTGATGCACTGATGATACTTTTCTTTGTCAGCGACGCTGTATCCAGCTATCCGATCGATTTCCGCCTGGATGCGTTTGCCGCTTTCATTTTTGCGCTGAACGCGATCATGACAAAGGATTACATCAACTATCTGAGCAAGGATATCAAGGCAGAAGAACAGGAAGAACGGGACATACCCCGCTATGAGAGCAAAGTGAACTATACACCGCAGCCGAAGGAAGACGAAATCGACACAGAGGAGCTCATCCGGATGCTGCAACAGAAAAAGGAAGAGTATACCCATAAAACACAGTAAGGAGAACACATGATCGTAATTGAAATGGACAACGGCGGAATCATCCGCATCGAACTCGACGAAGAAAACGCGCCGATTACCTGCGCCAACTTCCGCAAACTGGTCAACAGTGGATTCTATGATGGTCTGACCTTCCACAGGATCATCAAGGGCTTCATGATCCAGGGCGGAGATCCGCTGGGCAACGGCACCGGCGGCAGCAAGGAGCGCATTCCCGGTGAATTCCAGGCCAACGGCTACAGCAACAACCTGAAGCACACCCGCGGCGTGATTTCCATGGCCAGAGCGATGCATCCGGATTCTGCTTCCAGCCAGTTCTTCATCATGCACCAGGATGCGCCGCATCTGGACGGACAGTACGCTGCCTTCGGGAAGGTTACCGAGGGAATGGATGTCGTAGATGAGATCGCCTCTGTCAGGACCGGCTTCCAGGACAGACCGATCACACCGGTCGTCATCAAGAGAATGTACGAAGAATAGACTGCCGCAAGGCAGTTTTTCCATAGATTTGCCTTTCTCACGAATCGTGCTATAATCCTGCCTTAGAGTGTTAAAGACTCGAAGGGAGGGCTTAGAATGCCAGCAAAGAAAAAGGCAACAACGGAAGCTGCTGCAGTTGAGGTCACACCTGAAAAGAAACCCGTAAGAAAAAGAACTGCAAAGACAGCTGCCGTAAAGCCTGCGGAAACAACCGCAAAGAAGACGACCAGGAGAACAAAGAAAACCGCTCCTGCCGCCGAATACCTGTCTGTACAGAAATATAAGGACGTCATCAACTGGAAGAAGGGAGAAGCACACGCCTGGAACTGGCTCTATATTGAAGTCAATGCCGGGGATCTGCTGACGGAACTCGAAGCAGGAGCCGACAATATGGCGGTCTGCATCGAAGCGATCAAGGACTGCATGCTGGAAGGCGATTACTACATCGTTGAAGCAGATGATGCAGCTCTGACTGTGCGCTACTACACCGACAACCTCAATGAATGGCGCCGCAAGTACAGCGAAGTCAACGGGTAACAAAAAAAGATCACTGGAGTGATCTTTTTCTTTTATTCCTTCAGCAGCCAGGCAGCGCAGGCAAGATCTTCCGCTGCAAGCCCGAGCGCTTCGAATACCGTGATGTCTTCATCATTCTGTCTGCCCTGCACTCTGCCGCTGACCAGATCCGCCAGTTCCCCCAGCAGATGATCTTCCGCGATCAGACCTTCCTGCACCGGGAACAGGAAGTCTCCGCTCTCCGCCATGCAGGATCCCCTGCTGTCGCAGAAGAACCGGGACTGCACCGTGCAGGCACTGTCCAGCTCCCTGTCCTTGGCAGCACAGGCGCCGACCGCATTGATATGCGTGCCCTTCTTCACCCATTCACCCTTCAGTACAGGCGTGTGGCTCGGGGTCACCGTGCAGATGATATCCGCGTTCTTCGCCGCATCCTCTCCCTGCTCACAGGGAATGAATTCGATGCCCGGGTACTGTTCCCTGTGGGCTTCTGCAAATGCCTCGCTCTCTGCCAGCGACGGACACCAGACGTACACTGCATCGATCCTGCGTACGCACGTCAGGCTCTTCAGATGCATGTCGGCCTGTACACCGCCGCCGAACAGGGCCAGTGTATGTGCATCCTTCCTGGCCAGCAGATCCGTTGCCACGGCACTGACGGCGCCTGTGCGGACGGCTGTGATGGCTGTCCCGTCGCAGATGCCTTTCAGCGTGCCGTCCTCGGTGGAAAATACGGCAACGATGCCCTGATGGCTGGGCAGGTGCTTTTTATAGTTGTCATGGAATACGGTGATGAGCTTGGCACCGACCGCTTCTTCATAGCTGATCAGACCGGGCATGATGCCGAGCAGTTTTCCGGGTTCCACGGGCAGTACACTCCGGATCTTGTTTTCCAGCCGGCCATCCGCGAAAGCCTGGAATACATCCCGCATCAAAGTGATGCATACGGGCATCTCCAGTTTCTGCAGGACTTCTTCCCTGGAAAGGTACTTCAGGTCCATGATCATTCTCCCAGGGCGCAATCCACGGCTGCGAGGGCATGCAGCTCCGTTGTGTCAAACACAGGAAGCGGACTGTCCTTCTGCTTGATGAGCATCTGGATCTCAGTGCAGCCGAGGATGACACCCTGCGCCCCTCTCTGCTGCAGTTCCTTGATAACGTTGACATAGTATTCCCGGGAAGAATCCTTGATGATGTTGAAGGTCAGCTCTTCCTCGATGACCCGCATGATTTCCGGCATCTGTTCCTTCCTCGGTGCGATGCACTCAATGCCGTAGTCTTCCTTGAGCTTTCCCATGATGAAGGGCTGGGTCATGGTGAACGTTGTACCGAGGATGCCCACTTTGGTCAGTCCCTGCTTTTTGATTGCCGCAGCAGCCGCGTCCGTGATATGGATCATGGGAACATCCACATTCTTCTGGATTTCATCGAATACCGTGTGCATCGTGTTCGTGCACATCAGGACGACGTCTGCGCCGGCCTTCTCCAGGCTCTTCGTAATCTCCGTAAACTCCCTGGCCAGTGTCTCCATATCATTCTTCATGACCAGACCGTACTTCTCTTCCAGATCCGTCGAGTAGATGATGGACTCCACAGTGGATTTGCCTCCGAGCCTCCTGTTGGACTCCTCGTTGATAATCCTGTAGTAGTCTACTGTGGACTGCCAGCTGAGTCCGCCGATCAAACCGATTTTCTTCATGTTCCGTTCTCCTTCTTCATTCTTCCAGCAGATGGCTGTTCAGCCATTCTGCGAATCCGTTCTCATCAACGCTTCCGGCTGTATACTGTGCCGCAAGCAGTGCATCTTCCGAACCGTTCTCCATGCATACACTGCAGCCCGCCTGCCGGAACATGGGGATATCGTTCGAATTGTCCCCGAAGGCAACAGCTTCCTCCGGAGAGATTCCTTCCTTTTCCATCACCCAGGCAAGGCCGGTTCCTTTGTCCAGCGAAGGATCGGTCATTTCCAGCAGATCCAGCGCTGTTTTGAATGCGGTATAGCGGGGATCGGGATGATCCGCTGCGAACTGCAGTGCTTTTTCCATATTCTCCGGTTCCAGGATGAACATGTACTTGGCCTGCGGCTCTTTGAGCAGCTCCCGGATATTTCCCTGTTCCAGCCCGGCTCCGACCCGCTCAGCGACCCGTACCGCGTCCGGTGTGATCTTCTCTGCCCGGATGGTACTTCCCGTGTACAGCGTCGGAATCAGGCCCTGGGGCTCATATAGATCAATGATATCCCGTACAGTATCAACACTGAGCGCTTTCAATACCGTCATCTCCCCGGTGGAGATGTCCAGCACCTCACCACCATTGGAGCCCACAATGTAGTCCGTATACACTTCAATGCCCCAGCCTGCCAGCATATGCCGCATCGAGGATACCGGACGTCCGGTACAGACCGCAAACAGGATGCCTCTTTGCTTCAGACGATTCAGTGTCTCTGCGACCGAAGGATCGCACACATTTCCGTCCTGGATGATTGTACCGTCCAGGTCTGCCGCAACCAGGCGGATCATTGCCTGTTGAGGAAAGCCATGATCTCTCCTCTTCTTCTTTCTGCATCCTGGTAGCCCAGTTCATACAGTTCCCTGCACTTGACCGGGTCACCCTTGAACCGGCTGACCTCAATCGTGCGTGTCGGCCGCATCAGTACCGCTTTGCCCTCTTCCACCAGAGAATCGATCAGATTCATCTGCTTGTAGTAGTTTTCATGCCGTACACAGTAGTCTTCATAGATCTGCGGGCACTGGGCATACAGGGTTTTCATCATCATCTTCAGAACGGCCGGTGCCGGCTTTCGCACATAGCCCTCCGGCTTGGTTGTAATGACCATGCAGCGGGTGCATCCCTGCTCCAGCGCGCGCTCGATGGGGATCATCTTCGTTACACCGCCGTCCAGGCATGGATGCCCTTTGAACTCAACAATCGCAGACGCAATCGGGAGCGCACAGGCTGCCCGCAGCAGCGTCAGCTTGTCATCGATTTCTCTTGCCGGGTAAAACAGCGTCTTTCCTTGATCCAGGTCATAGACACCGACTTCCATGTCCGGATCCAGTTCACGCAGCCTGGCCGCATCAAAGTGCTCCTTGCCGAGCAGATCATCCTCCACAAGATGCCGGTAGGCTACATAGTGCCCTTCCTTCAGCAGCGCCTTGATTCCGATGACCTCATCACTGACCGCATAGTCCACTGCCAGGCGGTAGCCGATATCCGGCCGTTTCAGTTCATAGCAGGCCAGATACATCGCACCTGAGGAGATGCCTGCACTGTAGTCAAACTCTATATTCTGGTCATTCAGCCAGGCAAGCACACCAACTGAATACGCACCCCGGAGACCGCCGCCTTCCAGTACCAGTCCGTATTTTTCCATGCAATCCTCCTATTGTTCCACCAAAGCCAGATCATCCCTGACCATCTGCAGGAACTCTTCCACTCTGCCATCGCTGATCAGACGCCGCGGGCAGAGCTTTTCCATGAAATCCGCATGGAAGCGGATATCATCCACGGTGAGTCCATAGTTATGCAGCAGCTGTGCGCACAGCACTGCCGTATTCCGCAGCGTCTGCTCATAGTCACTGCCTTCGTTCACGCACATCTCAATGCCGATGCCGTTCATATTCCCGCCGCCCGGTGTTCTGCCGTCACCGGCATTCCAGGCCACTTCATTGTCCGGCAGGTGATGATACACACAGTGATCATCCACGGTATAATGCCAGCTGTTCGGGCTGTCCGTGCTGCTGTGCAGCCAGGCATCGTGAGCAGAGGCGTCCGCCGTACCCGACCAATTGTCCGTTTCATGGATGGTCAGATACATAATATCACGTATTTCACCGGGCCTTCTTACATGGTCCCAGGGCAGATAGTCATTGATGACGGGTATATCCCCTGCCTGTTCCATCTCGATATTGACGCTCATATAGACCCGTTCCTTCTTCTTCCACGGTGACCATACCAGCAGTACAGCCAGCACCAGAAGCTGAAACAGTACAAACAGTATTTTTCCTTTTGCTTTGCGGTCCACTGTCCCCTCCGGCACTACAGCTGATAGAGATAGATATTCTTCACCGGTTCACCGCGCTGGTAGAGCCAGTGGTCCTCCGGGACATCCTTGGTGCCCAGCAGAATGCCGTTCAGCTTCTCCAGTGTCCGCCTGGAAGGCAGATTGTCCGGTGAACAGGTAATAATGAGTTCCTTCATTCCGAAAATGTCCCGGGCAGCCGGAAAGAGCACCTTGCACGCTTCATAGGCATAGCCGTGTCCCCGGTATCCCAGGTCCACCCGGTAGCCGATATTCCCGGCGTAGTACAGTTCCCGGTTCATACCGATGCGCAGATCGATCTTCCCGACCCGTTCCGTTGTGCCGTGCAGGTAGATGGTGAAGTAGACCGAGCTGACATAGTCATTGGACCTTGACGGTACCGTACGGTAATCCTCCACCAGATCCACGGCATCACCCGATAGTCTTTCCTTTTTCCGGAACAGTCTGAACATAATCCCATTATATTGCAAAAGGCGGCTTATTCCGCCGCCTTCCTGAACAAATCAAGGTAAATGTTCTGCAGTTCCTTCTTCTGCGATGCATTCATCTGGGAATCATCGCTCTCAATGGTGTAGCCGTCCACCAGTGCCAGCTGGCTGCCGACGATTTCACCGTCATTGACCGCAATGACCAGGGGAACCTTGAATGCTTTCCCCTTTTCGGTTTCCACCATCACCGGATCAATGTACTGGAAGAGAACCTGATAGTCATCATAGGTGTTCACCGGGCTGTAGACATCGATGTAGTACACTGTCACTCCTGCCGCAAGCGCTGCTTTGGAGAGTTCCGGGACCGCACGCTCACAGAACGGACAGCCGACATAGCCGTAGTACAGCATGCCGCTGCCGCCTTCTTCGAAGAGCCGTATGGATTCCGCAACACTGACCTCAATGAAGGGATGGTCTCCTTCCTCCAGCCAGTAGTAGCCGCCCATATCCGCCTTTTCACCGTGGAGCTCGACAGTACTTTCAATGACAATCGGTTCAATTTTCGAAGAACAGCCCAGGAGTGTACAGATCACTGCCAGCGCTGCCAGTCTTTTCATCATGGGTTCAGCCTTCCGCCAGTACTTTGGCGATGACTTTGCGGACCAGTTCGGATGCCTGGCGCATTTCCTCCACAACGACGAATTCGTAGCGGCCGTGGGCGTTGCGGTCTCCTGTGCCGAGATTCGGGCACGGCAGGCCCCGGAAGCACAGCTGGGCACCGTCTGTACCGCCCCGCGCTGCTTCGATCCCCGGTTCATAGCCCAGTTCACGGATGCTCTCCATCGCGAAGCGGGAGACTTCCGGGTACTGGTCCACGATTTCCTTCATGTTGCGGTACTGCTGCGTCAGCGTCAGCGTGCAGGTGCCTTCCCCGTACAGTCCGTTGATGAACTTTTCCGCCCTCTGCATCAGTTCTGTCTTTTCATCCAGCTTCTTTGCGTCATGATCACGGATGATGTATTCCATCACCGCATGGTCGGTGCTGCCTTCGAACTTTGTCAGGTGAATGTATCCTTCCCGTCCTTCGGTGTGTTCCGGACGCATGTGCGCCGGGAACAGTCCATGGAATTCCATGCCGACATTGGACGCATTGATCATCTTGTCCTTTGCTGCACCGGGGTGGATCGAGAATCCCTGGATCTCTACGACCGCAGAGACTGCATTGAATGTCTCATCGCAGTACATCCAGACCTGGCCGCCGTCCAGCGTGTAGGCAAACTTCGCATCGAACCGGGCAATGTCGAATCCGTGGATTCCGGTGCCGATCTCTTCATCGGGCGTGAACGCTACTGCAATTCTTCCGTGCTTCTCTTCCGGATGGTCCTGATAGTACTGCAGGGTATCCATGATTGCCGCAATGCCGGCCTTGTCATCTCCACCGAGCAGTGTATTGCCGTCCGTAACGATCAGCGTTTTCCCCTTCAACGCTTTCATGCCGGGGAAATCGGCTGTTCTCGTAACGGTGCTGCCGAGATCAATGTCTTCCCCGTCATAGTTCTCGATGACCCTCGGATTCACGCCTGTACCGCTGTATTCCGGTGCGGTATCCATGTGCGCAATGAATCCCACGGTCGGGGCTTTCGTCTCTGTATTGGCTTCCAGGTGGCCGTAGACGAAGCATTTCTCATCCACTGCAGCATCCTTGATGCCGAGTTCCTTCAGTTCCTCCACCAGGACCTTTGCCAGATCGAACTGCTTCATGGTTGAAGGCCTGGTGGTTGAATAAGGATCACTGGTGGTATCGATCCTTGCGTAGTTGATGAACCGTTCAACGATATCCATATGTGTACCTCCCTGGATTCATTTCCGTAACATCTGTCATTATAGCACCTGATCAAACAAAAATACGGATCTCTCCGTATTATGCCTGTTTCATTTCCCTGTGCCGTACCACAACCCACAGAATGCCTTCCACGATGGACGTAATCAGCCAGCTCAGCGCGTAGACGATCAGTACCATCTCTATGGTTCTGTGCTTCGGGAACACCGTCCAGAGCCAGCCAAGGCGGAAGCCGCAGATGCCCAGCACCATCAGCAGCGTCGGCATGGAGGAATAGCCCATTCCCCTCAACGAACCGACAATAATATCCAGCACACCGTTCATGAACAGGTACTTTGCAACGACATTCAGACGGATCTGACCGATTTCCAGCACCGTCTCCGAGTCTGTGTAGAAGCCCAGGAAGAACGGACCGTAACGCACCACGAGCAGCGAAATAGCCAGGCCGAACACCGTACTCAGTGCCAGAGCGGTAAACATGATCCGGCCGATGTTCTCCTTCCGGTCTGCACCGATGTTCTGGCTTGTAAAGGTCACGACCGCCTGGGAGAAGCCGCCCATACCGATGTACACAAAGCTCTCGATGTTCGAACCGGCACTGTTGCCGGCAATGATATCCGCCGAATTGAACGAATTGATGCTCGACTGCATGACCACATTGGACAGTGCAAACATCATGCCCTGTACGCCGGCCGGAATACCGATCCTCATCATTTCCTTCACCATGCCCGGATCGGCCTTCAGCTGATGAAGATCCAGCCGGGTCGCGTCCGTTTCATGGATCAGCGCAGAGGTCACCATCCAGGCTGCAAGCGCCCGGGAAATCACCGTCGCCAGCGCAACGCCGACCACGCTCAGTCGGAACACAATGACAAAGATCATGTTCAGTGCGACATTGAGGATTCCGCTGATGGTCAGGTATTTCAGCGGGCGCTGTGTATCACCCTTGGAGCGCAGGATCGCACTGCCGAAATTGTAGACCACCATGAAGATGCAGCCGGCAAAGCAGATAGCCATATACTGGTTGCTCAGGCGGATGATCGACTGCGGCGTACCGATCAGCTTCAGCAGCGGCATGGACAGCGCAAGACCGACCACCGACATCAGCAGACCCGAAACAATCGCTACCGCATAGGACGTATGCACTGCCCGGTGCAGCCGCTCATCGTCCCGGCTTCCCAGGCACCGCGCAACCACAACGTTTCCACCGATGGACAGTCCGTTGAACAGCGATACCAGCAGGAAGAACAACGATCCGGTGCTGCCGACCGCAGCCAGTGCCTCGCTGCCGGCGAATTTGCCAACAATAATCGTATCCGCCGCATTGAACAGCATCTCCAGCAGCATCGAAAACATCAGCGGCAGGGAAAAACGGGTCATATTCGCCAGCAGCGGTCCGTTGACCATATCCATACCGATGGACTTCTTCGTGGTATCGCTCATACGCATCTCCTGTTCCTGTGCAGCGCACTGCTGTTCATTGTATTTGAAAAGACGGAAAAACAAAAGAGAAAACGATTCTCTGCAGAACCGTTTACTCTTCTCCGTAAATCTCCCACAGGCGCAGGAGAATCTCTACGTTCTTCTCCATCGCCTGTACCGGTACATACTCAAAGCGGCCGTGCGCATTCTCATATCCGGCGGAAAGGTTCGGTGTAGGCAGGCCCCTTTGCGACAGGGCAGAGCCGTCCGTGCCGCCTCTGAAGGCAGAGACCCTGGGCTCTACACCACAGTCCTGGATTGCCCTCTTCAGGTATTCTACAGTATGCGGCACCTTGTCCACTTCGTGCTTCATGGACAGATAGCCGTTCGTAAAAATCACGCTGACCGTACCTTCCCCGTATTTTTTATTCAGCGCTTCCACGCAGCGCTCGATGTAGTTCCGCCGCATCCGGAAGTTCACATCATCAAAGTCGCGGATCAGGCAGTGCACCATAGCATGTTCAACACCGCCCTGGATCGTATGCGGGAAATAGTAGCCTTCCCTGCCTTCCGTGTATTCCGGACGGTCCATCTTCGGCAGCATCCCTACGAATTCACAGGCGATTTCCGCCGCATTGATCAGGATGCCCTTTGCAGTACCCGGATGCACCGCCAGGCCGCGGATGGTCAGCTGGGCTTCCGTCGCGTTGAATGTCTCGTAGGAATAGACACCCAGGTAATCACCGTCAATCGTATAGGCCGTCTCGGCACCGAAGCGCTCCAGGTCCAGATCCTTCGCCAGTCCGGCAACCTCTTCATCCGGGGTGAACGCAATCTGCACCGGTCCGTGCTTGAATTCCGGGTGCTGTACGGCGTATTCCGCTGCGGTTACCAGCGCGGCAACTGCAGCCTTGTCGTCCCCGCCCAGCAGCGTCGTTCCATCCGTCAGGACAAGGTCCTGTCCGACATAGTTCATCAGATTGGGATAATCCGCTGTCCGCATGACAATGTTCTGCTCCTTGTTCAGAACGATGTCGCCGCCGTCATAGTTCTCCAGCACCCACGGCTTCACTTCTGTCCCGGAAGCGTCCGGTGCGGTATCCATATGCGCCACATAGCCGACGGAGCGTCCCTTCCCCTCCGGCAGATTGGAAGGCAGTGTTCCGTAGACAACACAGTGCGCTTCATCGAGCCAGACATCCGATACCCCGATCTCCAGCAGTTCATCCCGGAGAACCCGGGCAAGATCGTACTGCTTCTCCGTGGATACGACCTTTCCTGTATTCGGGAGCGACTGTGTATCGATCCTTGCGTATCTGATCAGCCGGTCTCTGACCTTATCGTGGAATTCACCCATATTCCTGTCCTCACATTCTTTCGTACATTCTAACAGAAAAGATCCGGCCTGCACCGGATCTCCTGCTATTCGTCGTCTTCGTCCTCGATCCTGCCGAGCTCGCGCATATGCCTGCGCCTGTCCAGCATGGTCAGGTACTTCTTGCGGATCCTGATGTCCGCGGGTGTGATCTCGACCAGTTCGTCATCGTTGATGAACTCGATCGCTTCCTCCAGGGAAAGGATCTTCGGCGGCACCAGCTTCATCGCTTCATCGTTGCCGGTGGAGCGGATTGCGGTCATCTTCTTGTTCTTGATGGGATTTACGTTCATATCCCGGTTCTTGCTGGCCATACCGATGATCATGCCCTCATAAACCGGAACACCGGCATCGATGAACAACTGGCCTCTTTCCTGGATATTCCAGAGCGCATAGGTCATCGAACCGCCGTTTTCCGTGGAGATCAGCGCACCGTTCTCACGCTGGGGGATATCGCCCTTCCAGGGCTCATATCCGGCCAGACGGCGTACCATGGTGCCTTCGCCGCGGGTACTGTTGATGAACTCGGTGCGGTAGCCGATCAGGCCTCTGGTCGGTGCCAGATAGGTGATCCTGGTATAGGTGCCGATGTCTTCCATGTTCTGCAGCATGCCTTTGCGGATGTTCAGAGCCCCGATGACGGTACCGGAATACTCGTTCGGCACATCACACACCACTTCCTCCATCGGCTCGCAGGTGACACCGTCAATCTTCTTCAGAATGACTTCCGGACGGGATACAGCGATTTCATAGCCTTCCCTGCGCATCTGCTCCAGCAGAATCGTAAGATGGAGCTCTCCTCTGCCGGAGACCTTGAAGGTATCGGTGGAATCCGTTTCCTCGACCCGGAGTCCGACATTGACTTCCAGCTCCTTCTCCAGACGTTCCCTGATATTGCGGGAAGTCACATACTTTCCGGACTTGCCGGCAAACGGAGAGTCATTGACCATGAAGTTCATGGACAATGTCGGTTCTTCTATACTGATCATGGGCAGTGGATCCGGAGCGCCTTCCGGACAGATGGTATCACCGATGGAAATGTCCGGGATGCCCGATACGATGACAATCTCACCGCACTGCGCTTCCGGTACAGGCACTCTGTTCAGTCCTTTGTAGACAAACACCTGATTGATCTTGCCGCGGTAATCCTTCCCTTCTGCATCGCACACTTCGTAGAAGGACGCTTCCTTTACGGAGCCGGAGTACACCCTGCCGATGCCCAGTCGTCCGATGTAGTCATCGTACGCAAGAGCGCTGATCTGCAGCTGCAGCGGCTCCGCTGTCAGGTCCGGGAAGACCTGGGTGTGCTCCAGGATGGTCTCGAAGAGCGGTTCGATATCATTGTTGGTATCATTGTCCCAGTCATAGCGGACAACGCCCTCTCTGGCAATGCCGTAGAGGATCGGGAAATCCAGCTGGTCATCGGCTGCGTTCAGTTCCAGGAAGAGTTCATAGACCTCATCGATGACCTCCTCTGCCCTGGCTTCCGGCTTGTCCATCTTGTTGATGAGCAGGACCGGGCGCAGTCCGCATTCCAGGGACTTCTGCAGCACAAAGCGCGTCTGCGGCATCGGTCCTTCGGCAGAATCCACCAGCAGAATGACCGTATCCACAGTACGGATGATGCGCTCCACTTCCGAAGAGAAATCCGCATGGCCCGGTGTATCCACAATGTTGATCTTATAGTCCTTGTACTGGATCGAGCAGTTCTTGGAATAGATGGTGATGCCGCGTTCCTTCTCCAGAGCGTTGCTGTCCATGATCAGGTCGCCGACCTTGGAGTTGTCCCTGAATACATGGCTCTGCTTCAGAAAAGCGTCCACCAGCGTGGATTTGCCCGCGTCTACATGAGCGATCACAGCAATATTGATAATCTTCTGGTATTCCATAGTCTGCCCTCTCCAAAACGTTGTAATTATACGGTTACCCAATGAAAAATACAACAGCCGTACAGGAAAAACAGTTGATTTCAAGGGAATCCATTGTATAATTACTTAGCATGCACCAGTGGTGGAATCGGCAGACACGTACGCTTGAGGGGCGTATGGGGCGACCCGTGCAGGTTCAAGTCCTGTCTGGTGCACTGAAGACCGCAGAAATGCGGTTTTTCTGTTCTGTACTCTTCATTGAAACCGGGCGCTGACATCTCTACAATAGAAGTATGAAAAAGTCATTTATTATTGAACACATTAAAAGAAACAGAACGGTCTACCAGATCTGCCTGTTCATCTTCCGGATGTTCATCGCCGGACTGCTCTGCCTGTATTTCCTGCGGGCATCCGGGAAAATGCAGGGTTCCGTTGGTTTTTTTGACGTGCTGATGCTCGCTGCCTTTATCTTCAATACACTCTACATGAAGCGTCTGGTGGAATTCAGTGATACTGCCCTGGAGGAAATCGGGGCCAATCTGCCCTACTCGGAAGGCACAAAGATCGTCCTGAAGCTGATCATCCGGGATCCGAAGCGTCTGCGGGCATACGCTGCTCTGATGTTCCTGATGGCCTTCCTGGTGGAAGCAGGCGCTGTATTCATTCTGTGGACCATTCATGAAAATGCCCAGATGCTGGAGATCATCGTTGCCATCAGTTTCATGCTGATCGGCATTCCTCTCTTTGCTCTGGGGGTCACCTATAAAAAGGATGCAGATTCTCTGAAGAAGGACAATGGACAGGACGCTTGAAATCGTCCTGTCCATATGCTATATTGCTTTTGCTTCAAACGGGGCTGTCATGGTTTCGACAGGTTTATGTTTGATCCGGACTGCAGTGGTGCGGTGACCTAATCACCACCTAAATTTAAACGCTAGAAATAGTTTTGCTTTCGCTGCTTAATCCGGCCTGAGTGGCCCGCAGCGCCCGCTCCGGTATGTGTCTGCCGTACCTGAGTGCGTATTCTGCAGAATAAGGTGATTCCGAAGCCTGTAGGATGATCCCGACAATCAACAGGCAGATTCCGTATGCTGATCGCTCACTCTCATGCATACGGTCTTATCAAGCAGTGGGATAAACTGTAGGCGTTCGGATGTGGGACAACTCTTGGACACGGGTTCGACTCCCGTCAGCTCCACCATTGACAAACAGGACTGCAATGGTCCTGTTTTTTATATAATACAGACAGAAAGACAAAACAGGATCTGTGATAATGACTGTGTATTGGAATCATAATTCGGCATATTATCCCTGGATACAGAGGAAAACGGCAGACTGCCGGACCATTCTTGACGTCGGCTGCGGCGATGGTTCTCTCGCGTTTTTCCTCAATGACGGTGCTAAAAGGATCACAGGAATCGATTCTGACAGTTATTGTATAGGGAAGGCATCCGCGGCGAAAAGCGGAGAAAACCTGACTTTTTCGTGCCGGAGTTTTGAGGAATATGCTCCGGGCATGACATTTGATGCCATTGTTTTTGTGGCCTCCATCCATCACATGGATATGACAAAATCATTGAAGAAAGCAAAATCCCTTCTTTCTTCTTCCGGCAGGATTCTTATTGTCGGAATTGCAAAACCCGCGACAATAATGGACTGGATATTGGAAGTTTCAAGAGTGATTCCTTCAAAAGTAGCATCAGTTCTTCATCATATGTATACACCTGAAGAACTAAAAATTACCACTTCATACGATTTCCCGGACATGAAGGTTATACGCAGTATAGTTAAGAAGGAACTTCCCGGTGCGGAAATACATTATGGATTACATTACAGATACCTGGTTGAATGGTCTGTATGATGAATTCGGGTCTATCATATTATTCTGTGAAGTATCAGATAATCTCTGGTGATGATCAGGGGTTCGTCTGAACTGCCGTCATCTCCACCATTGACAAACAGGACTGCAATGGTCCTGTTTTATTGTGTGTTCCGGCAAAATTGTTAAATTATCTTTACATTTGATGGTCCACATTGTAGGATGAAATTGTAAATAGTATTTAACATTTCACGGAGGCATGGTTATGAAGAAGAATATTGCGAAAGCGGATGAAATGGAAATGGCGGTGAATTATAAAGCAGCCCGGAATACCTATGTGTTTCTGGAAGCTGCGCTTGCTGTATACTGCCTGATTTATCGTCTGAAAACAGGCGAACTGCCCTGGGTATGGCTGATCTTCATCGGTTCAGGCGTAGTATTCTGGGCTACAAAATGGATGGAAACAAGGCGCCTCACTGCACCGGGAGAATCCGATGAAGAATAATGTCAAGGAGCTTCGGAAGAACAAGAATCTGCGGCAGGAAGATCTGGCAGAGATTCTCGGCGTTACCAGGCAGACCATTATTGCAATAGAAAACAATAAATACGATCCGACACTGGAACTGGCAATGAAAATTTCTGAATACTTCGGATTGAACGTGAATGAGATCTTCCGGCTGAAATAAGATATATGCCGGGAAAGACGGCAAATAAACCGATTGTCATAAAGATATGTATCATGCATTTACCGGATCAGGCACCTGAATTATAATTAAGCCATTACTGAATCAAAGAGGTGGCCTATGAGTATATCCATCATGCTGAAAGCCTTGGGGGAACCGACAAGGTTTTCTATTTTCCAGCAGCTCCTGATCCGGAAGCACTGTGTCCGTTCTCTGTCAAAGAAGCTTGGAATCACCGAGTCAGCAGTATCCCAGCACATGAAGGTACTGAAGGAAGCGGGGATGGTTTACGGTGAACGCTTCGGATACCACATTCATTATCTTCCCAGGCAGGAGGCACTGGATGAACTATGCACTGCCTTTTCAGAAATGAAGCAGATGTCTCTCGGTCTATGCAGCAGCCCTCAGACCTGCCAGTGTGAATTCCGGAGGGAGGAAGATCAATGATGCTCCTGATAGATCTCTTTCTGAGCTTTGCAAGAATCGGTCTGTTCACCTTCGGCGGTGGATACGCTATGATCGCGCTGATTGAAAACACCTGTGTCGAGAAAAAGCAATGGATTACCCAGGATGAAATGATGAACATTACTGTAATCGCTGAATCCACACCGGGTCCGATCGCCATCAACTGCGCGACTTATGTCGGCTATCAGCAGAAAGGCTTTGCAGGAGCTTCTGCGGCTACGCTGGGCATCGTTCTGCCGTCCTTCTGCATTATCTTTTTGATATCCAGGTTTCTGGATCATTTTCTGGAAATCACATGGATCGCCCACGCCTTCCAGGGCATCAAGATTGCTGTCGGCATTCTGATTCTGGATGCGGCACTCAAAATGCTGAAAAAGATGCAGAAGAAGCCGGTGCCGAAAGCATTCATGCTCTGTTCGTTTGCATCCATGATTCTGATCAACATCTTTTCGCTCAGAATCTCCTCCATCATTCTGATGCTGTGCGCAGGCATGATCAGCCTGATCATCTATATAGCTGAAAAATCTGCTTTGGAGGGAGGTGGAGGACGATGATCCTTCTGGAATTGTTCTTCGGTTTCCTTAAAGTCGGCTGTTTCGCTTTCGGCGGTGCATACGGGGCAATTCCGCTGATCCGCGATGTAGTTCTTTCCTACGGCTGGCTGGACGAAGAAATGCTGACCTACATGATCGCTGTCAGTGAAAGCACACCGGGACCCATTATGGTGAATCTGGCAACTTATGTCGGAAGCCTGAAGGCTGGAATGCTCGGTTCCGCTGCTGCTACGATTGCTGTTGTACTCCCGTCCTTTATCATTATTCTTCTGGTTACGGAACTATTGAAAACGGTTCTTCGGAACCCCTATGTACAGGCGGTTCTGCGCGGTCTGAAGCCATGTATGGTCGGCATCATTCTTGCAACAGGCATCTGTATGATTGTCCGGAATGGTATTGTCATCCAGGACAGTGCTTTGCTGGCCCGACCCTTGATCCTGACGCTCATACTCTCAGCAGTCTACTTCGGTTCCCGGAAGATGAAGAAAGGCGGCATTTCACCGGTTCTGCTGATCTGCCTCTCTGCCCTGGCCGGAATCGCCGCATATGGATTATGATCTGCGCAGGTGCTTCAGAAACGATGCAGCACGGAATCATCAGACCCTGCAGGCAGCAGAAGAATGGCAGATTCCTGTTCTGATATAATAAGCAGGAGGAGGCAGCA
>JAEEGL013365717.1_pt1 | contig 16517 bp, 11 predicted proteins | sample 9134231 | NCBI WGS metagenome assembly JAEEGL01 (sample SAMN16246548, study PRJNA631951) | gut metagenome | biome: gut microbiome; feature: rumen; material: fiber-attached | host: Bos | place: Iran: Karaj | collected 2018-10
CTGGACGCGGCCATGTCCGGCATGGGCTGCCCTTACTTCCGCCTGCGTCTGTGCGATCCCGCGGAGGACGCCGCGGACCAGCTGTTTTCCCGCGCGCCCCTGTTCCTCCCGTGCATGCGCGCGCCGGAGGACGGCCGCGTGCGGCTGAACGTCGTCGGCTGCGGCCGCGCGGCCATGGCTGTGCTGCGCCGGGCCGCGGCCCTGCCCATGCCGGAGTCTGCGGAGCTTTCCGTCAGCGTGTACGGCGAGGAGGCGGAGCGCATGGCGGCCCGCTTCGCGGAACTCTGCCCCGGCGCTGAGACCGCGCCCCCCGCGGTGCGGCGCGTCAGGCCTGAATGCCATCCCATGCGATACGACGGGGAAATAGCGGAAACCCTGCGCCGCATTCGTGAGGCGCAGGGCGGAGGGGTTTCCGGCGCCAGGGCGCTCACGGACGAGCAGGAGCGTCTGGGCCGGGGAAACTACAATATTATAGCGACGGATGACGACTTGCTGAACGTGCGGCTGGGCATCCTGCTCCGCTCGGAGCTCCTGAAACTCACGCCCACCTTCGACAACCTGCCGTTTATCGCCGTATACGTGCGGGACCCCGTTGCCGGCTGGCTGGCTGGCAGCATATCCGCCGGGCCAAGTGCCGCCATGGCGCGGTGGTACAACCAGTACGACCTCTTCACCTTCGGCATGCTGTCCATGTACGGCTGCGAGTCCCTCCGCCGGGATCCCGTCGAGCGCCGGGCGCGGCGGGTCCATCTGCTGTACGCCGGCCTGCCCGCGTCCCCGGAGGACCGCCGCGCGGCGCTTTCCTCCTATTTTCGGCGGCAGTACAACCGGGACAGCTCCCGCGCAACCGCCCAGAGCCTCATCTACCGGGTCTTCCAGGCCGGCATCAGCCTGCCCTCGTGGCGTCTGTACGGCATGCCGGAGGAGGAGGCGCGCCTGGGCCCCGCCTATTCAAAGTGGCTGGAGGAGCCCGGCCACCTGGATCAGGCCGCCCGTCTGGAGCACGAGCGCTGGAACGGCATGATGCTGTCCCTGGGCTGGGAGCCCGCCACGCCCCTGCAGGCCGAAGCCTACCTGCAGCGCGGCAATCCCGGCCATCAGCTGTACCTTGGCAAGCTGCATCCCTTCATCTGCGGCTGGCAGGCGCTGGAGTCCGGCGAACTGGTGCGGGCCGTGCGCCAGGCCGTGCAGGCGCGATTCCCGGAAAAGCAGGTGCGGGATCCCCGGGAAGCGGACCGGGAGGCTGTGCGCAGCACGGAACTTCTCATGTCCCTTGAGGATGATCCTCCCGGGGCGTGATGTCGTACCCCAGATGCAGGATCATCTTCACGGCCTGCATCGCCACCGCCCGGTCGTATGCCCGCTCGCCCTCCGGCAGTTCGCCGTAGGGGACCAGGCAGGGCGTCTCCCGCAGCCGGTCGTCCCGGTTCGGGCCCCGGCGCCAGCCGTCGCGCAGCCGCAGTTCCATCCATACGTTGTGGGTGTTCTCCGCGATGCGCTCGGCCAGCCGGTTCAGTTCAGGCGTCAGTTCAATGTCCGTCAGGTCGACGGGCCTGGGCAGGGCGTCCCTGGGATCGGTTGAATTCGTCAATAATACTTCACCTCCATATTCAGTGATACCATTGTATCCCGTTCCACGCTAACGCCGCAAGTCCAAATCGCCCGGATTGTCTGCTTTTGGCGGAATCCGCTAACTTTTTTCCGAAAACTCCGGAGGAAGAGCATGGACAGAGAATACGTCGCCTTTATCAGCTATCGCCACGCGCCCCTGGACACGGAGGTCGCCAGCCGGCTGCAGCGCGCCATCGAGCAGTACCGCGTTCCTCCATCCCTCCGCCGGGACGGCAATCGCCAGCTGGGCCTGGTGTTCCGGGACGAGGAGGAGCTGCCCGCCTCCAGCGACCTGTCCTCCGACATCAGCGCGGCCCTGGATCATTCGCGGTACCTCATCGTGGTGTGCACGCCGGACACACCCTCCTCCGTATGGGTGCGTCGGGAAATCGCTTACTTTCTGCAGCACCACGACCGGGACCGCGTGCTGGCCGTGCTGGCCGCGGGCGAACCCGCCGAATCCTTCCCGCCGGAATTGACCAGCGCCGGCGAGGGGGAGGATGCCCGGGAGGTAGAGCCCCTGGCGGCCAACGTCTGCGCCCCCACAAAGGCCGGCATGCGCCGCCGCCTGCGCACGGAGAGCGTCCGCCTGTACGCCGCGCTCCTGGGTTGCCCCTACGATGCCCTGGTTATGCGCCAGCAGCGCCGCCGCCGCCGCAGGGCTGCCGCCGCCGTTGCCGCCGTGCTGGCGGTTGCGGTGGTCTTCTCCGGCGTGCTGCTCTTGAAGAACAGCCAGCTCAGGGCCCGCAACGAGGAACTCATCCGGCAGCGCCGGGAGGTCCAGCTGAGCGAATCCAAGCTGTTGACGTCCAGCGCCCGGGACGAGGTCGCCGGCGGGGACTACATGTCTGCCCTGGAGCACGCGCTCTCGGCGCTGCCCTCCGACGCTGAGGACGACCGCCCGTATTATGCCCCCGCGGAGGCCGCCCTCATGTCCGCGCTGAACGTGTTCAGCCACCAGGAAGGCAGCCGCGACCTCCTGATGCAGACGACGCTGTGGATGGATTCGCCGGTGATAAACCTCGCCGCTACCTCGGACGGCGCGAAGCTGCTGGCTATGGACAGCTATTGCACCCTGACCGCCTTCGATCCCCTCACCGGCGAAAAGCTCTGGAACACTCATCTGATTGCCGGAGACGGGCAGGAGATCGACACCTACGGGTATACCAGCCAGCTGAAGCTGGACGAGCAGAACGGCATGGCGATCATGATGTTCGATTACTGGATCGTGGGTATCTCCCTGGAGACGGGCGACCTGGTCTGGTACGTGGGCGGCTCCATCGGCACGACGGAGAGCTTCTATCTCTCCCGGGACGGCACAAAGCTGGCGTATTACGATGCCACGACGGATTATTCGGAGGATTTCAGCGCCTGCGACCTGGTGATCCTGCGCGCGGATACGGGCGAAGAACTGCGGCGCATCCGGCTGGCGGAAGGCCGGGCAAACAAAAAGTATTCCGCCAGGGAGCTGGATTCCGATTCCGCCAATGAGAGAAACGGCGCATTCATCCGCGATGACACGGCGTTTTTCGGTGCGCTCTACACGGCCGACTGGGGCCTCTTATCGGGCTCCGAGGACGACAGCGAATCCGCCGTCAATTACTTCGAGGCGGACCTGGAAACCGGCGAGGTTCGCGTGGTCCGCCGGGAAGAGGGAGACAGCTATTCCTTCTCGGACTCTGCCGTGCTCTGGCTGGGCGTGGATGTGCCCGACGGCTTCTTCCTGGTCCTGTCCAAGGGCGATACGTCCAATTCCACCGTGGTGTACCGCTCTTTCGACCTGCAGACGGGGGAACTGCTGTGGGAGACCGCCGCGCAGGCGAAGGACTCTTCCTATCACGTTTCCACGCAGCCCTATCGCGTGATGATCTGGGGAACCACCCTGCTCGTGAACGCGGACGACCAGCTCTACGGCTTCCGCGCTCTGACGGGAGAGCTGTTTTCCCAGGTGCAGCTGCAAGCACCCATGGTCGCCATGGAGGGCGAGGACAACGCCTTCGCCTTTCTGCTGTCCGACGGCGATTATGCCCTGGGCTGGGTGAGCGGCTACGGCTCGCTGGTTGATTCCGCCTCCTTGTGGGGCTATGTCTACCATCTTGGCGAGGCCACCGCGGCGGTCGTCGCCCGTTCGGGCCTTCTGGCCATGGATGTGGAGGAAAACCGCATCCTGGGTTTCCGCTCCGGCGAGTGGGAGGACGGCTTCGGCTACGTGGCGGCAGTCACCCAGGAGGACGGGCGGTGCATCCGGGTGTGCCGGATCCGCGCCGCGGGCGAGGTCGTGGCGGAGAAACAGGTGGAAATGCCGGATGAATTCTATCCAATGGCGTACATCGCGGGCGCTTTCACCCATACGGCGGCGGACGGCTCCCTCTGGATGGGCGGTCATTGCGACGACTACAACGAAGCCGTATTCTGCCGGCTGAATCCTGACCGCACCGCGGCGGAAACCGTGCTGACCTATCCGGACAGCATCTATCTGACGGACGCGTACATCGTGGAGGATGGCAGCGGGCTCATGCTGAGCAAGCGCGACGGTACCGTTGCCTGGCACGATTTCGCCACGGGAGAGACGGCGGCCCTGGCGGAAAAGAACACATTGGAACTGAGCCAGTATGGCACCACGAAATACGTGGGCAGCGACGCCAGCGCCTCATCCGCCTATCTCTCTTCAGGCCAGGTGCTCACGGCCTACTGCCGGGCGGACGATCCGCGGCTGCGCCTCTGGCTGGACGGCGCGGAGCAGCGGAGCGTTCCCCTGCCGGAGGGCATGACCTGGTCCAGGCCGGGCGATCTGTTTGTGGACAGCGTGCTCTGCGTGGGCGGCAGCGGCTGCATACTGCTCAGCCGGTTTGAGGAAGGCGCGGAGCGGATGGATTTCGCCCTGTACGATCCTGACGGCCATTGGACGATGATCCGCGACGCGGAGGGCGGAGACAAGCAGCGCAAGTTCATCATGGCGGATACGAAGCCCTGGTTCGCGGTGCTGGGCGCTGGCGGCATCCTGCGGGTGTACGACGCGGGCAGTCCGGACGCCGTCCGGGAGTTCAGGCTTGGCCTTCCCACCAACTCCGTAGAGGACTGCCGCTTCGTGCTGGACGACGCGTGCGTCGCCATCTATACGGCGGAGGGCCTGGCCGTCCTCCTGGATTCCGAAACCGGGGAGCTGCTGTATTCCGGCTGGATCGGGACCAGAGGCAGCCGCGTCGACGTCCGGCGCGACAATTCCGGCCGCCGGGTGTACCTTTGGACCGACGGTACGGATAACGACTGCGTCTGCCTGGACGCGGCCAGCTGGACCGAGCTCGGGCGGATGACGGACGTATACGGTTTCGATTCCCGGACGGATGAAATCTGTTTCTTCACATATTCAGACGGCGTGAGCCTGCGCCGCATCCCGGAGCGCGAGCGCCTCATCGAAATCGGGCAGGGACTCATCGCGGACTGAACGCACCCGCACAAAGACGAACGGAGGTAGAGTTATGCTGAACGGTGTCGGACTCCAACTGTATTCCCTGAGGGACGAGACGAAGAAGGATTTTGCGGGCACCCTGCGCCGCGTGGCGGAGATGGGCTATCGCGGGGTGGAGTTCGCCGGCTACGGCGGCATGGAGCCCGCCGCGCTGGCGTCGCTGCTGCGGGATCTGGGCCTGGAGACCTGGGGCAGCCACATCGGCGGCGTGCCCAAGGACGCGGCGGCCTGGGAGCAGGAGATCGAGATGAACCTGGCCCTGGGCAACCGCTGGCTGGTGTGCCCCTACGCCGCCATGCAGACCCGGGATGACGCCCTGCGCCTGGCCGACGAGATGAACAGGGCCGCGGCGCTGCTCCGGAAGAGCGGCCTCCGGCTGGGCTACCACAACCACGCCCACGAGTTCGCAGCGGACGGCGGCGAGTACCTGCTGGACATCCTGATGTCCGCCGCGGATCCGGATATCTTCCTGGAGGTGGACGTGTTCTGGGCGGCCTACGCCGGCGTGGACCCCATCCGCTACATCTCCGGCTATCCCGGCCGCCAGCCGCTGATCCACCTGAAGGAGCTGGGCGCGGACGGCAAGACCAACGTGGAGATCGGAACCGGCACGCTGGACTTCCCCGGCATCATCGCCGCGGCCGAGGGCCTGGGCGTGGAGCGCTTCATCGTGGAACAGGAGGAGTACACCATGCCGCCCCTGGAGAGCTGCAAGGCCTCCCTGGACGCTCTCCTGCGCCTGTAAACTCGTCATGCCCATACCCTCCGACGCAGGGGCGCGCCTTTCGCGCCCCTGCGTCGCTTCATGATCGTTCCGAATATTCGGCACAAAGGAATCCAACAGGGGAGAGCTCTCTCACCCTGCTTTTTGCAAAACCATGTCTAACGCGAATTTCCCCTCTTGCATGGCCGCCCTTTGGCTGCTCCCTTCCGTCAGAGGCAAAAAGCTGTAACGACAAGGAAAACGCCCACTCGCCCCGTATTCCCGGAAAAATCCATTCCTTCCGCCAGTCGCCCCTGGCCGGGCCGGCCAGTCAGCTTCCGCATTCATCTCCCTCCACAGTTCAAATTCTTAACACACAGGCTCCACGAGAAAAAACATTCCCGTGGTAATATATAGCAACCGATATGATATGGGGCGATGAATCATGGAAATCGGACGCGCGATCCGCCGCATCGAGCTGGCCTTCCGTCGCAACGGCGACCGGATGCTGGAGCGGTACGGCCTCACGGTATCCCAGATGAACCTCATGCTGTTCCTGTTCCGCAAGCGTGACGAGGGCGTTCCGGTGATCCAGCGGGACATCGAACAGGCGCTGAACGTCACCAACCCCACCGTGAGCGGCATGCTGGACCGGCTGGAGAAAAACGGCTTCATCCTGCGCCGGACGGATCCCGCGAACCGCAGGACGAACCGCGTCGTGCTGACGCAGCGCGCGCTGGATATGGGCCGCGAGGCGCGGGAGGACATGGACGCCTTCTCGGCCAGGGTGTTCTCGCCGCTGTCCCCGGAGGAGCAGGAGCTCCTGGGCTCCATGCTGGAGCGCATCCTGAAGGACCTGCCCGGGGTCGCGGACTGCAATCCGGGGGAAAGGAAGGGATCCTGATTGTTCAAGAAGCTGATCAAGATGACGCGCGGCTATGAAAAATACACCCTGCTCGCGCCCATCACCATCATCGGCGAGGTCATCATGGAGGTATTGATCCCCAAGGTCATGGCGCTGATCATCGACAACGGCATCCGGGGCGACCGCGGCATCCGCTATATCGTGCTGATGGGCGGCGCGATGGTGCTCATGGCCATCGTCAGCATGCTCTTCGGCGCGCTGGCCGGGCGGTTCGCGGCCATCGCCAGCGTGGGCTTTTCCAAGAACCTGCGCAAGGCGCTGTTCGACAAGGTGCAGGATTTCTCCTTCGCCAACGTGGACCGGTTCTCCACCGCGTCCCTGGTGACGCGCCTCACCACGGACGTGAACAACGCCCAGAACGCCTTCATGATGCTGGTGCGCATGGCCTTCCGCGCGCCGTTCATGCTCATTTTCGCGCTGGTGATGGCGTTTACCATCAACGCCCGGCTGGCGCTGGTGTTCGTGGTGGTGGTCCCCATCCTGGCGTTTGTGCTGTATTATGTGGGCACCCACGCGCATCCGAAGTTCAAGATCATGCTGAAGCACCTGGACAGGCTGAACGCCACCGTGCAGGAAAACCTCATCGCCATGCGCGTGGTGAAGGCCTTCGTCCGGGAAGACTACGAAAAGGTGAAGTTTGAGGACGAGGCCGTGGCCGTGCGCACCGCCCAGCGCAACGCGGAAAAGATCGTCATCGTCAACATGCCCGTCATGCAGCTGTGCATCTACGGCTGCATCGTGGCCGTGCTGTGGTTCGGCGGGAACATGATCGGCCACGGCACCTTCAGGATCGGCGAGGTCTCCAGCTTTATCAGTTACATCACCCAGATCCTCATGTCCCTGATGATGGTCTCCATGATCTTCATCGGCACCATCCTCTCCATGGCGTCCCTGAACCGCATCATGGAGGTGCTGGACGAGGAGATCGACGTCACGGATACCGACGCGGACCCCGCCCTGGCGCCCGCGGACGGCTCCATCCGCTTTGAAAACGTGTCCTTCAGCTATGCCAAGGACATGAACCGTCTCTCCCTCATGGACGTGAACCTGGAAATCGCCTCCGGCGAGACGGTGGGCGTCATCGGCGGCACGGGCAGCGCGAAGTCCACGCTGGTGCAGCTGATTCCCCGCCTGTACGACGTCACCTCCGGCCGCGTGGTGGTGGGCGGCCGCGACGTGCGTGATTACAAGCTGGACGCCCTGCGGGACGACGTGGCCATGGTGCTGCAGAAGAACGTGCTGTTCTCCGGCAGCATTCTGGACAACCTGCGCTGGGGCAACGAAAGCGCCAGCCGGGAGGAGATTGAGGAAGCCTGCCGGGCCGCCCAGGCGCACGATTTCATCATGTCCTTCCCGGACGGCTACGACACCCAGCTGGGCCAGGGCGGCGTGAACGTGTCCGGCGGGCAGAAGCAGCGCCTGTGCATCGCCCGCGCGCTGCTGAAAAAGCCCCGCATCCTGATCCTGGACGACTCCACCAGCGCGGTGGATACCGCCACGGACGCCATGATCCGCAAGGCCTTCCGGGAACAGCTGGCGGACACCACCAAGATTATCATCGCCCAGCGCATCGGCTCCGTCATGGAGGCGGACAAGATCATCGTGCTGGACGAGGGCCGCGTGTCGGATGTGGGCAGCCACGAAGAACTCATGCGGCGCAGCGAGATCTACCGCGAGGTCTATACCTCCCAGCAGAAAGGGGTGGAATAAATGCCTCCGATCCGCAATGGCAAACGGGAACGGCCCAAGAACGTCCGCAAGACCCTGGCGCGAATCCTTTCCTATCTGTCCGCGTACCGCTTTCAGCTGCTGGCGGTTACGCTGCTCATCATCGTCAGCGCGGGCGCCGGCGTGGCCGGCACCGCGGTGATGCGGAACGTCATCGACGATTACCTCACTCCCCTGGCCGAGCAGGGCTGGGTGCCGGAACTGGTATCCCGCCTGGCTGTGGCGCTGGCGGGCATGGCCTGCGTCTACATCGCCGGCGCGCTGGCCTCCTGGGGCTACAGCCGCATCATGATCGGCGTCACCACGGGCACGCTGTGCCGCCTTCGCGTGGACATGTACGACAAAATGGAGACGCTGCCCATCCGCTACTTCGACCAGCGCACCCACGGCGAGATCATGAGCCACTACACCAACGACGTGGACGCCGTGCGCGAAATGCTCTCCCAGTCCGTGTCCCAGTTCATCTCCTCCGGCGTCACCATCATCAGCGTGTTCACCATGATGGTGATCTATTCCTGGCATCTCACCATCGTGGTCATCCTGATGATGTTCGTCATGCTGAAGGTTGTGCGCACCGTGGGCGGCAAGTCCGGCATGTACTTCGTCAAGCGCCAGCGCTGCCTGGGCAAGCTCAACGGCTATATCGAAGAGATGATCGAGGGCCAGCGCGTGGTGAAGGTGTTCTGCCACGAGCCGGAATCCAAGCGTGGCTTTGACGAACTGAACGACGAATTCAGCGACGCCGCCACCAAGGCCAACATATTCGCCAACATCCTGGGCCCGCTGATGAACAACCTGGCCCACACGCTTTACGCCATCACGGCCATCGTGGGCGGCGTGCTGGCGGTGAACGGCGTGCTCACCCTGGGCGTGGTCATCGCCTTCCTGCAGTACACCCGCAATTTCTCGAACCCCGTCTCCCAGCTGTCCATGCAGATCAACAGCGTGCTGACGGCCCTGGCCGGCGCGGAGCGCATATTCGCCCTCATCGACGAGGCCCCCGAGGAGGACGACGGCCCCGTCACCCTGGTGAACGCCGCCGAGGACGCCAATGGCAACCTGGTGGAGACCGACCACCACACCGGCGAATGGGCCTGGAAGCGCACGCAGGACGGCAAAACCACCCTCACCCGGGTGGAGGGCCGCGTCACCTTTGACGACGTCACCTTCGGCTACGTGCCGGAAAAGACCGTGCTGCACGACGTGACCCTCTACGCGAAGCCCGGCCAGAAAATCGCCTTCGTGGGCTCCACCGGCGCGGGCAAGACCACCATCACCAACCTCATCAACCGCTTCTACGACATCGACTCCGGCGTCATCACCTACGACGGCATCGACATCAAGCAGATCCGCAAGGAAGACCTGCGCCGCAGCCTGTCCATGGTGCTTCAGGACACCCATCTGTTCACAGGCACCGTGCGGGAGAACATCCGCTACGGCAACCTGAGCGCCACCGACGAAGAGGTGGAAAAGGCCGCGCGGCTGGCCAACGCGGACGGCTTCATCCGCCGCCTGCCCCAGGGCTATGAAACCATGCTCACCGCGGACGGCGCGAACCTCTCCCAGGGCCAGCGCCAGCTGCTGGCCATCGCCCGCGCGGCGGTGGCGGATCCGCCCGTGCTGATCCTGGACGAAGCCACCTCCTCCATCGACACCCGCACCGAGGCGCTGGTGGAGAAGGGCATGGACAGCCTGATGGAGGGCCGCACCGTGTTCGTCATCGCCCACCGCCTTTCCACCGTGCGCAACTCCAACGCCATCATGGTGCTGGAAAACGGCCGGATCATCGAGCGCGGCGACCACGACGAGCTCCTCGCCCAGAAGGGCCGCTACTATCAGCTCTATATGGGCATGTTCGAGCTCTCCTGACCCCGCTTCACGCAAAGAGCCCGCGGTACGCGTCCGGCGTTCCGCGGGCTCTTTTGTTTCCAGTTTAAACATGGTTCATGTTCCGGGGGTATACTGTTCCCGGAAAACGAAAAACGGAGTGAATGAGCATGTCTTTCTGGCAAAAATTCAAGATGGGCTTCGCGCAGATGATGCAGGGCCGTCATGGCGCGGATCAGCTGAACAATTTCCTGGTGTGGACGGCGCTGGCGCTGTGGGTGCTCTCTGTGTTCCCGGCGCTGGGCATTTTGTGGTATGTGGCCATGGGCCTCATCATCTGGAGCCTCTTCCGCCTGTTTTCCCGCAACAACGCGAAGCGCTGGGCGGAAAATCAGAAATACCTGGATCTGTCGGGCAAGCTGCGCACCGGCTTCCGGCAGGCGCTGAACCGCCTGAAGCATTCCCGGGAATTCAAGTATTTCCGCTGCCCCAAGTGCCATTCCTGGCTGAAGCTCCCCCGCAGGGTGGGGGAAGTGACGGTCACCTGCGGCAAGTGCGGCAACGCCTTCCGCAAAAAGGCGTAGTCCCTGAGGCTTGCCGAAACGCCGCCGCGCCCATGGCTCTGTGCCGTGGGCGCGCGTTTTCGCTTTTGCCCGCGGCCTGCCGCGTCTCCTGCGCCCCGGCAAACGGTTTTCACCTGCCCGTTCACGAAATTCTAACAAGCGTGGTGTATACTACATCCACACTGTACCGGGAGGTATATTGCCTTGAAGAGGGTTCTGACGATCCAGGATATTTCCTGCGTGGGCAAGTGCGCGCTGACCGTGGCGCTGCCCGTCATATCCGCCATGGGCGCGGAGTGCTGCGTGCTCCCCACGGCGGTGCTCTCCACCCACACCGCGTTTCCGGGCTTCACCTTTCACGATCTCACCGGCGAGATCGAACCCGCCGCCCGCCACTGGAAGCGGCTTGGCCTGGGCTTTGACGCCATCTACACCGGCTATCTGGGCTCCTTCGAGCAGCTCCGCCTCATGGGCGAGCTCTTCGACGAGTTCTCCACCGGGGACAACCTCATCCTGGTGGATCCCGTCATGGGCGACGACGGCCGCCTGTATTCCGGCTTTACCCCGGAATTTGCCCGGGAGATGGCCCGCCTGTGCGCCAGGGCGGACGTCATCGTGCCCAATATGACAGAAGCCGCGTACATGCTGGGCATCGACTACATGCCCTCCGGCTACACCGAGCCCCAGGTGCGGGATATCCTGCGCCGCCTCTCGGACCTGGGCGCGCCCAACGCCGTGCTCACCGGCGTGTCCTTCAATCCGAAAAAGGTGGGCGTCATGGGCTACGACGCCGAGCATGACCGCTTTTTCTCGTATTTCAACGACCGCGTGAACGCCAGCTACCACGGCACCGGAGACATGTTTGCCAGCTGCACAGTAGGCGGCATGATCCGCGGCCTGCCCCTGGAAAAGGCGCTGGCGCTGGCGGCGGATTTCACCGCGGAGAGCATCCGCCGCACGTTGGAGGACCCGGACGGCCGCTGGTACGGCGTCAGCTTCGAGGCCGCGCTGCCCATGCTCATCGAACGGCTGCGGGGAATGTGAATTACAGCGATTTTCACTTTGTACGCGCGCAACCGCGGCATCCTTTCCGCCCGGCCTCCGGCTGGGGCAGGGGACAAACCATCCCGCGACCGGCTAAATTCACAATGAAATCCACACAGAATTGAGGCGTTTTCATGCTCAAGCCAGAACATCTGAAGCAGGGCGACGAGGTCGCCATCGTGAGCCTTTCCGAGGGCACGCTGGGCGAACCCTGGGCCATCCACAAGCTGCGCATCGCCCGGGAGCGCCTGGAAAACGATTTTGGTCTGCGGGTGCGCGTGATGCCCAACGCCCTGCGGGGAAGGGACTACCTGTATCATCACCCGGAGGCCCGGGCCGAGGACATGATGGACGCCTTCCGGGACCCCGCCATCCGCGCGGTGTTCTGCGCCATCGGCGGCGACGACGCCATCCGCCTGCTGCCCTACGTGGACTTTGACGTGCTGAAAAACAACCCGAAGATATTCACCGGCTTTTCGGATACCACGACGAACCACATGATGCTGTACAAGGCCGGCGTGATGTCCTATTACGGCGCTTCCGTCATGACGAACTTCGCGGAATACGTCCGCATCAACGATTACACCCTGTCCATGATCCGCAATACCCTGTTCGAGCCAAGGCCCACCCTGGAGATCCCCTCCGCGCCCTACTGGTACGACGACGAGGACGAGAGGATTTGGTGGTCGGAGGAGAACATCAACACGCTGCGGCAGTATCACCCGGAGAAGATCGGCTACGAGATCGTCCAGGGCTCCGGCGTGGCGGAGGGCCGCCTGCTGGGCGGCTGCGCGGACGTGTTCGTCAACCTGCTGGGCACCGCGCTGTGGCCCGCGCCCGGGGAGTGGCGGGACAAGATCCTGTTTATGGAGACCAGCGAGGAGGATATGGACTGCGACCTGCTGACCGCGATCCTGCGCAACCTGGCCGCCCAGGGCATTTTCGACGCCGTCAGCGGCATCATCGTGGGCAAGCCCGCCCGCAGGAGCAAGTACGAGCCCTACAAGGAGGTCTTCCGCCGGGTGGTGGGCGGCGAGGCGAAGCGCCCTGACCTCCCGGTGATGTTCAACGTGAATTTCGGTCATGCCGAACCTATCGGCATCCTGCCCTACGGGGCGCTGTGCCGCCTGGACGCCGACAGCAAGCGCCTGACCCTGCTGGAGCCCGCCACGGCCTAAAATAGATGCCCTCTTACAGGCGTCGCATAAGATTCGGAAGCGCCGGTTTTCAGGAACCGGCACATTCTGTATAATAGGCATGCGACAATCGGTTTTCCTGCTTTAACGAAGGATCCCGGACATGATTCAATGGGGTGGACAACGCAAATGATGGCGCCGTGGAAAAAGAAAAAACTGATAAATCAGTTGAAGGAAGCCTTCGGGAAAGAACCGGATGAAGAGTATTATCCGGGAGATATGGAGCGCATACGGTCATTTTTTGACGTGTGCGGAAAAAATGCCCGGGACCCGTTCTATGTTGATGAGACCACCTGGAATGATTTGGATATGGACGGGCTCTACAAGCGGGTCAACGCCTGTCAGTGCACGGCGGGAGAACAATACCTGTATTATATGCTTCGCAGGCCCATGAGCGAAGCGGGCTTTCATCAGCAGCGGGACCTTATCCGCTTCATGCAGGAACGCCCCGATGTCAGGCTGAAGACCCAGCTTTTGCTGCGCGGGATCGGCAAGAGCCGGCATGTGGATCTGACAACGGTCTTCCATCCGACGGAAACGTCGTCGTTCTGGCTGGTATTGTATTGTTTCCTGGGGCTGCTCCTTTTCACGTCGGCGCTCGCTGCCGTGTTCTTTGGCAAGCCTTTTTTGATCGCCATGGCGGCGCTCATTGTCGCCAATCCTGTGTTTCACGAATTCCGCCGTACCCGGTGCGAACATGAGATCATCCGGGTGAATTACTGCGTATCCCTTGCTCTGTCGCTGCGCAGGATGCGAAAGTGGAAAAACCGCGAACTGGACACATATCTGGCAGACGCATATGGACATCTGGATCGGATAAAACCCATTTTACGCTCCGGTCCGGTTATGTCCAGGCTGAATTCGGATCCGTTTCAGATGGCAATGATGAATTTCTTCCTGCTGGACCTGATCTCTTTCGAGATACTGAAAAAGCGCCTGGCAAAATACCACGACCATTTTTTGGCGGTGCATGAAGCCGTTGGCAGGACGGATGCGTCCATAGCGATAGCGTCCTATCGGGCGGGCTTGCCCGTCTGGTGTGAACCTGAGATAGACTATGCGTCGGAGCAGCCGCGCATAAGGGCGGAAGGCGTTGTGCATCCAATGGTGAAAGAACCGGTGCCCAATGATCTCGGTTTGGAGAAATCAATGCTCGTCACCGGTTCAAACGCTTCCGGAAAATCCACATTTCTCCGTTCGTCGATTCTCTGCGCGCTCATGGCGGAAACCCTGTGCACCTGCGCGTGCAGGGCCTATCGAGGCAGCTGTTTCCGCATATATACTTCCATGGCGCTTTCGGACGATATTTTGGCAGGCGAAAGCTACTTTATCGCGGAAATCAAATCCCTGAAACGCATTCTGGACGCGCAAAAAGAGAACGGCTGTATTCTCTGCGCGCTTGACGAAGTGCTGAGAGGCACGAATACCATTGAGCGCATCGCCGCGTCCGCGGAAATCCTGAAAGCGCTGGATCGGCCGGGTACGCTATGCCTCATCGCAACCCATGACGCGGAGCTCTGCCCGCTCGCCGGCGGCGCATATCAGCTGGCGCATTTTGAAGAGACTGTCGCTGATGCCGGGATCCGATTTGACTACAAGCTGAAACCCGGACCGGCGGAAACCCGCAACGCCATTCTTCTTTTGAAGCAGATGGGTTTTGACCGGACGATCGTACAGGCGGCGCTCGATCGGGCCGATCGCTATGCGAAGACGGGAAAATGGACGTGACGGCGGCCCTTTTCGCCCCCTGTAACACCGATACTATACGGATATACCAGTAAATCAACAAAAAACCAACGATTTCAGCGCGTTCTTTTGTTGAAAAAGGCGTTGAATTCGCATATGCGTTGACAAGTTAACAGGAATCCGGTACAATAAAATACAACAATTCTGCGTGCCTTCGCGCGCCTCAGATAAGGAGTTTTTTCTCGTGGGAAAGTCTAATTTCGCCGTGTTCGTGGACCTGGAAAACGCAGGCGCGAAGGAGTCGATGTTGCGCTATATCATTGAAAAAGTGAAGATTCGCGGCGACATCCTGCTGGGCAAGGTGTACGGCTATGAGGACCGGTATTCCTCTCTGAAACAGTGCCTTTTGTCCAACACCTTCGCGGTGGTGCCCTCCCTCCGCTACGGCAAGGTCCAGAAGAACAACCTGGACATCCAGCTGGTGATCGACGCGCTGGAAGTGGCCTATGTAAACCCGCTCATCGACAGCTTCTGCATCGTGTCCGGCGACAGTGATTATACGCCGCTGGTGGGCAAACTGAAGAGCATGGGCAAGCACGTGCTGGGCATTTCCAGGTCCGAAGTGGCCAGCAACATCTTCATAAACGCCTGCAACGAGTTCATCTTCCTGGAGTCCGTGGCGGTAAAGCAGCAGCCCGCGGAGAAGAAGCACAAGGACCCCGTCACCTCGGGCGACATCCAGGAACTGGTGGGGATCGTGGAGAACATCCTGGACGACCAGGACGAGGAGCAGATGTACGCCAGCGAACTGAAGGACACGCTGATGCGCCTGCGCCCCGACTTCGACGAGCGCAGCTATGGCAGCCCCACGTTCGGAAAGCTCATGTCCGTGCTGGCGGAGAAGTCCTCCAAGCTGCAGGTGTGGACGAAGAACTCCTCCCTCATGATCGGGCTCAGCGGCGCAGAGAGCGAGGATCAGCACAGGATCGACAAGAACAACTGGGTGCCGGCCTTCGAGCAGGCGCTTGAGCGCTTCAAGAGCGACGGCTTCGACCGCATCAATCCCTCCATCCTCAAGGCCACGATCCAGGCCGACTATCCCGACTTCGACGAGAAGCAGATCGGCTTCAAGCGCTTCAGCGACGTGATGAAAGAGCTGGAGAAGCAGGGCCTGCTTGTGGTGGAGCTGGACGATGCCCGCACCATGCTGCTGAAAATCTGCTGAACGCCCGCATACGGCGCGGAGCCGGTCACATCATGGCCGGCTCCGCGCTTTTGCGTGTATCGGTTGTATTATTTTCAGGAAAAGCGTCACGATACGGCGGAAAATCCGTAGGTTGGGAGGGAATATATCTTGACGCCCTCTGCATCAAGTGTGGAAACCCGATAGCTTTGCGGGCGTTCGCCTTTGCGGAGGAACGAGAGCGTTCAAATCAGGAATTGAGCGCCTTAACGAAGAAAAAAAGGCGGAAATTGCGCCCGCAGATGCCGCTTATTCAACGAAAAAAGCAGCCATGAAACGACGCGCCGTGTCAGACGATCCTGACCGCCACCTGGCGCAGAAGGCCGCCCTCTCAGCGCAGAAATGTCGTCCTCCGTGAAGCGGGCACAGAGCAGTTCCCGGGCACCGTAGCGCTCCCGGTCGTACACGGCGTAGATGGATCCGTCCGGGGCCTGGACCGCGTCCGGATAGGACACATTGCTGCGCTCGTCCAGCAGCCCGCCTTTCCACGTCTCGCCGCCATCCTCGGACAGCAGGGCGGTC
>JAEEGL013374152.1_pt1 | contig 16517 bp, 14 predicted proteins | sample 9134231 | NCBI WGS metagenome assembly JAEEGL01 (sample SAMN16246548, study PRJNA631951) | gut metagenome | biome: gut microbiome; feature: rumen; material: fiber-attached | host: Bos | place: Iran: Karaj | collected 2018-10
AGATGATACTGATTGGTATCACCCAAAGTGAATACCCCAACGAGCAGATTACAGCGTTGCTGACTTGCTTGCAAATGCGCGGCGTGACGGTTGACGAACTGCTTGGTTTCCGTGATGGCATCCTGGAGACGGGTGTGCCAGCCCTGCTCAATGCCGACCGCTACATTGACGTTGTGGGCACAGGCGGTGACCGCAAGAACACGTTCAATATCTCCACTACCGCCTGTTTTGTCATTGCTGGTGCAGGTTACAAGGTTGCCAAACACGGTAACTATGCAGCTACGTCGGTGAGTGGCGCGTCCAATGTCATTCAACACCACGGCATCAAGTTCACCGACGATATAGACAAGTTAAACCGTTCGCTCAACGAAGTAGGTATTGTCTATCTGCACGCTCAGCTCTTCGCCAAGGCAATGAAGTTCGTGGGTCCCATCCGCAAAGCCCTTCAGTTTCCTACCATCTTCAATCTCCTCGGCCCCATCGTCAACCCCTCGCAGCCGAAATGCCAACTGCTTGGAGTGGCCAACCTCGACCAGATGCGCCTCTACAATCAAGTGTATCAGAAAATAGGTATTGATTATGGTATCGTGAACTCCATCGACGGCTATGACGAAATCTCGCTGACAGGCAACTTCAAGGTGACAACCAAGAACTACGAACGCATCTTCTCGCCGCGGGACTTAGGCTTCGACATCGCAAAACCAGAGGAATTGGTGGGTGGAGCTACCGAAGAAGAGGCTGCACAGATATTCGATTCCGTGCTCGAGAACCGCGCTCTGCCTGCCCAGAAGAATATTGTTCTGGCCAATGCAGCCTTCGGCATTCAGGTATTAGAAAAGGGAGAGAAGAGCATCGAAGAGTGCATAGGAATTGCCCGTGAGAGTATTGACAGCGGTGCCGCCCTGCGCACATTCAAGAAGTTTGCGGAGCTGAACTCGTGAATCCCATAGGCCCCAATATAATTCATTAGCCCAATGGATATACTACAAGAAATCATCGCCACCAAGCGCCAAGAGCTCGCCGCCCTTCATGCCACAGGTCCTGTATGTGGCGATGTCACCGCCACTCCCAAATCCCTCGCCACCCCCAAATCCCTCGCCACCCCCAAATCCCTCGCCACCCCCAAATCCCTCGCCACCCCCAAACCCTCCCTTCGCACCGCCCTGCTCACCTCCGAGACAGGCATCATTGCCGAGTTCAAGCGACGCTCGCCCTCGAAGGGCTGGATCAAGGAAGAAGGCCGCCCCGACGTCATCCCTCTCTCCTATCAGCAGAATGGCGCTGCTGCTTTGAGCATCCTCACCGATGAGCATTACTTCGGCGGTCATGACGATTTCATCCGGGCAGCCCGCACGTCCGGTGTCACGCTGCCTGTTTTATATAAGAACTTCGTCATCGATGAGTCACAGCTCTATGCCGCAGCCCTTTGCGGAGCGTCGGCAGTGCTCCTCATTGCTGCCTGTCTGACAAAGCAAGAGTGCAAGGTGCTGATGGATAAGGCTCATGAGTTAGGGCTGGAAGTGTTGCTGGAAATGCATTCCGAGGAAGAACTGGAATATGCATCTCTGTGCCCCGACCTCTGTGGAATTAACAACCGCAACCTTGGTTCGTTTGTCACCGATGTGGAGAACTCCTTCCGTCTTGCTGACCGACTACGTGCTGTCTGTTATGATGCCATCGCAACAAACCAGACGGTTCTTGTCAGCGAGAGCGGCATCTCGAATCCCGATACCGTGAAGGCGCTCCGCGCTGCGGGTTTCCGTGGCTTCCTCATGGGAGAGACCTTCATGCGCGAACCCGACCCCGGTCAGGCCCTCTACGATTTCCTCTCCCGTTTGTCCCATGACTCTCTTACTTCCCGTTGACTCCCATGAAATACATCATAAAAATTTGTGGTATGCGCGAATCTGATAATATTCGCGCCGTAGAGGCGTTACACCCCGATTGGATGGGCTTCATCTTTTGGCCTAAGTCCGACCGCAATGTTTGCCGCCGTCCCGCCTACTTGCCAACACGGTGCAAGCGCGTTGGGGTGTTTGTTGATGAAGACATTGCACAGGTCAAGTGCACAGTCGATGACTTTTCCCTTGGCATCATCCAGCTCCACGGCCATGAATCCCCCGATTACATCCGACGCCTGTGTGCTGTTTGTGGTGACGCTGTCGTAATCGTCAAAGCCTTCAATATCGCCACTGCTGCCGACTTCGCACAGACCAAACCCTACGAGGGACTGGCCGATTACTTCCTCTTCGATACCAAAGGTAAGTCAGTGGGTGGCAACGGAGAAAAGTTTGACTGGTCTGTTCTCACGGCCTATGATGGTGACACGCCCTTTCTCCTCAGTGGTGGCATAGGACCTGATGATGCTCCCCGTCTCCATCGAGTGTTGGAACTCGTCGAGAAATGTAAAGGTATCGACCTTAACTCCCGCTTCGAGATAGCCCCCGGCTTGAAGAACGTAGCCGCCCTCCGGCAATTCCTCAATGAATTCAATCATGAGAGCACTTGAAAGAGTTCTTAAAGGACTGTTAACGTCTGACCCTCCGTCGCCGTAGGAGTTACGGCTCCCCTCATCGGGCACGGATGGCCCAAGGGCAATCCTCTAAAGGCCCTCTTCCCCTCCGTCGCCGTAGGAGTTACGGCTCCCCTCATCGGGCACGGATGGCCCAAGGGCAATCCTCTAAAGGCCCTCTTCGCCCAGGGTGATAATCAGTGGATGAGAATAACGCTCCATAAGGGCAAAAGCAAGCAAAGATAATTCATAGAGAATTTATTAACTAATAGAACACACCTTAATAGACTCTTTCAAGTGGGCTCAATCATAAACCGTCAATTTGTCAATAACAAGATGAACAAGATAAACAAAGTGTTCGCCAACCGAGGTGACCGCAAACTTCTCTCCCTCTATTTCTGTGCAGGCTGTCCCACCCTCGACAGCACCGCCACCACCATCCTCACCCTCCAACGCCGCGGCATCGACTTCATTGAGGTCGGCATCCCTTTTAGCGACCCGCTGGCCGACGGCCCCGTCATTCAGAGTGCAGCTACTACCGCTCTCAAGAACGGTATGACTGTGCAACTGCTTTTCGAGCAGTTGAAAGCCATCAAAGACGATGTCCAAATACCCCTCATTCTCATGGGCTACCTCAACCCTATTCTTCACTACGGCATTGAGGCTTTTTGCCGCTCTTGTGCAGCCGCCGGTGTGTCCGGCATGATTATCCCCGATCTCCCCTTTGATGACTACCTCACTCAAATCAAACCAGTGGCGGACAGATACGATTTACGCGTCATCATGCTCATCACTCCTGAAACCTCCGATGACCGCATTCGTTTCATTGACGATCATACCGACGGTTTCATCTACATGGTATCTTCCGCCTCTATCACTGGCGTCCAACAATCTTTTGATGATGCCAAGCAAGCCTACTTCCGCCGTATCAACGCCCTTCAACTTCGCAATCCACGTATGATAGGTTTCGGCATCAGCAACAAGCAGACCTTGGAGTCTGCTCAGCAGAATGCTGCCGGTGCCATCATCGGTTCCAAGTTTGTTACCCTTCTCAACGAGAGTGCTACAGCCGATGAAGCCATAAAAAAACTCTTTGCAGCTTTGAAGGTGGGTCCTATCAATTAGCTTTGCATAGCTTTTAGTTTTAGGCTATTTGCTAACTAATAGAACACACCTGAAGGAAGTGTGATTGCTATTCATTGGCATGAAAATGCGACAAAATGCAAGGTGAGGCAAAAAAAGTGTGTAAAAAAGTTGGCGGTTTCAGAAAAAGTGTGTTACTTTGCAGCGCAATACTAAAAACAACAGAAATCATGCCAGCGTACAACGCATACGTCTATTCTTATTATTACTTTGCCTGGAAAAGGTGAAGCGGGAAGTCGTATGCTATCGTTGAAACGTTGAAACAAGAAAGATACAAAGAGGTCCCGCTTCCTACAAGGAGCGGGACTTCTTATATATAATTAAAAGGTATAATGGAAAAGAAAACATTCAAGCCAGCTGAGCGTCTGGCAAACGTACAGGAGTACTACTTCAGCCGCAAACTGAAAGAGGTGGCGCAGTTGAATGCTCAGGGACAAGACATCATTTCCCTGGCCATTGGCAGTCCAGACATGCCGCCGAGTGAACAGACTATTGAGGTGCTGTGTCGCGAGGCACGCCTGGCAGGAGGTCACGGCTATCAGCCCACCGTGGGCACGCCAGAACTCCGTCGGGCCATAGCTGCTTTCTATCGTCGCTGGTATGGTGTGGAATTGGATCCTGCATCAGAGGTGCAGCCGCTCATTGGATCCAAGGAAGGTATCCTGCACGTTACGCTGGCTCTGGTGAACCCTGGTGACCAGGTCTTGGTGCCCAATCCCGGGTATCCCACCTACACGGCGCTGTCCCGACTGTTGGGTGCAGAAGTCATCAACTATGACCTGACGGAAACAAATGGATGGCAACCCGACTTCGACCAGTTGGAAGAAATCGTCAATCGTCAATCGTCGAATTGCAAAATACTTTGGACCAACTACCCTCATATGCCGACAGGTGCTCGTGCCCGCCTCGAGACCTACGAGCGTCTGGTGCAGTTTGCCCAGCAGCACGGCATTGTCATTGTGAACGACAACCCTTACTCCTTTATATTGAATGACGCAGAGCGTCTCTCCATCCTACAAATTCCTGGTGCCAAGGACTGCTGCATCGAGTTCAATTCCATGTCCAAAAGTCACAATATGCCAGGCTGGCGTGTGGGTATGCTCTGCACTAACGCCGAGTTCATCCGATGGATTCTGAAGGTGAAGACGAATATAGACAGCGGCACCTTCCGTGCCATGCAGTTGGCCGCTGCAGATGCGTTGGAACACAGCACGGAGGAATGGCACCTTGAGGCCAATGTGCACACCTACGCCCGTCGCCGCCAGATTGCAGAGGATATCATGAGAGCCCTGGGCTGCACCTTCGATCCCACACAGACGGGCATGTTCCTCTGGGGACGTATCCCAGACAGCATCGCAAACGTGGAAGACCTGACAGAGCGTGTGCTGCATGAGGCTCGCGTCTTCATCACCCCCGGCTTCATCTTCGGTTCCAACGGGCAGCGATACATCCGCATCTCGCTGTGTGCCAAGGAAGACATAATGCGTAAGGCGCTGGAGCGCATACGCACAATGAAAAAGGATAATGTATAGGTGTTAATTCTCATGAATGATCTTTGCTTGTTCAAAAACTTCTCGAAACTTTGATTTATTATTTATATGGAACTTGAATTACAATTAAAGCCTCTTGCCCTTCCGGGTATAGAGCAGAAACGGCCGCTGGTGATTGCAGGGCCGTGCTCGGCAGAGACCGAGGAACAGGTCATGAACACGGCATGTGAACTCGCCAATAATGGCATTAAGATTTTCCGTGCAGGCGTATGGAAGCCTCGCACTAAGCCAGGTGGCTTCGAAGGAAAAGGCCTGGAAGCTCTGCCGTGGATGCAGCGTGTGAAGGCCGAAACGGGAATGCTCACCGCTACCGAGGTCGCCACGGCGCAACACGTGGAGGCCGCTCTGAAGGCTGGCATCGACATCCTCTGGATTGGTGCGCGTACAAGTGCCAACCCCTTCTCCGTGCAGGACATTGCCGATGCGCTGAAAGGCGTGGATGTCCCTGTCCTCGTCAAGAATCCTGTGAACCCCGACGTAGAGCTGTGGACGGGTGCCCTTCTGCGCATCAACTCCGCTGGCATCACACGCTTGGGGGCCATTCACCGCGGTTTCTCCAGCGTAGATCAGAAGCTCTACCGCAACCCGCCCATGTGGCACCTGCCCATTGAACTGAAGCGCCGATTCCCGGCTCTGCCCATCCTCACCGACCCCAGCCACATGGGTGGACGGCGTGACCTCATTGCCCCTATCTCGCAACAGGCCATGGATTTGGGTATGGACGGCCTGATGATTGAGGCCCACTGCAACCCCGACTGCGCGTGGTCCGATGCCAAGCAGCAGGTGTTGCCCGAGGTGCTGGACTTTATACTTGACAGATTGGTTGTGCGCGAGAGCGTGGAGGTGACAGAGAGCATCAGTCAGCTGCGCAAGCAGATTGACGAGCTGGACAACCACCTCATGGACCTGCTCACCAAGAGGATGCGCATCAGCCGTGAGATCGCCGAGTACAAGAAACTGCACAATATGACTGTGGTGCAGACCACACGATACAGCGAAATCCTGGACAAGCGTGGTGCTCAAGGTGCCCTTTGCGGCATGAACCCCGACTTCGTCAAGAAAGTCTATGAGGCCATCCACAGCGAGAGTGTGAGACAACAGATAGAGATTATGAATAAGTAAATGGGATAATTTATACACCACAGATTACACAGATTATACAGATTAAATGTCCTTTGGTTATGAATTTATATTCGATATTTCACAGATTTCTGAGCAGCACGCTATGCAAGTGCTGAGTGTTCCCAGCTTTGTTGCACTCGAAACCGGCGCAGCGTTTCGCTCTGAAATCTGTGAAATGATGGACAAAATTGCTGGCAGTAAGCAGAAAAGAATCCGTGTAATCTGTGAAATCTGTGGTGATAGCAAGTTATCCATAGTTTAATTGAAATAATAGAATCATGCGTATCCTCATTCTCGGAGCCGGCAAGATGGGCTCCTTCTTCACGGACCTGCTGAGCTTTGATCACGAAGTGGCGGTCTATGACAATGACCCGCAGCGCCTGCGCTTCCTCTACAACACCCAGCGCTTCACCTCCTTGGATGAGGTGGATGCCTTCAACCCCGAACTCGTCATCAACGCTGTTTCGCTGAAATACACCTTGCAAGTCTTCAATGAGTTGCTTCCACATATCGGCAAGGATTGCATCCTCTCAGACATCAGCAGCGTCAAGACCGGTTTCAAAGAGTACTACGAGCAGACAGGTCACCGCTATGTCTCGTCTCATCCCATGTTCGGTCCCACCTTTGCCAATCTGGGACAACTCTCCAACGAGAACGCCATTCTCATCAATGAGGGCGACTACATGGGCCGTATCTTCTTCCGTGATCTCTATGGCCGTCTGGGCCTGCACATGCAGGAACTCTCTTTTGCTGAGCACGATGAGACTATGGCCTACTCCCTCAGCATCCCCTTCGTGTCCACCTTCGTCTTCTCTGCTGTGATGAAGCATCAGGACACACCCGGAACCACTTTTAAGCGTCACGAGGCTATTGCTCGTGGTGTCCTCTCGGAGGATGACACGCTGTTACGTGAAATTCTGTTCAACCCACAGACAAAACCCAAAGTGGAGATGATTCGCAGTGAGTTGAAGCAGCTCATTCAGATTATTGATGACCGTGACGAAGACGCCATGACGGCTTATCTTACTCGCATCCGCAAGAATATAAGTTGAGAGGTGTCTCAGGTGGCATATCCGACTTTTTTACGCAATCTGAGGATGAAAAGTTCGTCGTAATGTGCAAATAAAGGAACAATCATGCAGTTTTTTGCAAAAACGTTTGGCCATATGAGAAATAATGCCTACCTTTGCAGCCGTCTAACAAAAGAACCGCGCCTGTGGTGGAATGGTAGACACGCCAGACTTAGGATCTGGTGCCGCGAGGCGTGAAAGTTCGAGTCTTTTCAGGCGTACCCATCCACAAGAGACAGAATAGGCAACAAAAGGGTCGGCATAGCTCAGCTGGTTAGAGTATCACCTTGACATGGTGGGGGTCCTTGGTTCGAGTCCAAGTGTCGACACACAGAAAATCCCAAGCAGTTTTTCGTCAAACTGTTTGGGATTTGTTTTTTCAGCTTGAAGGAATACAACTTTCAGCTTGAAGGAATACAGCTTTCTGCTTGAAGGAGTACAGCCAATAAGTTTTTCAAACTAACTATCAGTCCCCTCATTGTGTATCGTGCTGTATGGCGAATTTTCTGACCCATCCAATGAAGAGGGCATGAGTGATGTTGTGACGGCGCAGGTCATTGACATGGGATTGTCTGATGTCAATGAGGTAGCCGGCGTGGAAGGTTTGCCGGCCAATATGGAAGTCGAGGATGAGACGATTGCGAAGGTTGGGAGCATTGAAGGGATGTGTTATGCAAACGTTATGGTCAGTCTGTCCGAGTGAGAATAGCTCATAATAGGACTGTCCATAGTTGGGGCTGAACATGGTTCCGAGGAGAGGCAAGTCGATTTGGTCGCGGAGTGTGAAAAGGCGTCTCCAAAGTCGGAAGGGGAATGCCGCCTGCGAAGAGATGGCAAGATGTATCTCTGCGATGAGTTGGGCAGGATTGTTCCCATTACGAGTGTTATAGAGCGTTCCGAGGGTGCCTCCGAGCTGAGGCCCCAGAGATAACAGAAGTGTTGAAGATGGAAACTTCAACTCTGAGTACCACGTTTGGTCAAAGTGCAGGAGTCCGCCTAAGTAGTTGGCATTACCCGCTGGACTCTCTGTGGTGGAGAGATCCAGTTGAAAGAGTGATTGTCGCTGCAAGGGCATGCGCCACAGAGTCACAGGCCGTTGAGATTCTGTGAGATATGAAAGCTGTGCGCCGCTATAGTCTAATGGAGATAGATAAGTGTCCTGCTGGCGCGTGTAGCCGATGGCGATGGATGTAGCACGTCTGATGACAGGTGACTGGGCGGCGGCGTTGAAGCAGAAAAAGGAAAGTTGGTAAATGAAAGTTACAACAAAAAGATTCCGTGTGCTCATTCGTCAAACAGGTTGAATTGGCCGGTAAGAGGGTCTATGGCACCTTCTGGGGCGGGGTTGGCAGGTACGTCGGCATCGGTGGCTGAGGTGTGACTGAGGGGAGCATTGCCAGACTGGTCAGGGCCGTAGGGTGATTCTTGGTCATCGGGATTTTCCTGCTCCTCGGATTTTTCTTCGGGCATGCGGGTGGGTTCAAGTTCCTTGACGGTGGCCACGGAGAGGGTGGTGATGCGTTTTCCCTTTGCTTTGAAACTCTTCTGACTGATAAACTGCTCGGCGTCTATTTCCAGCGGTTCCCTAAAATCGTCGGGGGAAGCGTAGGTGACGAGAAGACGAGGGAAGGCGGTGTCTGTGAGTAACAGCAGGCAACTGGCACCAGCCTGAGCTGCTTCAGCCGCTGTCGTCGGGGAAATAGTCTTTTCTCCTAAGAAATTCTGATGTCGGGAAGTTGCTTCGAGCGTGAAGCGCTTGAGATAAGGATAGCCTTGTTCGGCATCGAAAAGAGCTGCCGTCCACACTTTATGCGGGTCATATTTCTCAATGACGAGGATGTTCTGTTCGTAGTGGTTATTGACATCGAAGTTGGTGATATAGAACTCACCATTGTCGAGGATGACAAGGATGTTGTCATTGCTGTGGAACTCGCCCAAATACTGCCCGTGTTCATCATTGTTGAGGCGTTTTACGTCGTGATCAAACCACACCTTGAGCCCACCGAGTGTGCTGCTGCCGTGACTCTTCAGACCGATGCGCTCCACGTCGAGTTTGGTGAGCAGGTTGCCCATAGAAGCACGCCCTTTGATGTTTATCTGGCTGAAGTCCTTGTCGAAGAAGACGCGTTTGAGCTTTGGGTTGGGCTTGAGTGTCACTTTGATAATCTCTGCCTCGCCGTTGGGGTTGGCTGTGAAATAAGCCACGCGGCTGCCCGGCTTGCCTTGGGTGAGGTCGTACTCACGGTCGCGGGTGACGCTGGTAACATTGAAGCGTTTGATAAAGTAGGCTCCGTCACGTCCGTCCCTGTAAACACAGTTGTAGATGGTGCGGGTGTCTCCCTTCTTGAAAATGGCCACGTGGATGATTTGGCACTTGCGTTTCTCTGTTTTGCTGCGTTCTGTCTCGCCCACGAAGACTTTCTCTCCGATGCGTATCACTTTGTAGGTCCCGTCCTTGTAGAAGATGATGACATCGTCGATGTCTGAACAGTTACAGACGAATTCGTCTTTTTTCAAGCTGGTGCCGATGAAGCCTTCCTCGCGGTTGATATAGAGTTTCTGATTAGCTTCCACCACCTTGCTGGCTTCGATACTATCGAAACTGCGGATTTCCGTGAGACGGGGATGGTCCTTGCCGTACTTGTCCTGAATGAAGCGGAACCAGTTGGCGGTCACCTCTATCATATTGGCCAGGTCGCGGTCTATTTCCTCAACTTCCGCTTTCATGCGGGCAATGGCCTCTTCCGCCTTGTCCTTGTTAAACTTGGCAATACGCTGCATCTTGATTTCCAGGAGGCGCAGGATGTCCTCCTTTGTCACCTCGCGAACAAATTGGGGGTAGAAGGGTGTCAGACGCTCGTCAATGTATTCACAGAGTTCATCCGTACTGTTGGCATTTTCAAAGGGCTTGCCCTTGTAGATGCGTTCCTCGATGAAGATGCGTTCCAGCGAGGCAAAGTGCAGAGCTTCCATCAGTTCGCCACGGCGGATGAGCAACTCCTTGCGCAACAGCTCCTTGGTGTTGTCCACCGAACGGCGCAACACCTCGGAAACAGTGAGGAAGCAGGGTTTGCGGTCATCAATCACGCAGCAGTTGGGCGAGATGCTGACCTCGCAATCTGTACAGGCATAGAGCGCATCAATGGTCTTGTCAGAACTGGCGCCGGGCATGAGGTGGATCAGAATTTCCACACCAGCAGCCGTCATATCTTCCACTTTGCGCACTTTGATCTTTCCCCTCTCAGCAGCTTTCAGGATACTGTCTATAAACTGGCTGGGCTTCTGCGGAGAACCCGTTGTCTTGCCAAACGGCAACTCCGTGATGGCCAGCGTCTTCTGATCCCGTTTTTCTATTCTGGCACGGACACGAACGGTGCCGCCACGCTGGCCGTCGTTGTATCTGGAGACATCAATGCTGCCTCCTGTTGGGAAATCGGGGTAGAGTTGGAAAGGTTCGTTGTGCAAATAGGCGATAGCAGCTTCACACAGTTCGTTGAGGTTGTGGGGCAAAATCTTGGAAGAAAGCCCAACGGCGATGCCCTCTGCCCCCTGTGCCAACAGCAAAGGGAACTTGACGGGTAATGTGATGGGTTCCTTGTTGCGGCCGTCATAGCTGAGTTTCCATTCCGTCGTTTTGGGGTTGAAAACCACGTCCAGCGCAAACTTGGAGAGGCGGGCTTCGATATAACGGCCTGCTGCCGCGTCGTCACCGGTGAGTATGTTGCCCCAGTTTCCCTGACAGTCAATGAGCAGTTCCTTCTGTCCCAACTGAACCAGCGCGTCCTTGATGCTTGCATCGCCATGTGGGTGGAATTGCATAGTGTGCCCCACGATATTAGCCACCTTATTATACCTGCCGTCGTCCATGCGTTTCATGGAGTGCAGGATGCGTCGTTGCACGGGTTTGAAGCCATCGGCCAAATGCGGCACGGCGCGTTCCAATATGACGTAAGAGGCATAATCCAGGAACCAGTCCTGGTACATGCGGTTCAGGTGATGAGTGATGCCATCCTGCATCGTAACATTATCGGCCATTATGCGAGTATAATAAGGTAAATGTGCCGCAAAGATAGCAAAGAAAATCCACACAGCCACACAAAACACGCAAAAAGTGTATCCGTGGAGGCGAAAAAAGGCCTCATTCTCTCTGATAGAAGAAAGAAAAATGATGAAATGTGCAGAGATGATGAGATTTACTTGTACCTTTGCAAGCAAATGTGCGACGTCTCTATTTCCTGTTTATATGTTAAAGCCATTTCATTCAACAGGCGTAATCGAGGCCGGTTGTGACGAGGCTGGGCGCGGATGCCTGGCAGGACCGGTCTTTGCGGCGGCTGTGATACTGCCGCCGGATTTCCACAACGACATCCTTAATGACTCCAAGCAACTGAGTGCAACGCGGCGTTATGAACTGCGTGACATCATTCAGCGTGAGGCCACAGCTTGGGCCGTGGCCGAATGTTCACCCGCGGAAATAGACCGGATGAACATCCTGCGCTGTTCCATTATGGCAATGCAACGGGCTTTGGACAAACTCCTTGTGCTGCCACAACACATTATCGTGGACGGAAACCGCTGGACGCCTTATCATGATATTCCAGCGCACACAATAATAAAAGGTGATGCTACCTATATGAGCATTGCTGCAGCCTCGGTGCTGGCTAAGACCTACCGTGACGACCGCATGTGTGAACTTGCACGGGAATATCCTCAATACGGATGGGAGCACAATTTTGGGTATCCCTCCAAAGCACACCGCGAGGCGATACGGCTCTATGGCCCCACGCCTCATCACCGCATGACATTCCGCCTTTTGCCAGACAGCCAGCTCACGCTGAACTTGTAGAGCTTGGGTGGCAGAGGCTTAATAGAAAGTTGCAATCTCGTTGAGATCCTTCCGCGGTGGGCGTTGTGCATCCTCCACCCTGTGTCCCACGGCAATGACGGCTCCGATTGTCTCGTCCTCGGGAATGGCGAGGAGCCGACGGAGTTGTTCGGCGGAGCGGATGCCGATGACGAGGGTGTCAAGTCCCTGTTCGGCGGCCTTCAATAGCAAGTAGGCGTTTTGCAGTCCCAGATCATACCATCCCCATCCGTTGCCACCCTCATTATCGGGTACGCCATGTGTGTGTCCCACAATGTCGTGTTTGAACGAGGTGACGATGAGTGCGCCGGCCCTTTCTGTCTTTTGCGGATTGCTACCGGCCAGACACTTCCGTGCGGCGGCAAAGATATCGGGCGAGGTCACGATATGATACCGGGAGGTCTGCTGGTTCTTCCAGCTGGGTGCTTCCTGTGCGAAGCGGATGAGTGTTTCCAACTCTTCGCGGGTGACGGTTCGGCCGTCATACTTGCGGATGCTGCGGCGTTGCAGCGCGATGTCATTGAGTGTTGTCATAGGATGATATGATTTTGCCGCAAAAATAATGAGTTTTGTCCAAGTGCCACAAACTTGGAGGAGAAAAATGATAAAAAAAGTGAAGACGGGAAAAAACTTGGATAAATATGCGGAAGGTTGAGGGAATTTGTCTATATTTGCCCGCGAAAAACCTGTAAACCGTTCCGATGACCCATCTCACCTTGCCTTTTCAAGGTATCCGACGCCTCAGTTTTTATTTGGCGATGGAAGAGTATGCCGCCCGCAATTTGCCGCTGGAAGATGACCTTTTCTTCCTCTGGCAGGTGGAACCAACGGTGATTTTTGGGCGCAATCAGGTGATAGAGAACGAGGTGAATATGGACTATTGCCGTCAGCATCATATTCAGTTCTATCGGCGCAAGAGTGGAGGAGGATGTGTGTATGCAGATATGTCGAACCTCATGATGAGTTACATCACTCGCTCCGACGAGGTGACGACCATCTTCTCCCATTATATGCAAATGATTTGCCAGATGCTGACCGACCTCGGCCTCCCTGCAACCAGCACTCAGAACAACGACGTGCTCATTGGCCGTCGCAAGATCTCCGGCAATGCCTTCTACCACTTGCCCGGAGTCAGCATTGTTCATGGTACCATGCTCTTCGACACGGACATGCAGCACATGCTGCACGCCATCACGCCTTCCGGCACGAAGCTGGATAAGCACGGAGTGCAGAGTGTGAGGCAACGCATCACTCTCCTGCGGGAACACACTCAATTGTCCATCGATGACTTCAAACAGTTTGCCTTGACACGGTTGTGTGACCGCACGTATATGTTGACAAGTATAGACGTTGACGCCATCATGACTATCGAACAAGAATACCTTGACCCAGATTTCATCTACGGTAAAAACATTAGCTCGCATATCTACCCATAATCCTCATAACTCCCATACAATTCATGGAAAAGAAAACCTGCCTTTATGACCGCCACGTGGCACTCGGCGCACTTATGTCGCCCTTCGGCGGATTCATTATGCCCATTCAGTACACCAATATCACCGACGAGCACAACGCTGTGCGTCAGCATTGCGGTGTTTTTGATGTATCTCACATGGGCGAAGTGCGCATCACAGGACCCGATGCAGAGCGCTATGTCCAGCACATCTTCACCAATGATGTGGCCAACGCACCTCTCGGACAAATCTTTTATGGTATGCTGTGTTACCCCAACGGTGGAACTGTTGATGACCTTCTTGTCTATAAGATGGGCGACAACGATTTCTTCCTCGTCATCAATGCTGCCAATATCGACAAGGACGTGGCGTGGATGCAAGAGCAGATGGTGGATTTCAACATTAACTTTGAGCACCAGAGCGACTACTACGGCCAGCTTGCTGTGCAAGGTCCCGAAGCAGAGTCTGTTGTAGAAGAAGTGTTGGCGCTACCCTGCAAGGAACTGCAATTCTACACAGCCAAGACGCTGGATGTCGCCGACGGCGACGAAGGCGAAACCATCATCATCTCCCGCACGGGTTACACAGGCGAGGACGGTTTCGAGATTTATGGTTCTCATGAGTTCACCCAGAAAGCATGGGACAAACTGATTGAGTGTGGCCGCTGCAAGCCTTGCGGACTCGGTTGTCGTGACACCCTCCGCTTTGAGGTGGGCCTGCCCCTTTACGGCGATGAACTCAGCGCCGACATTTCTCCCATTATGGCGGGGCTCTCCATTTTCGTCAAACTCGACAAAACCGAGTTCATTGGCAAAGAGGCTCTTGCCGGGCAGAAAGCCAACGGCGTAGCACAAAAACTTGTTGGAATCGAACTCGCCGACAAAGCCATTCCCCGTCACGGTTATGCCGTTCTTACCCCCGAGGGTGAACCTGTCGGTGAAGTCACCACAGGCTACCACTGTCTCAGCGTGGATAAGAGCGTTTGTATGGCCCTCGTCAAGACAGAATACGCCAAACTCGGCACTCCCCTTGCCATCCAGATCCGTAAGAAGACCTTCCCAGGCGTGGTGGTTAAGAAAAAGTTCTACGATAAGCACTACAAGAAATAGGTCTCACTCCTTCTCCCTCTCGGAGAAGGGGCAAGTTATTTTAGCTCAATTTATTAATAATAAACAATAATAACCCTTTAACATGAAGGCCTTGACTCTCAATAGTGACTACGACCGTCTCCCTTGGAGAGGGGTTGGGGGGTGAGGCTTCTTAGTACAACTATGGCACAATTTATTGAAGGACTCTATTACAGCGAGTCACATGAGTACGTTCGCGTAGAAGGCGAATTTGGTTACATCGGTATTTCTGACTACGCTCAGCACGCACTGGGCAATGTTGTGTATGTCGATATGCCTGAGGTAGATGACGAAGTCACCGCTGGCGAAGAATTTGGCGCCGTGGAGAGTGTAAAGGCTGCCAGCGATCTCATTGCTCCCGTCAGCGGAACTGTCGTGGAGGTCAACGAGGCACTGGAGGATGAGCCCGAGCTCCTCAACAAGGATGCTTTTGCCAACTGGATTATTAAAGTCCAGCTCTCCGACCTCTCTGAACTCGATGCTCTCATGGACGTAGAAGCCTACAAGGCTCATTGTGAATAATAAGAAGACCCCTCCCTCACCCTCCTGTGAGGGAGGGAGTGGTCACCGTTCAAGAATTGTCATTCAATCTCTTTTGATTTGATATGAAAGAAAAACAAGATGCAAAAGTAACCACTCCCTCCCTAACAGGGAGGGTTGGGAGTGGGTCTTTTAAGTATTTCCCACACACAGAGGAAGACCTGCAGAAGATGCTGAATGCTACTGGTGTGCAGAGCGTTCACGACCTCTTTGCTGATGTACCAGATGCTGCCCGTTTCAAGCGTGACTACGACCTGCCCGCAGCCCTTTCCGAGACAGATTTGCGTCTCTTCTTCGAACAATTGACAGCACCTGTCAACGCTCAGCTGCTCATCTGCTTCGCTGGTGCTGGTTGCTATGACCACTACGCCCCCAGCGTGGTGCAGAATATCATAGAGCGCTCGGAATTCCTGACCTCTTACACGCCCTATCAGGCTGAGATCTCGCAGGGAACACTGCATTATATCTTTGAGTATCAGTCTATGATAGCTGAACTCACGGGCTTGGATATCTCGAACGCTTCGATGTATGACGGTGCCACCGCCACCGCAGAGGCTGCCTTGATGGCTTGGGGCAACGCTAAGAAAGCCACTCGTGTCCTCGTTGCAGAAACCGTTGACCCGAAGGTGCGCCGTGTTGTCGATACATACGCCCACTATCATGGGGTTCCCATCCAACTTATTCCCACCAAGAACGGTGCCCTTGACCGCGAGGCATTGAACAGCGAACTGGCAGAAGGCGGCGTAGCTGGCGTTATTGTTCAGCAGCCCAACTACTTCGGTATTGTCGAGGACTACACCGGTATAGCTGATGCCGTGCATGAACAGAAAGGCATTTTCGTTATTAATGCCAACCCCAGCGACCTCGCCATTCTGAGAACACCTGCTGAATGGGGAGCTGATGTGGCAGTAGGCGAAGGACAGAGCCTCGGAATCCCTATGACTTTTGGCGGTCCTGGCGTAGGTTTCATGGCCTGTACGGAGAAGCTGATGCGCAAACTCCCAGGCCGCATCGTGGGCCAGACACTTGACAATCGTGGTCAGCGTGCTTTTGTGCTTACTCTGCAAGCCCGCGAGCAGCACATTCGTCGCCAGAAAGCCACTTCCAATATTTGTTCCAACCAAAGCCTCATGGC
>JAEEGL014574924.1_pt1 | contig 16517 bp, 5 predicted proteins | sample 9134231 | NCBI WGS metagenome assembly JAEEGL01 (sample SAMN16246548, study PRJNA631951) | gut metagenome | biome: gut microbiome; feature: rumen; material: fiber-attached | host: Bos | place: Iran: Karaj | collected 2018-10
GGATTCCTTAGCAGCGAGTTTCTCGTTAGCGAGAGCGAATACCTTGTCAAGGTCATCTTCGATAACGTCTACCCAGCCCTGATCGTGTCTGGTCTCGATTCTGGAAAGGTCAACTTCAGCGAAGATACCAACAGCGTTAGCGATGTTTGCAGCCTTAGGCTGAGCGCCTGACATTCCGCCGAGTCCGGAGGATACGAATGTGTGTCCTGTAAGGTCTCCGTCCTGAGGAACGCCGAGTTCTTTACGGCCTGCGTTTAAGATGGTGTTGAATGTACCGTGTACGATTCCCTGAGGTCCGATGTACATCCAGCCGCCTGCGGTCATCTGTCCGTAGTTAGCTACGCCCATCTCTTCAGCGATTTCCCAATCGTCCAGGTTATCATACATACCGATCATCATAGCGTTTGTTATGATTACACGAGGAGCGTCGGGCTTTGAAGGGAAGAGTCCAAGAGGATGACCGGATTCTACAACGAGTGTCAGATCATCTGTCAGTTCTTCCAGATATTTCTTGATGAGTCTGTACTGAAGCCAGTTCTGGCATACGGAACCGGTCTCTCCATAAGTAACGAGCTCATAAGGATAAAGAGCTACTTCGAAGTCCAGGTTGTTGTCGATCATTACCTGGAATGCTTTACCTGCAAGGCATTTGCCCTTGTATTCGTCGATGGGCTTTCCGTAGATACGGCCCTGAGGTCTGTATCTGTATGCATAGATTCTTCCATAGGTGGTAAGTTCTTCCATGAATTCAGGAGCCAGTTTCTCGTGAAGCTCTTCGGGCACGTATCTTAAAGCGTTCTTAAGTGCGATCCTTGTCTGAGCTTTAGTAAGTCTGAAGCCTCTGTCGGGAGCACGTCTTATCCCTTCCTGGAATTCAGGATAGTCAGGATATTCATTTCCGAGCTGAATTGTCATTGCTCCTCTGATTTCTTCGTTATTTAACATTGTTTCCTCCTATCGGGCCCCGAGCCGTCTGATGATCGGTCAGACGGCAGGGACCAAAAAATCATTCGAATGTTTTTTTACGATATTGTAAGGCTTGGCGCCTTTCGTCGACTTAAATTATCTGAGTTTTACAACCTTCTCAACTGCTTCGAGGATGCTGTTGTCCTTAACCATCTCGTCAAACTTAACGAGCTGATCGTGCATGATGATATCTTCCTCTACAGGAGGAATGGTCTCACGGATGAAGTCGTAAGCTGCCTTGGTTCCGGCGCCGAGCTTGGCGATGCATTCGTGATCAAGTTCATTTCTCAGCCAGATTGCCTGGGCTGCTGTGGAAAGCTCGATTCCGATTACCTTCTGAGCATTGTCGAGGATCATAGCTGCTGTACGAGCTGATGTAGCTCCCATGGATACGTGGTCTTCCTGTCCTGCTGATGTAGGGATGGAGTCTACGCATGAAGGATGAGCGTAGATCTTGTTCTCTGATACCATGGACGCTGAGCAATACTGAGCGATCATGTAACCGTTGTTCAGTCCGCCGTTCTTTACAAGGAATCCGGGAAGTCCTTCGGACATTGCCGGGTTAACAAGTCTGTCCTGACGTCTCTCGGAAACGTTGGCAAGCTCTGCCAGTGCGATGCCGAGGAAGTCAAAAGCAAGTGCCATGGGCTGTCCGTGGAAGTTTCCGCCGGAGATTACTTCATCCTCATCGGGGAATACGATGGGGTTATCTGTTACAGCGTTGATCTCCTTTGCAACTGCGCCGCATACGTAGTTGATGGCGTCACGGGATGCGCCGTGGATCTGAGGGATACATCTCTGTGAATAAGGATCCTGTACCTTGTTGGGGTTGACCCAAAGAGCGTTTTCTGAACCCTCAAGAAGGTCTCTCATGTTAGCTGCGCAGTCTACCTGTCCCTGATGTCCTCTTAAAGCGTGGGTCTTAGGATCATAAGCCTTTCTGATGGCGTGCATAGCTTCGCCCGTCATGGCTCCTGCGATATCAGCGATCTTCATGAGATTCATTGCGTCATAAAGAGTATTAAGTCCAACTGCTGTAAGCATCTGAGTTCCGTTGTTGAGAGCAAGTCCTTCCTTTGATGCCAGTTCTACAGGAGTAAGTCCTTCTGCATCAAAAGCAACCTTAGCGTCTACGATCTCGCCCTTGTATTCAACTTTGCCCATTCCGATCAGTCCGAGTGCAATGCAGCTTAAGGGTGCAAGGTCTCCGGATGCTCCAACTGAACCTTTTTCAGGTACCAGGGGATGAATTCCTGCGTTCAGCATGTCTACAAGAGTCTGAACGGTGGAAAGTCTGATACCGGAATTTCCGTGGGACAGGGAGTTAGCTCTTAAAAGCATAGCTGCTCTGACATATTTTGTTTCATAATTATTTCCAAGAGAACAGGTGTGGCTCATGATCAGGTTTTTCTGAAGCTGAGCTGTTTGTTCTGTTGAGATGGAAACATTGGCAAACTTGCCGAATCCTGTAGTAAGTCCGTAAACGACTGCCTTCTCAGCTACTTTCTTCTCTACATAGGCTCTTGCCTTGTTGATAGCTGCCTTAGCGTCCTCAGCGATCTCTACCTTTTCGTTGTGTCTGCAAACTCTGATGACCTCGTCGATGGTGAGGTCTCTTCCATTAATAATTACTGCCATAGCGATTTCTCCATTTCTCTATTATTTATTCATTATGGTGTATATATATTAAAAACATACTTTAGGGGTTTTCCCTAAGGATATTATACATTTTTTGCTGTTTTTTCGCAAGTCCAAAAATCGGCTGACCCCTTGAAGCGCTTGAGTTTTCGCAAAAAATTTTTTCTTCGGGGCGACGATTTGGACCATTTTTTATATCACTTTAGCGAGGTGATTCGTTAACGCTTTATCGTGTATAATTATAAATGAAAGTATACGCGCTCTGCATATTCACTTTTTATGCAAAAAATCATGTACTGAGATAAATACAATTTTTAAGAGAGTTTCGGAATGAATGCTGTCAAAACCATAGGATAAACAAAGCACCGCCTGCGGAGATTTCCCCGCAGGCGGCGCTTCTTTGTTATGCATCAAATACTCAGATCGTTTCTTTTTTATCTCTTTACCGTTACCTTGATCTTCTTGAAGAGACCGTTCTGCGCATATACGTATACGTAGCAGGTTCCCTTCTTGATTCCCTTGATAACGCCCTTGGCCGTTACAGTTGCGATCTTCTTGTTGGAGGTCTCATATCTGATCGCAACGTGCTTCTTAACAGGAAGTTTCTTTGACGAGGTGTATGCTCCGGCAAGCTTGAAGGTCTTCTTGACTTTGACCGTTACTCTATCCTTCTTAGCCTTGGTAGTGATCTTCAGAGGATTTCCTACCTTGCCGCCTGATGTGGCGATGTGGATAAGCTTGGAGGAGGATACTACCTTACCCTTGGAATCAAGAGCTACTACTATGAACTTGTAGTAAGTACCCTTTTTGAGTTTCTTCTTTGCGATCTTCTTAAGGGTATATGTCGTCTTGGTAGTAGTTGTGATCTTCTTAGGCTTGGTCGTCTTGCCGCACTTGTTAGCATATACGACGTACTTCTTGGCTCCGGTGACCTTAGTCCATGCGATCTTGATGGATGTACTGGTTACTTTGGACTGTCTGAGAGTCAGCTTGCCGAATACGGATCCCTTAGGGTCAGTATCGGATTTCATGGTCGTGATAGCCTTTTCGGCTGCCTCAGCAGAAGCTCCCTCACCGACCGCGGTTCCGTCCTTGCCCATTTCCGTGGTAGGATCCGGGGGAACAAGTTTAGCTATGGCCTCTGTTCTGGTCTCTCCGCAAGCAGTACAGGTGTAAGTCATTTCTCCTTCTTCTTCAACAGTCGCTTCTCTGGTAACCTTGCCTTCATCCCAGGTGTGACCTGTTGCAGGAACTGTTTCCTGTGCTTTGATGACAGTTCCGCAGATCTCGCAGTGGCTGCCTTCGGTAAGGCCCGTCTCAGTGCAGGTAGGTGCAACTGCAGCATCCTTGACTTCCTTGTGGCCTGTTGCAGGCTTTACAGTCTTCTGAGTCTCGCCGCAGCCCTTGCAGGTATAAAGATCATATCCCTCTTCAGTACATGTAGGCGCAACGGTCTGGGTCAGCTCGAAGTTATGTACATGCTTGATGGTGAAAGCAGCGGATACTGAACCAGTATAGTTTCCTTTACCTGTTACCGTTACCGTTGCGGTTCCGGCATTTACATTATCCTTATATGAAACAGTGTAGTCTGTATCCTTGACAAGAGTCTTGCCATTCAGGATCACGCTGGTCACATCAGGGGTAAATGCCGTAGTGCCATCAGCTATATACTCTCCTGTCTGAAGTGTTACTGCAGCTCCTGCTATGGAAGCAGGTAAGATCTCGAAGGTCACTGTCTTTTCTGTTCCGTCAAATTCTCCGAGACCTATCAATCTGATCGTTGCAGTTCCTGCGCTGACGTTGTTTGAATATCTTACGTTGTAATCCTCACCCTCTTTTAGAATTGCATTTCCATACTTAACGGTCATTCCGGCTTGTGTCTGAGCATTACCATTATATGTCTTGTCTGTTACTCCTGATACTACAGCATTTACAAGAGATTTAACATCTGCCCAGATCGCGTACAGAGTAGTATCTGTTGTGAATACGGTTTCTTCTGATACATCAGGCTCTGCAGCAGTGCTCTTTGTTGCCCATCCTATAAAGTTCTTTCCTTCATAGGTCGGAATCCTTAATGCTGCTATAGTAGCTCCGTTGAATGCCATGGACTCAACTTTTTCATCGTCATACTCATAGTAGCCTCCATTTGCATTCGCAGTTAAATTAACTGCTTTCACAATGCCAATTGAGTAACTATAGTCGCCGGAACCATTTCCTTTAGCAGTGAGCAGGTACTCTTCTCCGGCTTCCAGCCAAGCAACGATTACGAAATTAAAGTCTTTATAGCAATCATCATTTTCATCTACTTTTACTCCATCACGGTATATTAAGCCATATGGATCGTCGTCAACTCCTTTAGCAAAGGAGTAGAACTGATAGTATCCGGTTTCGTCAGGTATAAAGGTGAATGTAGAGCTATCTCCTGTGCCGCCGCTTACCTGAGCTGTCTGTCCGGCCGTTATAGTTCCTTCATGTTGTTCAGATCCCCATACTGCAACAAGCGTAAGATCATCTTCTATGATATAATCATTATCCAGAACTGTTCCGGGTTCACCCTCTATTGCCCAGCCTTTGAACACAGCATCATCATAGGAATGTGCTCTCGGAGCAAGGTTATAAAGATAATATCCTGCATGAGTAGACACTACATACTGTTGAGTTTCTTCACCGTCATCATTATACACATAGCCATCTGCGACCTTGAAAGTTAAGGTACAGTCTTTGGACTTAGTCATAATCACGCTGAATCTGCTGATGCTATCCTCTTCATTATCTGCTCCAACCATGTAAGTGTATGTCTGTCCTGCCTCGAGCAAGTTGACCGATGAGAATCCATAGTAATAACCACTATTATACAGGCCTCCATAAGGCTCGCCTTCTGATACATCATAGGAGTAGAATCTGTAGTATCCACTTTCGGAAGGCGTGAAGGTAAAGGTGACGCGATCATCGTTTTCCACGCTGATCTTATATTCCTTGTCAAGCTCCAGGGCTCCCATATCAGTGAGTTTTCCCCAGACTGCTACTACTGTTATGTCTTTGGTAACGACATAGTCGTAGTCAAGTATTGTCTCAGGATCGCTTTCCAGAGCCCAGCCCTTGAAGGTAGCTCCGTTGTATGAATTAGTTGCAGGGCTGATATCATAAAGGCTTTCTCCTTCATAAGCAGTTCTGGTCAGAACCTCAACGTTCTCATCGCCATAGTTATACCACATATAACCCTTGCCTTGCGTCTTGAAGGTAACAGTATATTCGGTTTTTTTGCTGATCATCACCTTGCATTCCACGTGCTCATATTCGGAGTCACAGCCGACGGTAAATGTATAGGTCTTGCCTGCTTCAAGGTTATAGTTCGCAGAGAATCCGAAATCAAAAGCATATACGCCATCTTTGATTTTGAATTTTACGGTAGGTTCTCCTGCTTTGATATCATAGGAGCGGAAGTTATAATACCCTGATACAGCAGGAGTAAAGGTATATACGCAAACGTCATTTTTATCCAGGCTTACATTATAACCCTTATCCAGTATAAGAGCTCCGCCGTTCTGAACTCCTCCCCAGACAGGAACTAAAACTATTGATTCTCTGATCACATATTCACCATCGATAACATCCGATTCTCCTTCAAGTGCCCAGCCTAAAAACTCGGCTTCGTTATCAGCATATGCGTCAGGCAAACGATATTTATACAAGTAATCTCCTTCATATGCCTGTATGCTTTTTTCGTAAACTTTTTCCCCATTGTCCATCATATAACCGTCAGTTACCCTGAAGGTTATGAAGATAGCCTGAGACTTTGTGAGCTGAACTTTGTAACTGTAACTACCGAAGCCATAGCCTTTGGCTATAAGCGTATATTCTTTGCCTTCTTCCAGATAGGCTTCATATTGGAAATTTGAATCTCCGGCATCATCATCACTTGTCTTGATGACCTTACCATTTTCTCTAAGTTCCCCATACGGATCATATTCGTCATTATCAAATGAGTAGAACTTATACCATCCGCTTTCTTCGGGCACGAAGGTGAATGATGAAATATCTCCCCTCTCACCGCTTACAGAATAAGGCTGATCAAGCTGAATGCTATCTGCATGATGGTCTGCTCCCCAAACAGGTACCACAACTATGGATTTATCGATCACATAGTTTTTACCAAGTAATACGCCGGGATCATTTTCCAAAGCCCATCCTTTGGCCCCTGTTCCGCTATATGAGTAAGCTGTAGGTGCCACGTCATTGAGATATTCTCCTTCAGTAACTGTTACAGTCTTTGTATGGATCTCTTCATCATCATCTTTCATATAACCATCATCTACCTTGAAGGTCACGGTTAACATTTCACTTTCGGTCAGCTTGATCTTATAGCTGAAATAATCATCGTAATTATCGCCTCCTACAGCGTATGTATAGACCTTTCCTGCTTCAAGGAAATCAGTGCGATTGAAACCATATCCATAGTTTTTCTCTCCATCCCAACTGATTTCCATATATGGATTACCATTAGTTACCTCAAAGGAACAGAAATTGTAGTATCCACTCTTTTCAGGTGTGAAGGAATATTTTATCAAGTCTCCCTTGACTCCGGTCACTACATATTCTTCATCAAGTTCTAATACTCCCTTGTTATATACATTACCCCAGACAGGCACAAGCGTCACCGAATCTATGAAGGTATAGGAAGTATCAAGCAAGATATCAGTTCCTTCAACTGCCCATCCCTTTAATCTTGATCCGTCATCTGAGTAAACATTTGGCCATCCCAGATTATTTAATGTCCATCCTTCAACGGCTGGCCATGTCAGTTCATGTACCTTTTCGTCATTGTCATTCCACATATAACCGTCTGTGACCTTAAAGGTGACATCATATGTGCCGACTTTGGTCACTTTGAAGTTGTAACTGAAGCTGTCATTCCAGAAGTCGCTTCCTGCCATGAAGGTGTAAGTTTTACCAGCCTCAAGATTCTTATCAATGCTAAAGCCATAATCATTATTCAGTCCTTCTCCATCAAGACGAAGTTCTGCGTAAGGATTGCAATTATCCTCATTATAGGAATCGAATCTGTAATATCCATCTTCTGAAGGCGTAAATGAGTATGAGAAGAAATCTCCTCTATTTCCACTCACCTCGTATTCAGTATCGAGTTCAATGTTTCCTTTATCGATGATCGGCCCCCAGACAGGAACCAGAACTGCGTCACTTTCGAAGGCAAAGCTGTTGCTGAGCACAGTTTCAGGATCTGTCTCCAATGCCCAGCCCTTGAGTCTCTTATCGCTGCCGTATACATTCGGTATACCGACATTGCTCAAGGTCTGTCCTCCAAAGATTTTTTTGGTCAGTTGCTTAACATCTTCTTCGTTGTATTCATCATACATATAACCATCGTCTGTCTTAAAGGTTAAAGTATATGCATCGATCTTAGTCAGTTTTACGCTATAGCTGTAGTTATCGTCATAATCAGGACAACCTGCAAGATAGGTATAAGTCTTTCCTTCTTCCAGGAAGCTTGTGATGGTGAATCCGTATCCGGTTTCAAGGATATCCTCTCCGAACATCAACTCTCCACGAGGCTCTCCACGATCTACGTTGTATGCTTCAAACTGATAATATCCATCTTCTTCCGGTGTGAAGGTGAAAGCATTCTTATCTGTGCTCTCTCCGGACACTTCGTATCCTTGGTCGAGTGCTATTATGCCTCTGTCGATAACTTTACCCCAAACCGGTACAAGAACAACAGCATCTTCAAATTCAAAGCTTCCGCTCAAAACAGTTTCAGAAGCGGTTTCCAGTGCCCAGCCTTTGAGTTTTGCGCCATTATTCGCATAAGCACTGGGTACTTCTATATCATATAATGTGGAACCTTCAAAGGCGGTTACAGTTCTCTCTTGAACTTTATTATCCTCATACCACATATAGCCATCTGTTACTCTGAACGTCACATTGAAATCTCTCATCTTTGTCAGTTTGACGTTGTAATTGAATTCATTGCTGTAGTCATCTCTGGCTATAAACGTATATGTTATTCCGGCATCGAGCTGTCTGGTCATGGAGAAGCCATAATCACTATAATAAACCTCTCCGTCAAATCTCACTTCAGCGTAAGGGCGGCAATCCTCATCATTATACGAATAGAATCTGTAGTATCCCCTCTCTTCAGGAGTAAATGTGAAGGATGTCGCATCTCCCTTACTTCCGCTTACGATTTCTTCGGTATCCAGCTCTATTTCTCCCTTACTTGTAAGAGTTCCCCAAACCGGAATAAGAGTAATCGGACCTTCTATCAGATAATCATTTCCCACTATTTCAGCAGTGCCCTCCAGAGCCCAGCCCTTGAAGCCAACGCCGCTGTTTGAAGATGGCGTAGGTTGTGAAACATCTCCAAAGGAATCTCCCTCAAAAGCAATCCCGGTTATTTCCTGAGTTCTGTGGCCTTCATCATTCCACATATATCCATCCGTTGCATGGAAGGTCACTTTATATGCGTCGACTTTTGTGACCTGTACATTGAAGTTATATGTATCATAAAAATAGTCTCTGGCCACAAATGTGTATTCTCTTCCTGCTTCAAGCAGCTCTCTGATCATGAAGTTTCCATTATCTGCAGAACTATCATCTCTTCTGATCTTCACATCTCCAAGCCAAAGTTCTCCAAGAGGATCACAATCTACATTGGAGTAGGAATAGAATTTATAATATCCATCCTCTTCAGGTGTAAAGGTGAATATCGATACCTCACCTTCACCGCCATTTACGTTCCTCTCAACGTCAACATCGATAGTGCCTTCATTGTGGACATCTCCCCAGACAACTACTAAAGTAGTGTTTGCATCGAAGGAATAGCTGTTGTCCAGAACAGTGCCGTCGCCTCCATCAAGAGCCCAGCCTTTAAAAGCTTTCCAATTATCGGAGTAAACATCGGGTTTTTCTACTTCACTAAGATGATCTCCTTTAAAGGCTGTCACTGTCACTTCCTTGACGTGGTTGCCCTGATCGCCCTGCATATAACCCTCTGCGGTTTTGAATGTTATAGTTATCTCCTCAAGTTTAGTAAGAGTTACTTTAAAGTTATACTCGTCGAAATAATAACCTCTGGCGACAAAGGTATAGGTTTCGCCTGCCTCGAGATAGTGACGAACAGCAAAGTTATTATCTTCATCGGAAACGCTTCCGTAACCTTCTTCTCCGATCCTCAGTTCTCCGTACGGAGTACCTGTTTCGATCGCAGATGAACAGAAGCTATAATATCCATCTTCGGAAGGAGTGAATGTAAATGTCGTTACTTCTCCTTCTTCTCCGGCTGCAGTTTTTTCCTGATCCAATACTAAAGTGCCGCCATCGTTCACCTTGCCCCAGACGGGTACCAGGGTGACTGATGCGTTGTATTGATAATCGCCGTCCAGAATCGTTTCAGCATCTGTTGACAGTGCCCACCCATTGAATCTAGCTCCGTTGTAAGAATAAGCCATTGGCACGTTTATATCATAATAGTAATTTTCTTCAATGGCATTTTCGGTTATCGACTGAACGATTTCGCCTTCATCGTCTTTCATATAACCATCTGTTACCTCAAATGTAATTGTATATTCCTGAAGTTTTTTGAGATGGACTGTGAATTCATAGGCCGGATCTCCTCCGACGATAAGAGAATATTCTTTACCCTCTTTCATGTAGAAGGTATTATATCTCAAATTATCATCGCCTGTGTTGAGCCCCGAAGTTACTGTTTCATTCTCACAGCTGGCACTGAAAAACTCACCATAATAGTATTCAGGCGTATTGAAATAGAATTTATAATATCCGCTTTCTGAAGGAGTGAAGGTAAATATACACTGATCTCCACCATCTCCGGCTGCTGTACGATCAGTATCCAAAGGAATTTCACCCATATTTTTGTTCTTTCCCCAGACAGGGACCAGAATTGCAGAACTATTAAACTTGTATTCATAGTTGATAACAGTTCCGGAATCCTCTGACAGGGCCCATCCTTTGAAATACAAGCCGTCGTTGGATGTGGGCGTTGGGACGTTAACGCTACTAAACTCATATCCTTCATAGATCGTTTCGGTTATTTGCTGAACCTCGTTGCCTTCATCGTCATGCATATAGCCGTCGGTCACCTGGAAGGTCAAAGTATATTCTTCAAGTTTTCTGAGTTTAACGACAAAACTGTATTTCTCGGAATAATCATCACGAACTTTCAGAGTATATGTTCTGCCTTCTTCAAGATAGGTATCAAAGGAAAAGTTATAGCCATTGCCACACCATTCTTCTCCTTGTGTTATTTCTCCATAAGGGGAGCCTTCATCAACGCTTACGGTAGCAAATCTGTAATTTCCGCTTTCTTCCGGTGTGAAGGTGAAGAAGCTGCAGTCTCCCCTTCCTCCGGAAACAGGGTATTCTCTGTCGAGTTCTATTTCTCCCTCATTCTGGTCTTCTCCCCAGACCGCTATCAATGTAACGGAATCAGTGATAACAAAGGCATCGCTCAGCACAGTATCGAGAGCTGTCGACAGTGCCCAGCCTTTGAATCTTTTGTCATCATTGGAGTAAACACTAGGCCACCCCATATTGCCTAATGTAGTTCCTCTGCTTATAGTATAGTTTACTTCGGCAGTTTCTTCGCCGTCATCTCCATACATATAACCGTCGGTCACCTGGAAGGTCACGGTGCAATCTCCGGACTGGATCAGCATAACCTCGTATTCATAGGGATCATTGCCGTTTCCGCAAACCTCAAAGGTGTATTCTTTGTTTTCTTCAAGATATATGGTGCTGTTAAAACCATTGCCATCAGAAATCCAGTCTTCTCCCTGATGGACTGTAAAATATGGCTCACTTTCTACCACGTTCTGGCTGAAGAATCTATAATCGCCATCTGATGCGGGGGTGAAAGTGAAAGTGGTATAATCTCCTCTTTCTCCGCTCACGCTGTATGCTGTATTAAGACTTATTGCTCCCAGATCCTGGACATCGGCCATTGCAGCAATGAGTGTTTCTGATTTTTCGAAAATGTAATCATCACCAAGAACGTTACCAGGATCGCTTTTCAGTTCCCAGCCTACAAATCTGTCATTCTCATTTTCCGGAGTCACGCCGGGGCGCTCGATTTCTCCTAGCCGATCACCTGCCATTGCCGTAACTGTGTATTCACGGACCGGTTCATCATTATCGTCATACCAAAAGTATCCGTTGGTCACCTTATAGGTTACGGTGATTTCCTCAAGCTTTATGAGTTTGACACTATAGCTGTAGCTACCATAGCTATTGCCATAAGCATAAAGATTATATGTTACTCCTTCCTCAAGCTCATATCGTATGGCAAAATTTAAGTCGCCATTAGAGTCATCGTCGGTAGTTATTTCACCATTTTCATCTCCGAGCATGCCATATGGATCACAATCTCCCTTATCATAGGAATAGAACTTATATGTTCCCGTCTCCTGAGGAGTGAAGGTGAATTCTGACCGTTCTCCCTCATTACCGGACACCTTATATTCTGTGTCCAGCTCCATCTCCGTGGCAGTGCGGTTCGCACCCTTTACCGCAGCCTTAGGCGCATCTGTTGCCTTGGCCTTCAGAGCCTTCTTGGGCGCTTCAGTCTTTTGGACCTCAGCTGCAGGCTCCTTGACCTCAGCTTCCGACGCTTCGGCCTTTTCACCCCGCTCCTCATCAGCAGGTTCGCTTATCTCATGTGTTTCCTCGGGGGCCGGTTCCTCCTGAAGGACCACAGCAGGCTGCTCTGGCCCAGCCTCTTCATCAGAAACTACCGCACCATCCCCCGGCTCAGCCGGTTCGGCCTCCGTAACTGCCTCGTCAACAGTTTCCGGCTCCGCTGCAGCTTCTGAGGAGACCTCATCTCCCACTGCCGCAAAGGCCATGGACGGTATAAAGGTAAATGTTATTGCCAGTGATAATACGAGCACCAGCACTTTTCTGAAATTCTTCATAACCTTTCCTTTCTTTGATGCAACAACTATTTAAAAAACGCCCTTGTAGTTAATCACAAAGGGCGTATATCAACAAGAGAATTAACTACTGATAATACGCTTATATTATAATGTATAATTCATTGTTTTACAACACTAAACCGCCAAACACATGTATGAAAATTGTTCTGCTCATCCAAAAACACCCGCCCCATAGAGAGGCGGATGTTAACCTTTCAGATGACTATTTTTTGCAGTGCGCGCGCTTCAGGCCAGGCCCAGAGGCAGGTCGTTTACATTGGTCCTGTAGGCCAGATCCAGGAGGAGATAATTTTTCTGTCTCTTGATCAGAGTCACATAGCCCGAGGGCACAGTGATCTTTTTGTATTTGATGGTGATTGTCCTCTTGTATTTAGGAAGGGAGGAAAGGGTCTCCACGATCTTCGACACGCGGCCGCTTTTCAGGGTGTTCTTGAATTTGTAGACGGCGCCGATATTGTCGAACTTGATGAGACGGCCTTTAGTGTTGTACTTGTACACATATGCAGATTTCCCGATGAGCTGCTTGGTCAGACGTTTGCTGCTGTTGTACTTGAAGTCCATTTCGTAGACCATGTTGCCCGAGTAGTCGGAGGTGGCCACAAGATTGCTGATTTTTCCCTTCTTATTATATTTAAAGTCCCTGATGATGCCGTTGTTGGTGTCGTGGGCGCTGACCAGCTTGCCGTTCTTCCAGGTGTAGGTGCACTTCTCAGGCACGCCGTCGCCGGTCTGGACCTCTGAGGACTTCAGCTGCTTGCCTTTGTACTTGAAGGTACCATACTGATATTTGTCGGCTTTGTAGCTGGAAAGCATGCCGTTTTTGTTGTATTTGAAAGTGATTTTGTCGGTATAGACGTTGCCGTTGTCGCTTACGGTCTTAAAACTCATGGTTGAAATGACGTAAACGCTTTTGGTGGATGCCGCTGAAGCTGTGCTGACATTCAGCATGAGGGCGGCCACGAGCAAAATGAGCAGTATGGCAAGTGATCTTCTTTTCATGTCGTTCTTCCTTTCCTTTGAAAAAATATTTTTTACAAGGAAAGTTTATCCCTTTAACAGGGTAAAGTCAATAACAAATCGTCATACCAGATGCCGCAAAATATAATTTTATATATTTTTTTCTATAAATATAGTATACTTTAATAAAAAGTTCTTTATGCAAATAATTGTCTGCAGATCAAATCCTGCTGCCATGTTTTTTCGTCTTAATATCAGAGAGGTGGGAAAGGAGGCAGGAAGTTGATGGATATAAATATTTGTGTGTTGTATGAGCATATAACGCAGCATCGCGAACTCGATCCCGGCGTCGCCCGGCTGATCCTCAGGAAGATCCTGGACATCATGGCCACGGGGAAGGACCCTCCGTCCGGCGCCATTGCAGATAATGAAAGGAAAGACCAACGATGAAATGCTACAATTGTAAATCGCAAATACCCGATGATGCGGTAGTTTGTCCTAAATGCGGGGTGGCGCTTGTGATAGACCGGGCTTTGGTGGACCGAGCCAAGGCAGGCGATCAGGATGCCATCGCAGACCTTTATAACAGAACATACAATCCGGTGTATAACACGATCCGCTTCATCCTTAATGATGAAGATGAGGTCCTGGATATCCTTCAGGACAGCTATATCAAGGCTTTCGGAAGTCTTGACCAGCTTCAGGAGGCCTCTAAATTTGAGGCCTGGATCAAACGCATCGCTCACAACAAGGCCATCGATCTTCTGAGAAAAGCCAGACCCTTAAACTTCTCAGATATGGTTTCGGAGGATTCCGATGAAATCCTGGAGTTTGAGGATGAACGCGCTGACAACCTTCCGGACGTAGTGATCGACCAGAAAGAGACTGCCAGACTTCTCGGAGAGATCCTTGATTCTCTCCCTGATGACCAGCGGATCTGCGTCACCATGTTCTACTACGATCAGTTGTCTGTAAAAGAAATAGCTGAGGAACTCGGAGTGGCGGAGGCTACGGTCAAAAGCCGCCTGAACTACGGTCGCAAAAAGATCGAATCCAAGGTCCGCGATCTGGAAAAGAAAGGCACCAAGCTCTACGGCTTCGCACCTATTCCCTTCCTTCTCATGCTTCTTCGTCAGGAACTGGAGATCTCAGAAGTTTCAGCTTCCGGTGTTTTGGGAAGTGTGCTTGAAGCTTTGTCCGGTGAAGCCGGTGCGGCCGTGGGAGCGGCCACAGGGACTGTTTCTGAAGCAGCCGGGGCAGCCGGAGCTGCAGAAGCTTCCGGAGCGGGCGTCGGCGCAGCCGGTGCCGCAGTTGCTGCTGGAGCTGCCAAACTGACCCTGGGGACTAAAATCATCGCTGCCGTCCTGGCCGTAGCTGTTATCGGCGGAGGCGGATTCGCCATATCGAAAACGATGAACAAGCCTCCCGCTGAACCTGCCCCTGCAGTGGAGCCTGCTCCGGAACCGGAGCCAGCACAGGATGAGGCCGCAGAGCAGGAACCCGAGCAGGAAGCCCAGCAGGAAACCACCGAAGATCAGGGAACCGAAGTCAAGTTCGAAGATGCTTTTGAAGATATCCGCCGGGGATACGAGATGTGCATGGCAGAGGGCCCCAATGGCAGCAGCCCTTATCTCGCCTACTCCGAAGTTGCATGGACTGTCGAGAACAAAAATGCCTATGGCGCCGTAATGTATGCTCTCATAGATTTTAATAACGACGGCACACCTGAGATGGTAATGGGCTACCCCGGCCTTGAGGACGGCGGTTACACGCCCTTCGAAGTATATGCTTTCGATGGCGAGGAGTCTGAAGCCCTGACAGAGTCTTTTGTAAAAGCTCACGACTATATCCACATAGCGCCTGATGGCAGGATCTGGACCCACAGAGGAAACGGCGGCGACCCGATATGCGAAACATATGAGATCCCCGCAGCCACTGCCGAACTAAACTATTTAGGTGACTTTAATATGTATGAAGAAGACGACCCGGGAGACATTCAGAGAAGCATTGAATACAACAGCATCCTGACTCCGATATCACAAGCAAAGATCTCAACGCCCGCAGACCTCGAATCCAACAATTCCGGCGAGGACGAGGAGATGGTGAGACACATAAAGGAGCAGTTCGGCATCCCCGAGAATTACGACTGCGATGTATTCATCGACTGGGCCAACATGACCTACTGGGAAGCAGCAGGAAGAATGGTGGTGCACTGCACCATCACCCACGATGGCAAAGAAGTGGCTTCTGCGGATATCAACCCGGTGACCGGCGATCTGGAGAAGGAGATCATAGCCTTTTCTGAAGGCTGACAATCAAATATTCTTTAAAAATGTCAAGGGCCGCACGCGGCCCTTGTTTTTTTGCTGTTTTTTCTAAAATGGGCCATAAAGGTCATTTTGGTGTGTTATCATAAGAGAACACTTTATCGTTTAGACTGGTATGGCTGTCCAGGTTGAGCATGGCTTCCCGCAAGGGTCGAATTTTGTTAGATTTTGTCGATAAGCAACCGCAACGCAGTAAACGTGCAAATGTGGTTGCCTCTCCAAAAGTGGTCTCCCGGAAAAAGGCAACCACATTCCCTAAGTAGACCCAGTTGTGGTTGCCTCTAAATCCGGTCACAAGCACAGAGCGCAGGCTTTAACAAGGCTTTTGATTTAAAATCTGCCTTTTCAACCTGCTAAGCTGCCTCTCTAGTCTGGAGGCAGGCAACCACAAACCCCGATTCGGCCCCCTTGTGGTTGACAAATCGCCTAATACCAATGGGGCTCAGGCAACCTCAACCACCCGAAACAAGGGTTTGCGGTTGCCTAATCATCGTATACCATCATTCCGTAGCAGACCACAACATCTGAATCTTACCGATCCTAAACTCAGGGGGTCGGATCGGTAAGCACATCTTAACTGGCAGAACCAAAGATGTAGTTTTTTAATCAAAAGGAGGTAAGAGAAATGAAAGAAATCAATGAACTGCTAAACCAACGAAAA
>JAEEGL015790467.1_pt1 | contig 16517 bp, 39 predicted proteins | sample 9134231 | NCBI WGS metagenome assembly JAEEGL01 (sample SAMN16246548, study PRJNA631951) | gut metagenome | biome: gut microbiome; feature: rumen; material: fiber-attached | host: Bos | place: Iran: Karaj | collected 2018-10
ACATACACGGTCAAGCGTAAGTTTACCATCCCCGATACGGCAACGGATGAAGAATACGATGCCATGAAGGATATGGTGGTCGCTGCCATGTCCAAGGAAGGAGTTCAAGGTGAAGTGAAAGTCAAGCTCACCGATGCGCCTGACGAAATCAGGCAGAAATACATCATCAACAAGGACTGTCAGGATTAACTCTAAAAGGAAATATCTTTATGGGAAAGCTACCCTACAGTAAAAAAGAAATCGAAGGAAGAATCGCCTCGTTCAGGTCCAATTTCGAAAAGATGTACAGGATTTTGTACGAGACGCAGTTTGTTCCTCCTAATAGTCACTCAAGGGACATGTTGTATGATGCGTTGGACCATGTGGAACGCTGGCTTCAATGGCATGCAAACGAGTTTGAACGTGAAGATATCTTCAATGGAATCCGTAAAGCAATCAAGCGAGATGCAGAAAAATTCGGGTTTCCCGCCTATGTTAACAAGACTACATTCTGTGCATTACTGTACGTTGATGAGCTTTCCTCCAAGCTGATTGACGGAACATACCACCTTGTTCCTGTTCCTACAACATATGAAGAATATCGTTGGTGTACTGGATATGAACCAGAGGATGGCATGGTGTGTTTCAAACTTGTTGTCAAAGACAATGACGGCAATCAGGTTGGCAATTATTCTTGGACGGAATGTCACAACAAGGAAAAGGCCGCAGAATGTAGGGAACCTTGGATGATAATCAAGGATTGCCCACCTAGCCGGAAACGCAATCTCCCGCCTACCGATGACATAAAGCCAGGAGACAAATTTTCTGACTATGACAAACGGAAGCCGAATTATACTGACCTGTTCTAAAACCGTTTTTGAAAATGTTTAATCCGCATCACTCCGATGCGGGTTTTCTTTTTATTTCTTAACCCCCTTGCAGCGCCGGGAAAAATTATGTATATTTCATAAAAAATCTTTATAAAGGAGCGTTCAAAATGAGAATCGTTAAAGTCTGTGCCGAAGTCCGCTACAAGCAGGATGCACATATCAAAACACCAGAGATGGATGGCTTCTACGAGGATTCCAACGGGGAGATTCCGTGCATGGAAGGTTCCTGCTGGCGCCCCGAAATCGACGCAGACCGTGGCGTCATCCTCAACTGGACCCAGGGTACGGAAGCCAAGCTGGATTACAAGGTATGCGACTGCTTCTCGGCGGAAGTCTTGGTTGACGGCAATGTTGTAGCCAAGGTTGAGGACGAGTATGTCCCGAGCTTCATGAGCCCGAGAGAAGAAGGCTACGGCGACTACATCTGCATGAACATCAAGGCCGACGGAACCATCGAAGGCTGGAACACTTCGTTGTTCAACAGGTGGCTTGAACGTATTGGCAAGGATGAGGATGAATAATGTCGCTTGATATCATACTTAAATGGGGGAAGGGTCGTGGCCGGAAGTCCGACAGCCGCAACATCACCCACAATGCGGGCAAGATTGCTCAGCACGTCGTTCTCTACGATTTTCAGGGTGAGGGCGAGGTTACCCTCTATGACGTGCTGTGGAACCATGCCGACAAGAAGATGAAGGCGAGGGAACTCATCGAGGACCTCAGCAACGGGTTACGTCTCCTTTCCGAAAATGCCAAGCGTCTGAAACGGTACGAGACTATCATCAAGAAGGAACCCGAGATTGTTAACGGAAAGGTTACAATCAAGGAACTCCCTCAGTCCAAGTGGTACAAGTGGGGCAGCCTGGAAGAAACAGACCAGTACGGGAGAAGGTTCGGTCTAATCCCGTTCGTTGAAGACATCCTGCTTCTCTGCATCAAGCATCCTGAAGCCGACGTTGAATGGAGCCGCTAACATGATTACTATAGAATATTTCAAGAAGGTCTGCAAAGACACCCTCGGGGAAAATAACTGCCGTTTTGAATATGTCAAGGACCCGCCTGATGGGGACATCTATATTGTTTCCGTTCAGTGCTGGTACAAGGATGAGAATACGCAGTTTCTCCGTGAAGAACGCAAGGTTGCTTCCATCTTCGTATACGAGGACGGTTCGTCTCTTGTGTGCGTCAAGCCGTATGGCAAGCACGATTCGTACGGAACCGAATGGCGTTTCAAGTTCAAGCGTCTCATGAAGAAGCATACTCTTGTGTATCGCAAGTACGACAGGCTTATGGAAGAGATGGCGATGGACTTCAAGAACATCTTTGCCAACACGGAAGAAAGCATCTATTTCCTGTTCAAGACGATTTATGGAACAGAATGGGGGCCCGCCGCCTACCAGATGGCGTCGAACCTGCTCGAAACGATGCGCTTGCGTGACAGGAAAGCAACAATAGAAGGAGGCAGCAATGCGTAATCTACCTAAATTCTATTACAGGGACCTCAAAATCCGTGGAACCTGCTACCAGGCGTTGCCTGAACTCAACATTTTCCTTCGAAAGTATGTTGGGAGGGACGGATTCGAACGTGAAAAGTGGGTACGCCGACATCCGAAGATTGATGCCAAGTGGCGTTACCACCACATGGTAGAGGATGTTTTGACAACGGGAGGGGCGCCTACCCATCCTCTCATGATGAGGCGCTACTTCTTCAAGCGCTGGTTCATTACTATGCAGAAGGATTTCTGGCAGAACTTCCTAACTGAGTTCAAGCTAAGTATTTTGAACGAGCTGATGCGTATGGTAAACCAATATGTGAATACGGGTAAGGTAGGCGATACGATGGCCCAAAAGGGAACCAAACTCGATACCGTATTTTCTGTCTTTATGCACTCAGCGCAGAACGTTGCCATAAAGAAAATGAAAAAGAACGTAGATTCAATTCCACTGGAGTAGAAGGACTCTAAATGAAAATCTATTTCGTCAGACACGCCCCCACTTCCGCAAACAGTACTGGTACGATGGCTGTCGGCTACGAGAACGCCGACATCACGCTACTGGACAAGCCGGACGACTGGGAAGAAACTGTCGGTTGCCACATCCCCGCAGAAGCCCGCAGGGTTATCCTCAGTTCTCCTACGAAGCGCTGCGTCAGCACCGCAAAGCTGCTGTTCGACACATATCCGACAGAGCTGACCGAACTTCTCGGTGAGTTCGACTGCAAGGCGCTCGGGAAGCTGAAATTCTGGGAGATATCCGAGACGGAGTTCAACCAGAAGGTGTTTCTGCCAGCAGCCACTATGGAAAGCCGTGCAAGGGCCATCCTGAGAGAACTCGTGAACAATGTACGGCACGAGGAACAGGTGGATTCTTTTGTCGCCATATCCCACGGTATGGTGATACGCTACCTGTACCATTTTCTCAACGGCAACCCAGGCATTTCCGCATACAAGGTAATCAACTCGGTCGGATTCCGCTTTTCTAACCTCGACCTGCTCGTGGTTGACACCGACAAGATGAAAACCGAGGATTACCACTGGAATAAGCCAATCGACCATGCCGGGGGAGTTTGATAATATGTCAGCAACTGTATTTTGGATAATGTTGGGCATTGCTGGGGTTACTGGTATCGTCTGCGGCACCATGGTCACCCTCAAAAAACTATCTTTTCGTTGCAAGCATCAATGGAAAACAGTCAAAGAAATCGACCTTGTTGCTCATGGCAGCAGAATCGGCTACCGCTATATCCAGCAGTGCGTACATTGCGGAGCACTCCAGAAGGTCGATTGCGACTAACAGAGGTAAAAATGAGTAAATACGAAACTACACTCGATATCATCGGCCAGCCAAACCGCAACGGTCGCATATACACGGACGAGCTTCTTGCAAAGTACAACGAGTCCTGCCCGAAGGAAATGCGTTACGGTGACAGGGTGGTTGGCCACATGGACCATGTGTCCCGTGTTGGAGACCGCTACATCGCTGCAATGACCCTTGACGAGGACATCGGCACTCCGCCAATAGGCATCCGAGGCGTTGCCGACATCTCCGAAGACGGAGAATGCCGTGCATTGAGCATCGAGTCGATAGATTTTATCAAGGGGGCGTAACATGATAACTACACCAGAAGAAGAGAAACTTTTAAAATACTATGAAGTCAACAAGACTGATGTTGACGGAGGGTTTCACCGCTCGATGGTAAGCCTTGCGGAAGACTGCTTCAATGAAATGAAGAAGCTGGGTGACAAGGCGAAAGTCCGTGATATACACAAGTATCTCGTCGCTGTCCATCATGTGACAGTCGAACGGATGGAAGCAGGTTTTAGGAAACATCTCGACGAACTGGAACGATTGCGCAAGGAAGGCTACTTGGAGGAAAACTCATGAAAGATGACGACGATTATGTATTGGATGAAAGCGTTCAGATGTTCTGGCCTGTTTGTATTGAACCCCTAGATGAAGACAAGTGGTTTGACGATGATTACGACGGCCCTACCTATGACACCCCCGAGGAACAGATTCCGCTGCTTCCTGACCTGTTCGACAAATTCTCGACTTCGTGGCAGTCGATGAACAGCCCGTATGCACCAGAGGATATTCCTAAGGGAGTGAAGGTGCATGGAATTTTCTTCACTTTCGACAAGGAGCTTGGCGTTTGCGTATGTGCGAACTACAAGTTCTCGTACAAGCTTCTCCGCAGTTCAGAAGCGTTCAAGACAGTAATCAAGAAGCTCGCCGATGAGATTGAAACTGGTTTCGACTCGTGGCTGAATACCCATTTCACCTTCAAGCATGATGGAAAACGGTTCGACATAACCTCTGGGGCGTCGGCAAAGCGTATTGTGGCCCCAGTGGAATGCCATGACCAACTGTTCTTCAAGTGGGACGACGTAGATGATGTCGGAGACGTGGAAATGGCCCTTTCCCACGATAACGACTGCTTCAACATCATCTGGCGCCCGAAGGAACACAAGAAGACGGTCGACAGGGTTAAGAGACGGCTTGACACATTCACTAAACTAGCTGTCGCCCGTGGTGAAAATCCCGACGAGGATTATTGCATCATCGAGGACAAGAAGACCCTCGAAGCATTCAAGTTCGTCAAGCAGCACAAGAAACAGTATTTCTTCGGGCATTTCCATTAGAGGAGTAAACATGAACATTTTCAAGGAATTTATCATCTATCTTGCAAAGAGGTTCCAGGAACCTCCCATGAGCAAGGATGTAGAAGAGCTGCGTCATCAGCTTAAAGAAGCGAACAGCCTGTATTACACCTCCGCCGAGGAAAATACAAAGCTCCGCAACAAGCTCAGCAGTCTCTCGTTCAAGACCACCTGGTATGACCGTGACCATTACCCACTGCCGACGAATAAAAAACTTCTGGTTCAAGCCAAGGATGGACGATATCTAATCGGTGTTGCCAAACGGGATTCAAGCGGGAAGACCAACTTCAGTGTCTCACATAAGTTGAAGCCTGTCGACCCGTGGTGCGATGACAACACGTTGACTGAATTTGTCGGGATGTCATCATGGGCGAAGCAATGGAAGGTCTTTGAATTTCCCGAAGACATTGAGCCTGAACCGAAGAAATCCTCCGAAGATTGCAAGATGCGCCCAAAATAGTATAAACTGTTTTCATGAACAGGAAGGCATTATTTGAAGAACAGCTTGTAAAAATGGGTCTCCCGCCGAAGACGAAGGACATGGTCATGAAACTCAATGACGCATGTTTCAATGAGCGGGATGACAATAACCCGTGTATCGACGAATACGGGTTTTACAAGGACCCGATGGCCTGCGACATGGAAACCCTTAGGAAGGCGTGGGACGCTCCCATCAGGGAGGACAAAAACCCGTTTGAAATCAAGGAAGTCGACGGGCCTACCCACGACAAGCCAATGGGGTTCTACCAGGAGGTCAAAACCCAGCAGGAAAAGGACGACGAGGAGTATGCCGACGACCCGCTGTACCAGTTCTCCAAGCGTATCCGGCACGAATTTGACAGAAAGAGCAGATACAGGCTTCCGTTCAACGGCAAGTACCAAATGAATTACGTTGTCGGGCCCGAGGTTGACGACCCAGGCAACCCGACCTTCAACGGGTTCCCGAAGACACTTGAGTTCATGAAGGAGCACAAGGGATGGCTCTGCGGCCAGATTACTTCAAGCAGCATGCCCGAGTACATGGGCGGTATGGTCAAGATGATTATAGGCGGCTGGCATATCACCCTTGTCGTGGTCAAGGACCCGGATTCTTCTAGGGTGGACTACTGCATATATGGAGGCCCCATGCTCTACATGAAGCACGGGGCTATGTATGACGGTGACTTCCTGTCTACCAGCAATACTGACAATGTGGAAGAAATCAAGATGATTTGCCACAAGATTCTGCACGAGGCGTACGACAATGCGGTCAAGGCCCAGTTCCAGTCCAACCGCAAGACCAGCCTTGACGTTTAGCCAAGCAAATCGGAAAGGGAACGGTTTACAGCGTCCTTGATTCGGTTAAGGTCCCACCTGCAATTATACAGGGCGTTGTTGATTTCCTTGATGGCCATAGCCAGCTTCTTTTTCTTGACAACTTCGCAGTCCGGGTGCAGGTCCTTGGCCTTGTACGTCTTCAGTTTGTTATAGAACATGTTGTCCAGTTTGGTTCGCCTGCCTGCTCTCTTCCGTTCCACGGAGTACATGACATCGTTGAACTCCTTGTCGCTCACCGAGGACAGGTAATCTTTAAGCTCTTTTATGATTGCGTCATTTTTATCTGCCATAATTGATATCCTTGCTGTAAGTTCTTGCCTAAATATAGTTAAAAATATCCACACGGTCAATATTTTTACTGAAATTCCCTGGCGACCTCTTGCCAAGCGGAATCGAAATAGGTATATTTATTAAAAAGTTTAATTACAAGGAGAAACCTATGTTCGGTATCGAACCTAATCTTGACAAAGTGTTCGGCGGAATGTTGAAGCCGAAGCAGCAGAAACTCGTTGATTATACCCAGTACCGCATGGAACGTGATTCCGTCCGTTACGACATTTTCGGACGCAGGGTGTGTAACTCCGCCCTTATGTGGCATGAAAGCGCCCGTTTCTGGTTTGACCGTAAGGAAAGAGTAATCATTCCTGAACTGAGCCCGTACATGGATGTCCTCGGGGCAAAGCTGTTCCCGGATACGTTGGTCCGTTTCGGAATCCATCCTTAATCCGTTCGGAGGAACCCATGGGTGCAATCCACGAATACATGAGCGCATATCCTTACTACGACGAGAACAAGTGGTGTTGGTCCATCGAGAACCCGAGTAAGGATAACGCCCTGTTCATGCGTTACCGTGCCAGGAAGGGCAAGAATTACCGCAACATGGACAAGCTTCCGTTCTTCGACTCAATCGAGAAGGATGCCAACCAGTTCGGTATGCAGTCGTGTACCTTTACCGACATCTTCGGCATTACCTGGAAGGGAACGAAGGGTTGCCACATGGTTTCCGATGACCCCGATTACGAACAGCACCTTTACTACTACGACGAGGACAGCGACGGGTACCTTGTATCCGACGAATACACGCAGGAAAGTCCGCCGCAGGATTTCATCATGCTACAGAGTCCTCACTGGATTAGCTGGGTGGACGTGAAGAACATCAAGAGCATTGAATACAAGTGGGTGAAGGACAATAACCACCTGTTCAAAGACTCCAGATTCACTGTGAAGTACGATGACGGGGACAGGACGACTTTCTACGATGTACATGGCGTAATGGTCGGCCTTAGACACAGGCGTCCAGACCTGTACGAACTCATGCTGGCCGAAATCGAGAAGCATTTCGAAAACCTCCGTGACAACGAGCGTGAGGAAGTCAGGGATTTCTGGCCAGGTAAGTCCGCCAAGGAATACTTCGACGAAATGAACTATGTATGGGAAGTTAAAAAGAAACAAGATTCGATAAAGGAGTAAAAATGAAAACAATTCGTCACTCGGTTTTTGAAACCAATTCCAGTTCTTGCCATGTAGTCACCTTGCTGAGCTCATACGAAATGGAACAGTTCAATAATGGTGAACTGCTCGTCGAGTTCGGCAGGAGCCAAGGCGCAAAGATTGTCGCAAACTTCGTTGAGAAGTTCCGTTTTGGCTATGAACTCGAACGCCTGCAATTCGGCTACGATTACAAGGAAGAAAAACCCACCTATTACGACCTTCCGAGGGAAAACTGGGCGAAACTGAGAGATGCCTTGTGGGATTTGCTTCATGAAGGCATGAAGACTCATATCGAACATTTTGATGACAGGGTCGCCTCGATATTCTCTGATGTTGGCGTAACGGATGAGTTGTACATCGAACGTGTTAAAGGCTACATCGAAGACTTTGCTGGTGTAGCGACCGTCAATCACCTTATGGAAGACATGACGACATACACGATGCCTAACGGCGATGTCATGCATTTCAGTTGTCATGAGTTCGAGTGTTAATATGAGAACGTGGCTCCAACTAAGTATTCTCAGGAGTGCTGCTGACAACGGTTACCGTTTGGCTATAAATGGTACACTGATTGACCAGAAGCCTCCTTTTGGCTCGTCTGAGATTGAACTGAGCACCCATAAGCTGGCCGACCTTCTTGACATCGACACCCTCGTTGACATGCTTGATTACAAGAAGGAATGCGAACGGCTGAAAACGCTCTTCTTCGTCTCCAACAGGGAGTTGTCCGACTGGGTTGACGCCAAGAAGGGACGCCGTATTCATGTGGTCAAGCCGAACCAGATGATTAACCAAGGAATATCCTACGAGACTTGGCCGTACTCGGAGGACACTGCAGAATTGAACGCCAGGAACGCTGGCGACATCTTCGTGGTTGAGGCGGGGTCCAACACCCTAGAGCACCTGACACGAAAGGCGATTGGCCTGGATGTCTAAGGTGACGCTTGGCAAAAAATATGGAGAAAAAATGAAAAAGGTAATTCTATTTATCATGGCCTTTGCCATGGCGGCATTTGCCGATATCAAACTGGACTTCCAGGTCTCGGTGAACCGCATGGGCTGTTCCCTCATCCAGTGGGTCGAGAACGGCTATGAATCTGGTGTGAAATGGAAGCACTACGGCAAGTTCGCCTGCAAGGAGGAAATCAAGGCTCCTGTCAAGATAGTCGGCCTGAAATTCCTGTATGTCGGCGAGAACTTGAAGGGTGAGTTCATTTACGTCTATGGCGAGGACTAGATGGCCACGATGATTCCAGACATAGCCTTGGAAACCACTCTTGAATGGCTGGCGAAGTTCAACCGCCATGAGTACTTCACCAAGGAACTCTACAAGAAGCTTCCTAAGTACAAGGAATGCGGCATTCGCCGTGAAAAGACTGAAATTCAGGTGGCTTTCATCTGCAAGGCGTTGCAACTGAAAGGCATATATACGACACCTTGCGGAGTCGCCTGGTCAAAAATATGGGAAGACTCCAAGACTGTCGATGATTACCTGAAACCATATCAGGATATCATCGACGGCTATGTGAAATGGTGTGAAGAGCAGAACAATAAGATAAGGGCTAATCATGGCTGAAACATGGCTTGGAACATCGAAGATGGAACAGGAGGCGAACTACTTCGCACACTGCCTGCTCATGCCAGAGGAGATGCTGATACCAGACTGGGAGAAGTCATCCAAGGATTCCGCAGCGGTAGACAAGCTCGCCGATGAATACCATGTCACACGTATGACCATGCTGGTACGACTGAGTGGACTCGGTCTATACAAGGAGGACTAAAATGTCTGATGTAATTAAAGGATTGACAAACGACCTGCTTTGGAAGAACATCTACAAGTTCTCATCCAAGTGGAAGCTGGCCATAATCTGCGTTGCAATCCCGGAACCCGTCATCGAGCAGCTTAGACAGGATTTTTCGGCGGCCTATCCTGACAAGGATTTCGACACCGAGTGGGAAACCTGCAAGTCTGAATAAATCACTGTCCCGTAGTTTAACTGGAAAAATGTGGCCCTCCGAAGGCCAAGACGTGCGTGTTCGAATCACGTCGGGACAATTAACCAAGTAGGGTGTTCAATGAGCGAACAGAGGAAAATGCTGGACGATTCGTTCGATAAGAGCGTCAATAGCCCAAACAGGACTATCGACACGACTGAACTCGAAGCGTACCGCTCAGTCTACCAGAGGATGGCGAAAGCGATAGAAGCTGCGGAAGTGCAGTTCGACGAATGCGTCGTCAATATCTCGAAGAACCGGGAGTGGGTTTCAATCAAGATTTCAAAGAACGGAGTGACCCTCGACCTCACCCAGCCCATCGACAACGGGCCTGACGACCCTACTTTCTTTTCGGTGTGGCACAATCGCATCCTCCTTATCTCAAACAAGGGCGAGATAGCGGAGCTTCTCAACGATTTCACCGAGGCTGTCAAAATCGCATCAACAGAGGAAGAGAAACATGAAACCGTCTGATATCGTCATTTCCGCATCCGTGGTGCGACTTGCCCCAAGCATGAAGATGATTGGCCAGAAGGTTGCGGCAAGACGCAAAAAGCTGATGATAACCCAGAAGGACCTTGCCGAGATGGCCGGGGTTTCATCAAGGATGGTAAGCATGGTTGAACGAGGGTTGGCGAACCCTACTGTAAAAGAACTTAGCAACATGATTAGACCTATCGGGTTCGTAATCACGTTGCAAGAACGAGTGATTAACCCGTGAGGCAATTATGTGTGAATTTCTATCGTACCTCTACAATGAACAGTCATGGATACTCTGGATGGCAGCGTTCTGGGTTATCGGAGTGCTGATGGTTGTTATCGATTATTTTCACAACAAAAACAAACCACCTAAGCCAAAGGAAACCCGCTGGCAAAAGGAATTGTGGGGCTAGGAACACTTATGGATGAACTGACAGATGAAGAAATCGAGAAGTATATCCCTTACAGAAGCGAAATACAGAATATTCTCGAAGAAGAAGGCTTGGTTATAACCCGCATAGATGACAACGGGTCCGAAAACCTATGCCAATGTGCGACGGCAGAGGAAGTTTTTACTGCGGGTTGCCGATATGTAATCGGGCGCATGAAACGGGAGGGATTGTTATGAGACCTGCAAACTGGATTGAATTGGGACAGGACGACACCGTGGAATTCGATGTCCACTGCGTTATGAAGAAGTGCTGGGCAAACGAGTTCCTGTCCATGCTTGCAGACATGCAGCGTCTCGGCGAGATGGGCTGCAGCAGGATGAGGGGCATGTATTGCGACGGCGATGGCGACTTCCGTCCGAAGTTCCACCACAACCTCGAAGGGTTCTCCGAGACCGAACACAGGGTAAGCAAGGAAGACCCGGACATCTGGTTCTGGGATGCGGGGTAACATACCCAATGGGTTGAGGAGATAGTAAGGATGACTGTAAACGATGCCCTGCACAATATGTATACTGTGATACACGAAATTGTTAATGAAGATGACGATTGGAAAAAAGAAATGTATCTTTTAGACGCACTTAATGACATCAGAACGGCATATGAAAATGAACATAAAGGAGATTGACGATGGCTGCGAAATCAAGAGAAGACTGGGAAGCCCAGATGGAAGCTCGAAGGAAAGAACGTGAGGAGTATGACTTCAACGAATGGGGATACCATGAAACTAAACTTGGCGAATTCCTCATAGATAGGTTGGCCCACAAGGAAAAGCCGAAAGACTTGTTCGATATGTGGAATGACCGTTCCACGGAGCAATTCAATCACCTTGCTTCTTTCGCAAGGCGTGTAGTATGCGGATTGAAAGCCGAGGAAAGTGTGAAGGAAGAACCTGACGGAAAGACGATTTACAAGTATTCATACAAGGATAAAGTTCTGTTGGCCGTGGTAATTTACAACGGGAATTACACCCTTCTATTCCCTTGCATGAACGACATTCTTGACGGCGGCCTAAGACAATATGCGGATAACCCGTTGTTCCCGTTCCTTAACTTTTTCAAGTGGTTCGACACTAGCGTATACGGACCACAACAGGGTCTGTATAGCCTATATTTATCTATGCTCATAGGCTACCTGGTATACAAGTTCCCTGAAACAAGAACCCGTTTCCTGCGTGACCCAAAGGGGTAATTATGAACGAAGATAAATACCAGGAATTTCTACAAAAGTGCCATCCTGAACTCGTAGCGGAGGCGGAATCTTTCATCAATGGCGATACGGAGGAGCCTAAGCCAAAGAAACGTAAGAAAATGGACCGTAGCAGCTGGGAGTACATCTGCCGTTTGATGCCAAAGTTGAAGAACTTGGCACATGTCCGCATATCTGGTGGCGGAATGGGAAGAATGGATGGGTGGTATGTATATACCGTAGCTACCGTCGGATGCCGTAAGGAGAAAGTTGGCATCAGTATATGGGCGCACGATTACAAGTGTGGCAAGCATTTCACTGAAACGATTCCTCTTACGTCAAAGGAGCACTATCTCGAATTTTATACGAGGTTCGGCAACGCCTCCACATCGTGCGTCCAGAGCATGACTAACTTGCCTGGTCATATATGCAAGGATGGCCACGGTAACGTATATCCTACTGACATACCTCACAAGAGGAAAGAAATCTACCGATATCTTGGAATAGAGACAAAGGAGTAACTATGGGTGTAGATTACAAATGGGGCGGAAGCGCTGGCGGAATGCGTTTTGGCCAGGAAATCGAGCGGGTTGCCAAGGTATTTGGCGGCAAACGAATCGAGGGAAGCAAGGGACCCAATAGGTACGGGCTTCCAGACGGGACAAACCCGTGCGTCGTGAAATTCTTCGACCACCTGTACGGACCGCTGAGCGTCGAAGAGACAAAGGAAGTATGGAATGAGTTCCAGAAGCATCCCGAAATCGAGCAGATAATGCCAGAGATGTGGAACGAGTTCAAGTGCGACGCAATGTACGATGAAGGGTTTGAATTGAGTTACTAGACAGAGAAGATTTAACAAAAGGCAATTCCCAATGAGCAATTTCAACCATCCGTATATATACGAAGGCGGCGAATACAATCATCTGACTAGCCAGAACGAATGCCGTGTTGTGACCGCTACAAGGAAGCTTGGAGCCCGTTTCTACAACCCGATGCGCTACGACATGCTGAAACAGTGGCTTCCAGACAATTACGACTGTCCTGACAAGGAGTGCATGATTCATGTCATCGCCTGTCCGTGCATCATGTGGACTGACCTCGGTGAAGACAAGATGAACGAAAAGTTCAAGTTCTGTTCCTGTATCGAACCTGAAATCGACATGACCAAGTTTGACAAGTCGTGGCATCGTGTCGGCAGGAAGACATTGTTGTTCATATTTGGTTCCCCGATGTATGAAATCGCCCAATGCTTTGCACCTAACGGAAAGTGTTTCTACTCGATGATATTCCAGGTGGACGAGGAAGCATACGAGCATCTCGAAACCCGTGCAGGCTCGTTCGCAAACCTCCCGATAGGCTCGTCCCTCTACGACTTCATGGCTGCTATTAGGCGGAACCCGTTAAGGCCCCATCCGTTCAAGATTAAAGTCCCGACCGTTGAAGTCAAGACGCTAGCGGAGTTCATCGAAGCGAAGTACCCAGATATCATGAAGGAATACAAGGAAGAGCTGAAACGGATAACCAAGCTTTCATACGAGAGCCTTCCAGGCGAAATCACCAGTTTCAAACAAGGAAATGAAAATGCAAGTAAAATCGACGATACAGTTCAAGTTTGACCCTAACAAGGAATACAAATCGCCAAAGGACAAGATTGATGCCTTGGTCGAGTTCATCGCAAAGCATGTGCAGGAGTGTCCGGCACACTGGATTATCATGTCACCAGACCTAGTGTCCGTGCTTCACATGTCGAACGTGTTTTCACCTACACCTGTTGTCTCCAATGCGAACGACACGGGAAATGAATTCATATTCCAACCAACGCACTCACGGGTTACAGTGAATCTTTACGCATGTAACGGAGAAATGAACGCAGTGGTGTTCCCTGATTACTCAGATGGCCTCAACATACTGAACTGCGGACATCCAAAGGATTTCATCGGCGACATGGACACCGGGTTAGTCTGGGATAATCTCAAAAAGCTCAAAATGGAACGGAGAATAATATGATGGAAGCTGAAACCAAGGATATTTTCCGTGACGAAACCCGCTTCTATGTAATTGCCGCAATCAAGAATGGCGATGGCGGGTTCATTAAGTTCTGGAAGTCCAAGGCGTCTGGTGGAGAATGGGTTGACGATATTGCCAAGTCCAAGCACTATACGACGCTCGGTGTCGCCGCAAGGGAACTCCGTAACGAAAACGGCTATCTCAAATACTGGGGAAAAGTTCCGTTGATGCAGACGCACGGAGATTCCGTCCGTTTCTCCGTATGCCATGTAAGGGCTAATGTAGTGGTCGTGGAGGAAGAAAAGTTTAACGTAGACCGTGCCAACGCACAGGAAAGGGGAACATAACATGATTGAAGACAAGGAAATATACAGGTGTAAACGGGCAGAACTTTCATCCAAGAAGGACGAGCTTAGTGAAAGTATCGATATGGTAGATGCCGTCAGGGAAATGTTGAAGGCATACAATGTTCGGCGTTTGCCCGCATTGAAGGCGAAGCTTGAACAGGACTATGATGCGGTCGCAGATGAGTACGAAGCGTTCATCAAGGAAGAAAATGAAGTCTTTGATAAAATCACCAAGGAGTTCAGTGCCAACCAGATTGAATGCTGGTTTGTACAGGGTTGGGACATGGTGGACCTGGTAAACGCCTACTTGCGTGGGGACTTGGAAAAGTACAAGGAGAAACCAAATGAGCACTAATGAAAACAATGGTTGCGAACTCTTTGACAACTACCTTACCGCAAAGAAGGCTTTGAACACCCGTATCAAGCAAGTTCTTGAAATCCTTGCCAAGTTCAATGCGTTGGACGTTACTCCGTCAGAAGCCGCACAGGTGGTCGCACAGGAAATCACACAGGTTTCTAGCCACCAGTGGAGATACAATTCAGGGCACGAGACCATCTATTGCGAACACTACTTCGACTTCCGTTCTCACCGCAACTTCAACAAGTGTACGGTGAAGGTTCCTGTAAGGTACATCGAAATGAAAGACGAGGAAATCGCCAAGGAGAACAAGGAAGCTGCACTTGCCGCACTGGAAGCTAAGAAGGCCGAGATTGAGGCTCAGATTGAAGAAAAAACAAGGTCGATGAGGAATTATCTGAAAAAGATTAACTCTCAGATTGACGATTTGAAGAAAGGGGATGAATAGATGCAGGAACAGACGATAACATTCCGTTGGAGAACCTTCGAGGAGGAAACTCCAGAGTATGGCAAGGATATCCTTGTCAAGACCCCAGCTTCTCCCCTGTACTGGTGGACTAGGACGGCTCTCTTTGGCAGGCACATTCAGCTAGCTTGCCTTACATACCTCAGTAAGGTGAAGAGGGACGGACTGCTGTGGTGCTACTGCGACGAAATAGACGAACAGGCTCCACCCGATTGGGATGGCGTCTATAACCACGGTGGACGGAGGACTGATGGAAAAGCCTAACAAACGTCTCTGGACAGACTTGGTATCGGACGAGTTGAAAGATATGCTTTTCAACCTGAAATCCGACAACGGGGTTGTCCCGTTAGGAACCGTTGACAAGCTTATCCAGCTTTTCGTGAACGATATCGAACGGTTGGGAAATTTATGACGACGAACATAGAGACAGAACACACCGAAGAAGATGAACGCTACCGTGAGCAGCAGATGCTTGAAGAAGCCGAGGCGGAGGACCAGTTCTGGCGTGAAGCCATGCTGAACTACGACTATGAGCGTGGTGACTGGAAATACTGAAAAAGCTCTCCGATTTGGAGAGCCTTTCTTTTAGTCATCGTAGTCGTCGAAGAACAGGCCGTACTCCCTCATCCATGCACGGGCACCGATTTGGTCGGCCCGTTTTTTCATTTCCTTGACATTGAAGTTGTAGACATCCCACCACGGGATTTCAACCATCAGGAACGACGACTTGGCACCCATAGCCTCTACACAGAGCTTGTAGAAGGCGTTGCCCTTTCCGTTGGTCGCCGAGGATATGATAATCTTCGAGCTGTCCGTAGTCGAGTTGGCTGCCCGTGACAGCATTACTGGGAAGAATCCCTTGCATACGTCATCCTGTTCCGACGGATGTGCGAATGCGAAATCGTCAAGGTACAGGTAGTTGATTGTCAGGCTCCTGATGCTGCCGATGGACCTGTATGACGTGGCGACTATCAACGCATGATTGGACTTGTTGGTGATTCTGTCCTTACTGAAACTGAACGAGAGCCCGTATTCGTACCATTCCTTCGGAAGGTTTTCGAGCGAGAGTTTCAGCTTGGCTATCAGTTCGTTCGCCCGTTCCTTCTTTGTCGAGACTATTGCGATGCGGCAGTTCGGCTCGAACAGGAACCTGTGCATGAGGAAGAGCAGGCTTTCCGCAGTGGAACCCGACTGTCTCGGCTGTTTAAGGATGATGTTCGTCTTGTTGCCGCAGATGGGCGGGAGCTGCATCAGGGTAAGAACCTTCCGCTGGTAGCCCCTGGTCGAGAGCCTGACGATTCCGTCCTTGTTCTGGACGTAGGTGAACTTGGCAAGGTCGAATATGTTGTCCTTGCATTTAAGGATATCGGTGTTCATGTTTTACCTCGTG
>JAEEGL016566578.1_pt1 | contig 16517 bp, 16 predicted proteins | sample 9134231 | NCBI WGS metagenome assembly JAEEGL01 (sample SAMN16246548, study PRJNA631951) | gut metagenome | biome: gut microbiome; feature: rumen; material: fiber-attached | host: Bos | place: Iran: Karaj | collected 2018-10
ATCTGAACCCCTGAACACGAAAAGACCGGCACCTTCCGAAACCCATCGGGAGGCCGGTCTTTTTCACGCGGACGTTCTCAAACTCTTGGAATTACCTTCTTCATCTTTTCGATGGACGGGAATGAATCACCGCTTTTGGCTTCCCGGTTCATTCTGCCATACCATCCGAAACGGGATGCTCTTTGTTATGCCGATTTGACCGCTATGCCGCTGATCGCCTCGGCGGAAAGAACTGTCAGAAGATCCCCCCGTTGTACTTCCTCTGCGCGCGGATGAGGAGGACGATCGAGACCGCAATCCCGCCGAAAAGCGCGATGAGCGGGATTCTCGACCCCTCCGTCAGACAGAGCGCGAGGATGCCGCTCGACAGCAGCGCGGCAGCGAGGACGAGGAGCCCCGCTCCCATGGCCCGGCCGTAGCGGAGACGGTCCCCGGGCTTCACGTTTTCCTGGTGGTAATCGTGGATCAGATCCGTTTTGCCGCGGAAAACCGCGATGCCGACGCCGAGGATGACGGCGCCAGCCGCGAACATGATAAGGGAATAAAGAAGCATGGCGTTACCTTTCCGTGATGTCCGGCGGACGTCGCCGTATCGTGCGGCCGATCTTTTCGTATTTCGAGCCGAGACGGTCGGCCCAGCGTTCGCACCAGAGGCGTGAATACGGCACGCTCCGGACCTGCCGCATCCGCCGGAAGGCCGGGAGTCCCGCCCACACCAGCGACGGCAGGCTCACGAGCAGGAGGTAGAGCGGGCCGAGAAGGAGGGACTGGAAGGTGTGACCGTATTCGTGCAGATGGATCCCGCCGCCAGGGGGGCAGAAGATGAACAGCCCGAGCGAGACCCCGTCGTTCCGGTGCCACTCCGTGCAGACCGCCCCGCCGAAGAAGAACCGTTCGCATCCCCGCGCGCGGCAGATCAGATACACGAAGAACCCGATGAGGGTCTGCGGCAGGCCCCAGGTGCATTGGAGAAGGACATAGAGCGCGCTCCTCGCTTTCATGCCGTCCCCTCCGTCCCCTCCGTCCCCTCCGTTTGGTCCGGCGCGGGCGCAGCGGGGCGTTTCGGCAGCCGCGTCAGCACGAAGCGCATCGCGTCGGTGTAGGGCGTCTCGCGCTCCGTGTCCATGAAGAGGTCGTGCCGCATCCCGGGATAGACCTTCGATCCCGCGCGGAATCCCATGTCGCCGAGGAAGCGGACCGCGCGCTGCATCCCCTTCCGGCCGCCGGAGACGGGATCGGATTCGCCCGCCATGCACAGCACCGGGATCCCTCCCGGCTTCTCCCACGACGACGGGCGCCAGAAGTCCCGCGTGAGCCGGAGGAGATTGCGGTAGTCGCCGAGCGGATGGTCCCGGCAGCAGACGGGGTCGGCGGCGAATTCATACCGCGCGGCGAGGTCGTTCGTCGTCCAGAGGTAGCGTCCGTCCGAAGCGGGCTCGGGCGTGAAGCCTTTGTTGTAGCGGGTCGCGGCGATCCGGTTGAGAAGCGGCAGGCACGCGCCGTCGCCCGTGAAGACGCTCTCGAGCGCGAACCAGCCGAGCGCGGGGGAGACGAGGCGTTCGCGGTGCGGCAGGCCCGAGAGGATCAGCCCGGTCACCTCCGCAGGCCGCGCGGCGGTATGGAGCCCGGCGATGAGCGCGCCCATGCCGTGTCCGAAGAGGAAGCGGGGCAGATCGTCCGGCTCAGGGAGGCTCTCGCGCCAGACCGCGTCGAGATCGTCCATGAGCGTCTCATAGCTGTAGCCGAGATCCGCGGGCGCAGTTTTGCCGTCCGTTCCCTCGGGCACGGTCGCGCCGAACCAGCGCAGATCGTGGATCACCGCGACGCCTCCGCAGGCCGCGATGAACTGCATGAACGGAAACCACCGCTCTTTTTTGTCGGAAAAGCCGTGGAGGATCTGGACGCCGAAGCGCGGAGGCTTCTCGGGCATCAGGCGTGCGGCGGAGAGGAGCCAGACCGGCGAGTGCTTTTCGGCGCGCCGGACGGTCGTGAGTTCAGGTGTGTTCATGTGGATCGCTCCGTATGTTCAGGATTCAGGGGTGCCTGGGTCATGTCGGCGAACCGCGCCCCGGTGTCGTATTCGTTGTAGATCGTCTCGAACCAGTTGTCGCTCTCGGGGATCGGCCGCACGGGGACGAAGCGGTTTTGTGCCGTGAGATGACCGTCCGTCCGTGTCAGGGCGGTTTCGAGGACCGAGGCGGCGTGCGCCGTGTCGATCCCGTCCGTGCCTTCGATGAGGAACGACCCGCGGGACTTTCCGCCGTCTCCGATGTAGGCATCGATCGCGGAGAGCATCGCCAGCCGCGTGACGAGGGTGTCATAGGTCACGAGCAGCTCCCGGAGCGCGCAAAAGTCCTTCGCCCGCCGCCGGTCCGGGAACCGATCGACGGATTCCGCCGTTTCCCGGAGCAGGGCCTTCACGCCGTCCGGGGAGCGCAGGAAGGCAGCCGAGGCGTCGTGACGGAGCCCCGCGCGGTGCCGGTCTTCGAGGATCGCTTCGATGGCGTCGCCGTTCTCTGGGTCGAGCAGGGAAGCGATCTCCGCGGCGTCGGCAAGTTCTCCGAGGATCGTGTCGTCGAGGGCGGGGGCGGGGCGGTTCTCGTGGGCGATCTTTTCCGCCGCGCGCGCCGAGCCGACCTGGGTGGAGTTGAGCGCGGAGCCGCCTGGCCGTCGGATGCCGAAGACGCCGCCGCATTCCCCGACCGGGTAGAGACCTCTGAGCGTCGGGCTTTCGTACCACGCGTCGCAGCTCAGCCCGCCATTGAGGTGCTGGGCCGCCACATGGATCTCGAGCGGCTCCGTTTCGAGATCGATCCCGTGGGAGAGGTAGAGCGCGTAGGCCTTCTCGTTCATCTGCCGCAGCCTCTCGACCGGCGTGTTCCCGAGCGCACGGCTCTTTGCGAGATATTCGTATGCTTCCTCGCCGACGGTATCGGGCGTGAGGCCTTCGCGCTCGATCAGGCCGGGATTCGCGCGGAAATCGAGGAAGACCCGGCGGCCTGCCCGGATCTCGCGGAAGACGGCGATGTCGACCTCGGACGAGCGGGATGCCCCGCCGATCTTCGAGGGATCGAACGGCCATTCGTAGCCCTTTTGGAATTGCGAGACCAGCGCTGCTTTTTCATCGCCGAGGGCAGCGGGGAGGAATTCGCACGCCGCGCCGTCCGGGCTGAGGGAGACGTACCGCGGCAGGATCTGCTGATACGATCCCGAGAGGTTCCAGCGGAACGCGGCGGACGCGATGCCGTACTGGCTTTCGGTGAGGTTCGAGGCGGACGCCCCCGCAAGAAGAGGCGCGCCGAGTCCGCAGGTCTGGCTTTCGGGATAGACGGAGGCCGCGTAAACGGACGAGGGACCGCCCGTCGCCCAGACCACCGCGCCTGCGAGGACCGCGATGAGGCCCGCCGGATTGTCCGCGCTGACTTTCGCTTCCGAGACCCCGACGATCCCCGCCGCCCGTCCTCCGTCCGTCAGGACGCGGAAGACGCGGACCCCGTCGAGGATCGGGACGCCTTCGCGGCGGACGGCACTTTCGAGCGCCTCGGTCATCTTTTTCGAGGTGAGCGGGCCGCAGGATGTCGCGCGCCGGTGCGGATCATGGTCGGTGCGGTAGCCGGTGTATTCGCCCCAGCGGTCCGCCGGGAAGGGTACGCCGAGCGAGACCAGCCGGAAGAACCCGCGGAGCGATCCGAGGGCTTCGGTGAGGGCGAGATCGCCGTGCATCGCGCCGCAGGCAAAGTAGTCCTCCGCCATCGCCCGCGGGGAATCCGCAGTATCCGTGCCGGTCGCCTGCTTGTAATAGGTCTGCTTGTCCGATCCGGTGTTGCGGGAGGTGCCCATGTTCATCCCCTCGGTGACGAGGAGGACGGAATCCGCACCCCGGGACCGCGCGAGGGAGAGGGCAGCGTTCAGGCCGGCCGCGCCGCTTCCTACGACGAGGGCGGGCACGGAGAGGATGGGACCGGGAAATCCGCCGCGCATTTTCATATCGAATCCCTTTCGTTTTGTTCTGCCCCTATCATAGCACAAAATCGCCGCGGAATCAAGTCGTGCGCGGGAAAAGTGGGGAAGAGCGCAGCGTGAAAAAAACCGGAGGCGGAATGCTCCGGTTCGATTTTTCGTCCCATCCCCGCTCAGAACAGTCGGAGGATCAGCGGCGCGGCGAAAAACATCACAGAGAAGACAAGGACGACGAGTGCGCTGCGTTCCCACACCGTGCCGTCCGTCTTGGCGAGTGCCGGATGACGGAGCAGGAGCGCGCAGGCGACGAGATACCCGAGAAAGGTCCCGAGCGTGTTTGCGATCACGTCGTCGATGTCCGTGAAGCCCGAGAAGAGCTGGCCGAGCTCGATGGCGAGCGACAGGGTGAAGCCCCAGAGGACGGCGAGGCGTCCGTCGCGGAAGTGCTTCCAGAGCAGCGGGAGCAGGAGCCCGACCGGCACGAACAGGAGAACGTTCAAAACCGTTTCGAGCGGCGCGTCCGCCATCCCGACGAAGGGGATGAAATTGACGTTCGGCGCGAAATGCGCACGCAGCACGTTCGGCGGCGCGGTGACCGACCAGACCGTGCAGAGAAGAAGGGCAAAGACCGCGTACCGCGCCGTCTTCTTCCATTCGCGGAACAGAAGGACATGCAGCAGGAAAAGACCTGCGGCAAGCGGCGGCAGGGCGGCGGCGAGATCGCGCAGAAGAACCGGGACGAACGCGGCAATATGAGACATGGAGGACTCCTTCGGGTGAGCTGCTGAACACATGATACCACATCTGCGGCGCGGAAACAAGGGCTTCGGGTCGGATTTAAGGAGGGTTCAGGAAATCTTAATGCGCCGTTAAGAAAGGCGAAACGAAAGATCCGGGAAAGTTTTGCTTGCATCGGAGGGGAACCTGTGATATAATGTTATTTGAGGCCTTTCCGTATGAGACCGCGCTCCGCCCGGCATACTAAGAGCGGAGACGATCACCATGCGAAAGGATGAACGGCATTGAATACGAAACAAATCGGAAAGACCGCGGCCCGCGCGGCAGAAAACGTCGCGGAGGGAACGCGGGAAATCGGCGGGGCGATCCTCGACCGCTTCGGCGGGAAGAACCCCCTGCTCGTGCGCAAGAAGTTCGAGATGCAGGACGTGTACTACCGCAAAAAGGAACCGGACAAGGAGCTTTTCCGCATCGAGATGGGATGCGACATGGAGCTCTGGGTGCTGGCCCTCGGCGCGGCGATCCTTCTCTTCTGCATCGCCCATAAACTGTCGAAAATCGAAGAGCGGAGGCGGATCCGACATGCACGCCGGAAAAGCTGACGCATCGGGCGGGGCGCGTCTCCGCCGTACATAAAGGAGTCAGAATGCCCAAACGGAATCAGATCCCGCGTCTGTTGGTGCTGTCGCTGATCTGCGTCGCCATCGCGCTCGGCTACACGGGACGTCTCTTGTACTTACAGGTCTCCGGACAGGACTATTACAGCATGTCCACCCAGACCGTCTACCGCACCCGGACGGCGGTGATTCAGGCGCGCCGCGGCGAGATCTTCGACCGGAACGGCGTGCCGCTCGTCGTCAACACCGAGGCCTACGACGTATCCCTCGACTACCAGACCCTCACGCGCAATGACGAGGAGCTGAACGAAATGCTGCTCGACATGACCGCGATCGCCGCGCGTTCCGGAGAAGAGGACCGCATCCTCCCGCCGACGGAATACCTCACCGCGACCGTCCGCCCCGACGGGCTGATCTACGAGATCCCCGACGGCTTTCTCGATACGGCAGCCGGACGCCGGTACGCGAAGCTCATCGCCGAGCTCAACGTCGACAACGACGCGCCGATGGACGACCAGATCCGGGCGCTCATGCTCTACTACGGCATCCTCGCCCGCGATCAGGACCCGATCACGAAGGAGGTCTCCTACTACTACCGCTATACCTACGACACCGCGGCGTCCCTGCTCGCCAGACGGCTGGACATGACCCTCAAGCAGTTCGCCCCCACGAATCCCTACAAGATCGCCGAGGACGTCTCCCTCGCGTTCATCACGGGCATGGAGGAGCTCTATTCCCGCGGCTTCACGGTGCTGGCGGAGCGCGGACGGGAATACTGCTATCCCGGCTATCTCTCGCACGTCCTCGGCTACCTCGGCGCGATCCCGAGCGAGCGTGCGGCGTCCTATACGGAGCGGGGCTATGAGATCAACGAAAAGGTCGGTCTCGCCGGATGCGAATCCGCTTTTGAGGAGACCCTGCACGGCACCGACGGCATCCTCTCGATCACGGAGGACAGCTACGGCAACGTCGTTTCGAGCGAAGTGGTGAAGGAGCCGGTCGCCGGACGGGACGTGTATCTCACGGTCGACATCAACATGCAGATCGTCGCGGAAAACGCCCTCGCCCGCAACGTCGCGCGGATCCGCGAAGAGGCGAACCCCTACAAACCGCTCACCGGTGAAGACGCGTCCGCGGGCGGCCTGACCGTCATCGATCCGGACAACAACGAGATCCTCGCGATCGCGTCCTATCCCACCTACGACCTTGCGCTGTACAGCTCCGACGGCACCTACCGGACCTATCTCAACCAGGATGCCGAGCTGTCGCCGATGCTCAACCGCGCGCTGATGGGCGGTTACGCTCCCGGCTCCACGTTCAAGATCGGCGTCGCGACGGCAGCCCTCATGGAGAAGACCATCACGAAGGACACCATCATCGACGCGCAGGGCCAGTACATGTATTACGCCGACACGGGCTACACGCCGCGCTGCTGGCTCTACCTCCTCACCGGACAGGTCCACGGCAGGATCAACGTCGTCACGGCGATTCAGGAATCCTGTAACTACTTCTTCTTCGACGTGGGCCGTCAGCTCACGATCGAGAAGATGAACGAATACTGCCGCCATTACGGCCTCGGCGAACACACCGGGATCGAGCTGGCGGAGAACACCGGGATCCTCGCGGGACCGGACTACCGCAACAACAACGGCCTGCTCGCATGGGGCCCTGGCGACACCCTGCAGGCGGCCATCGGACAGAGCGACAACCTCTTCACCCCCCTCCAGCTCGCCTGCTACCTCTCGACGATCTTGAACAAGGGCACGCGCTACGAGGCGCACATCCTGAAAGAGATCCGCGACTACCGGTCACCCGAAGCGGCGTGGAAGAACGAAACGGTCGTCGCCGATGAGATCAAGATCCCGGACGACATTCTGAACACCGTGCGGGAAGGCATGAAGGGCGTTATGGACCTCGGTTCCGCGGCGACCGTCTTCGCGGATTACGAGATCCCGGTCGGCGGTAAGACCGGTACCGCGCAGGTCCATGAGGACCGCTCCGACAACGGCATCATGATCGCGTTCGCGCCGTTCGACAAGCCGGAGCTGATCGCCACCTGCGTCATCGAACAGGCGTCCGGCGGTACCGAAACGGGTTATTCGATCCGCGACATTTTCGACTACTATTTCAGCGTCGACGAGATCCGCGCGAGAAAAGCCGCCGAGGAAGCGGAGGAAGCCGCGAGGATCGCCGCGGAAGAAGCCGAACGGCAGGCGGCGGAAGAAGCCTATGCCGCGTATCTCGCCGAGCAGGAGCGCCTCTATGAGGAATCCCTCGCCGCAGCCGCGAACGCCGAACCCGCAGCCCAGCTGCCGGCTGAGACGCCTGAGGCGCCGATCCCCTCCGATGAGTCCGCGGCGGCACCCGTCGACGACGGCAGCGCGTGGCTCATCGATATCCCGTAATGCCAGTCCGGAAAGCCGTCCGCGGCGGGAGGAAGACATGCCAGACATTGCCCGGATCCATGCGATCCTGAAACAACACTACCCGGATGCCGTCTGTTCGCTTGATTACGGCGGCGACCCGTGGCGGCTGCTCATCGCGGCCCGGCTTTCCGCGCAGTGCACCGACGAACGGGTGAACATCGTCTGCGTCCCGCTCTTCGAGGCGTTCCCGGATGTGTACGCGATGGCGGAGGCCGGGATCCCGGCGGTCGAGGAGATCATCCGGCCCTGCGGCCTCTTTCATACGAAAGCCGAGTCCTGCGTCATGATGTCGCGGCAGATCGTCGAGCGGCACGGCGGGCAGGTCCCCAACACGATGGAGGAGCTGCTCGCGCTGCCTGGCGTGGGGCGCAAGATCGCCAACCTCGTCCTCGGCGACTGCTTCGGCAAGCCCGGGATCGTGGCGGACACGCACTGCATCCGGCTGAACGGCCGCTTCGGATTTTACGACATGACGCTCAAAGACCCCGCGAAGGTCGAGAAGATCTTATCGGAGATCGTCCCCGGCGAGGAGCAGGCGGCGTACTGCCATCGAATGGTCCTCTTCGGGCGGGAATTCTGCACGGCGCGCGGACCGCGGTGCGGCGAATGCCCCCTCGGGCGGGACGAGTTGTGTACAGACGGACGTGAACACGGAAAAGAGCGAGACTGTGAAGAGTGCGGATGAAATCAGAGCGATCCCCCTGCCGCTGCCGGTGACCTTCGTGATGGAGCGGCTCGAGGCGGCGGGGTATCACGCGTACGCGGTCGGCGGGTGCGTGCGGGACCGCCTCATGGGCCGGATCCCCGGCGATTACGACGTGACGACCGACGCGCGGCCCGACGAGATGCTGCGGGTCTATACCGACTGCCGCGTCGTGGAGACGGGACTCAAGCACGGGACGCTCACGGTGGTGCGGGACGGCATGAACGTCGAGGTGACGACGTACCGCATCGACGGCGCTTACGCCGACGGACGCCACCCGGACGCCGTGACCTTCACCGACCGGCTGGCAGACGATCTGTGCCGCCGCGACTTTACGATCAACGCGATGGCCTGGGCGCCGGGGCAGGGGATCGTCGATCTTTTCGGCGGGCAGGAAGACCTCGAGGCTGGGCGGATCCGCTGTGTCGGGCGGGCTTCGGACCGGTTCTCGGAGGACGGGCTCCGGATCCTCAGGGCGCTGCGTTTCGCGTCGGTGCTTGACTTTGCGTGCGACGAAGAATGCCGGGCGGCGGTCATGGACGGCATGGGGCTGCTCGACCGCATTTCCCGGGAACGGATCTACGCGGAGCTCACGAAGCTACTCGGCGGCGTCGGCGCGGCGAGGATCCTCGGGGAATACGCCCCGGTCCTCGCGTATGTTCTCCCGCCGCTCACGGAGGAGGCTGTGCGCCATGCGTCGGCTGTGTTTGAGCGCATGAAGCGCGACACTCCGACCGCGGTCCGCTACGCCGTGCTGCTCGATTCGCTGGATGCGGAGACGGCGGCGAAGACGATGGACACGCTCAAGCCGTCGAAGGAGGAAAAGCGCGCCGTCCTTGCCCTGCTCTCGCGCAGAGGCGAGATCGACACGACCCGCTATGGGGTGAAGTGCCTGATGCGCGACGCCGGGGATGCGTTCCCCGCGGTCTGGGCTGCGTTCGCTTCCCTGACCGGATACATCGGCGGCGAACGCGCGGCGGAGATACGGCGGATTGCCGAAGAGATCCTCGCGGCGGACGAATGCCGCAATCTCGCCGGGCTGGCTCTCGACGGACGCGATCTCGCGGGGAGAGGCTATACGGGCCCGGCGATCGGGGAGACGCTCGCCATGCTTCTCGACGCGGTGATGCGGGGGGAGATCCCCAACGAGCGAGGCGCGCTCCTCGCAGCATTGGAGGCTGGACATGGATAAACCGCAGCGGCAGAAAACAGAAAAGCGCGTCCGCCGGACGGCCTGCGAGACCTGCCTCTTCTACGACGTGATCGACGAGGACGGGACGCTCGGCTGCACCGTCGACGTGGACGAGGACGAGGCGTGGCGCGAACGGGCGGATATCGGCAGCGAATGTCACTATTATCAATTCTACGACGAGTACAAGACTGTTCAGAAGCAGAACTGACGGCGGAGGGGATATGAAAGTTCGGATCGAAGAGGAGCGGGAGACGCTGCCGGCCGTGAGCGAGCGGCATCAGGTACATATCGTCAACCCCGCGGCGGGAAACGGCAGACTCCTCGAAACGGTGCGTCGCGCGATCGCCGATATGGGCGGGGAAGTGCGGGAGAGCATCGGGACCGGGGACGTGACGCGGATCGTGCGGGAGCTCTTTGAAGCGGAGCCGTACGCGCACGCGGTGGTCTACGGCGGCGACGGAACCGTCTTCGAGGCGGTCAACGGCATCATGCAGTCCGGAGCCAACCGCACGGCGTCCTTTTCCGTGATCCCTGCGGGGAGCGGGAACGATTTTTCCACCCATGCGAACGATTCCGGGCTTCATCCGAAATCCGTCCTCGCCCCCATCGACGTGATCCGGACCGTGTCGGACGGCGTCGAGCGGTACTTTGTGAACATGATGAACATCGGATACGACTGCTCGGTCGTGGCGCGGACGATCCACCTGAAGGAGAAGACCTTCCTCCGGGGCAGCGCGGCGTATATCGGAGGCGTGGTGACGGAGCTCCTCATGAAGAAGACGACCGACGCCGCGATCACCTTTGAGGGATGTGTCGACCCCGCACACGGCGCGAGTCTCCCGGACGTGCACCTCGAGCAGAAGATCCTGTTCACGGCGGCGGGGAACGGCTCCTGCTGCGGCGGCGGATTCCACGCCCTGCCCCTGGCCAGACTCGACGACGGGTACCTCGACGCGCTCGTCGTGAACGACGTCAGCCGCCTGCGTTTCATCTCCCTCGTCGGGGATTACCGCGCGGGGACGTACATCAACGAACAGGGAGTCCCGAACGATCGCTTCCTCCGCGTCCTGCGCTTCGTGCGCTGCCGGAAGATGCGGATCACGGGACCCGTGCGCTTCTGCCTCGACGGAGAGATCTTCCCGACCGGGGAGGACCGCACGATCGAGGCCGAGGTCCTGCCCCTCGCGCTCAACTACGTTCCGTTATAAGAAAAACGGGGGAGGAATTCCTCTCCCGTTTCCTGTGCCGTGTCAGGTCCGGACCTTGCGGGGCCGGGTGACGATCACCAGCACCACGATCGCCGCCAGGAGCGCGAGCAGGGCCAGCGGATGGAACCGCACGGTGTCGCGCACCGCATTGGCCGCGTTGCTGACCGCTTCTCCCGCCGTCTCGCTGCCCGCCGCGTTCACCACGCCGTTGCCGTCGGTGTCGCCGAGGGTCGTGTCATCGCTGCGGGCGTTCTCGCCTGCGCTGCGCGGCGTGCCGGAGGGCGAAACAGTCGTCGACGATCTGCCCGCGCGCGATGCGCTGCCCATGCCGGTGGCGCCTTCGTACGCGGAGCCCGTCGAGCCTGATGCGTTCGTCGTCTTGCCGGTCATCCCGCCGGTCGTGTTGTTCGACGCGCTCTGATTCGTGCCGTTCGATGTGCCCGGATTCGTGCCGGACGTCGTGCGGTTTGCACCGGGCGCCGAGACGACGCTGTTCTCACCCGCGTAATTCGGAACAAGAGGTTCGGCCTGTTCGGACGCGATGAGCCCGCTGTCCGCCGTATTACCCGCAGTACCGGCCATGCCGCCGAGACCCGCGTCCGCGCTGGCGGAAACGGCGACGGCAAGGATAGCGCACAGGACGACGGCTGCGGCGGTGACGCAGAGAACATGAGCGGCGCTCGGGCCGGATCGTTTCATCGGATTTTTCATCATACAGTACCTCCGTAATGGTTGAAATCGGATTGCGGCGCAGATAGTCTGGCCAAAATGACCGGCTGCTATGCGTCCGGGCGGAGGTCAGCTTTTTCCTCGGGAGGAAGGTTTTGGAAAACAAGCGATTCACGAAAAACGACAGCGGATTTGTCTGCGCGAACTGCGGGAGGGAAGTGCCGCCCCTCCGGTACACCTCGCGGAACCATTGTCCGTGGTGTCTCTGCTCCCTGCATCTCGACATCAACCCGGGCGACCGGGCGGCGGACTGCGGCGGGATCATGGACCCGGTCACGGCGGAACCGGACGCGAAGCGCGGCTTCATCCTCACGCACAGATGCCGCAAATGCGGAGCGATCCGCCGCAACAAAGCTGCCGAGGACGACGACAAGGCCGCGATCATCCGCCTCACCGCGATGCATTGAAGCGCATTGGCGCAGGATCAACTGAAAAAAGCCCTCAACGGGGCTTTCTTCTGTTTACGGGAGCATTCCTTTCGCTGCTTTCAGGAGTTCTCCGACCCGCTCTGCGGTTTCCGGGAACCGGATCCCGACGGAGGCGAGCTTCGTGGGGTCCATGCAGAGATTCCGCGGCGCGTCCCGGAACGACTCCTCGTCGCATTCGATCCGGTCCGGGTCGAGACCTGCGACGGCGAATATCGTCCGCGCGGCCTCGAACATCGTCCTGCCGACAGGGACCGTGCTCGGCGAGCCGAAATTGTACACCCCGCCCGGGATCGAGAACGCCGGGACCAGGTTTTCGACCACATCCCCGACGTAAGTCAGTCCCCACCGGTCATGCGCGGAGAAGCGGAGCACCTCCCCGGACGCGATCCGCGCGAGAAGTCCCCGGAAGAAGTCGCTCTTCTCCCCCGGGACCGCGGTCCGCACGTCGTACATCCACGTCAGCCGCATCATCACGCAGTCCGGGTTGACGGCGAGGCATTCCCGCTCCGCCGTGAGCTTTTCCCGACCGTAGAGCGGCGCGGGGGTGACGTTCTCCTCCTCCCGGTGCGCTTCGATGCCATCCGCGCCCGCGTACACCTGATCCGACGAGCAGAGGAGGCACTTCGCCCCGATCTCCCCGGACGCCTCCGCGACGTTTCGGCTGCCGTCGACGTTGATCCGCCGGGATTTCTCCGGTTCCCGCCCGCATTGCCCGACGTCGGACATGGCCGCGCAGTGCAGGACGAGATCGGGCCGGACGGCATCGAAAAACCGCCGGACAGCTTCCCGGTCCGTGATGTCCATATCCCGATGGTTCGGCGTCACGATCCCGAACCGGTCCGCGAGCATGGCTGCCGCGCGTCCGCCGAGGAACCCAGACGCGCCGGTGATCAAGAGTTTTTTCATGTTCGCCTCCGCGTGTTCTTTTCTCCTTTATCCTATCACAAATCGCTCCGCTTCGCAACCCCATCCGGCGATTTTTCGCCCGCTCCGCCGTTCCCGGAAGGATTTTCCGCCGGGGAGCACATCGGACCTCCCGGCCGCATATACTGGAACGCGGCGAAAAAAACGGGTGGAAGATGTTTAAATCCGCTCCCCGCCGACGATACTATGTTACGGACAAAACAGAGGAAGCCAGCGGAAAGGAATGAGGGAAAGTGACAGTCAAGCGCGGCGATATTTATTATGCGGATCTCAGCCCGGTTGTGGGGAGCGAACAGGGAGGCGTGCGCCCGGTGCTCATCGTGCAGAACGACGTCGGGAACCGGTACAGTCCGACGGTGATTGCCGCGGCCATCACGAGCCGCCTCGGAAAGAACAAGATGCCCACGCACATCGACGTGGCGGCGGACCGGGTCGGCCTTACGAAGGACTCGGTGATCCTTCTCGAACAGGTGCGGACGATCGACAAGAAGCGGCTCGGCGAGAAGATGGGCCACCTCGACGAGGAGACGATGAACGCCGTGAACAACGCGATCTCCGTGAGCCTCGGCCTCGGACAGCCGGGCGGCGGTACATCCGGCACATCCGGCACACCCGGTACGCCGGGCATTCCCGGAGGCGGCGCGGCGGAAGGCTGACCGATCGGCAGACGGATACGAAAAAGTGCGGAATTCCCGCGCTTTTTTCATGGAAAAGGGTTGACAAATACCCGGAGGGGGTATATAATAGAGATGCCGTGATACCCGGAGGGGGTATTGACACAACACCGCACGCCTTTACCATAAGGGGGAACCTATGAACAAGAACGAACCTGCCTGCCCGCTCTGTGCCGCACCGTCCGACGGATCCGAAGTGCGCCGCACCGAACGGTCCGAGGAAACCCGGCGCAAGCTCACGAACCGCCTCAGCCGCATCGAGGGACAGATCCGCGGGATCCGGCAGATGATCGAGAACGACGCCTACTGCAACGACGTGCTCATCCAGTCCGCCGCCGCGGGAGCCGCCCTCAACGCCTTCAACCGCGCGCTCATCGGGTGCCATCTGCGTTCCTGCGTGGCGCATGATCTCCGCGAGGGAAACGACGCCGTGATCGACGAACTGCTCGATACCCTCGAAAAGCTCATGAAATGAACCGATCCGACGTGAAAAGAGGAAAGAGTCTATGAAACAGTATTCCGTGACCGGCATGTCCTGTGCGGCGTGCAGCGCGCGGGTGGAGCGTGCGGTGTCCGGCGTCCCGGGAGTCACGTCCTGCTCCGTCAGTCTGCTCACCAACTCCATGGGCGTGGAGGGCGACGCGCCTGCCTCCGCCGTGATCCGCGCGGTCGAGGAGGCCGGATACGGCGCGAAGCTGAAGGATGAGACCTCCGCAGCTGCCGTGAACGACGCCGAAGACGCCCTTCGGGACCGGGAAACGCCCGTTCTGCGCCGCCGCCTCATCGCATCGGTCGGCTTTCTGCTTGTGTTGATGGCGGTCTCGATGGGACACAACATGTTCGGCCTGCCCCTGCCCGCCTTCCTCGAAGGGAATCCCGTGGCTCTCGCCATGGTCGAGATGCTCCTCGCAGCCATTGTGATGGTCGTCAACCAGAAATTCTTTGTGAACGGCTTCCGCGGCCTGATCCACGGCGCACCGAACATGGACACGCTCGTCGCGCTCGGCTCGGCAGCCTCGTTCGTCTATTCGACCGCGCTCCTCTTCCGGATGACGGCGGAGAACGATCCCGCGCGGCAGATGGAGCTTCTGCACGGGCTCTATTTCGAGTCCGCGGCGATGATCCTCGCGCTCATCACCGTCGGAAAGATGCTCGAAGCCCGCTCGAAGGGGAAGACGACCGACGCCCTGCGCTCCCTCATGCGCCTCGCTCCGAAGACGGCGACGGTGATCCGGGACGGCGCGGAGACGGTCATTCCGGTCGGAGAGGTGCGCCGGGGGGACATCTTCGTCGTGCGTCCGGGCGAGAACATCCCGGTGGACGGCGCGGTCCTCGAAGGGTCCTCCGCTGTGAACGAATCCGCCCTGACCGGCGAGAGCATTCCGGTCGACAAGGCGCCGGGTGACGCCGTCTCCGCCGCGACGCTCAATCAGTCCGGGTTCCTGCGCTGCGAGGCGACCCGCGTCGGCGAGGACACGACCCTCTCGCAGATCATCCGCATGGTATCCGACGCCGCCGCGACCAAGGCTCCCATTGCGAAGATCGCGGACCGTGTCTCCGGTATCTTCGTTCCGACGGTCATCGCCATCGCCGTGGTGACCACGGTCGTCTGGCTCCTTCTGGGCCGTGAGATCGGATTCGCCCTTGCGCGGGGCATTTCCGTCCTCGTCATCAGCTGCCCCTGCGCGCTGGGGCTGGCGACGCCCGTGGCGATCATGGTGGGCAACGGCGTCGGCGCGAAGAACGGAATCCTCTTCAAGACCGCCGTATCGCTCGAAGCGGCCGGCCGGACCCAGATTGTCGCCGTGGACAAGACCGGGACGATCACGAAGGGCGAGCCGAACGTCACCGACATCCTCCCCGTCTCCGGCGTGACTGAGAAAGAGCTGCTCGCCGAGGCCGCCGCCCTCGAAGCGATGAGCGAACACCCGCTCGCCCGTGCCGTGATGCACAGAGCCGAGGCAGACGGGATCGTCCCCGCCGCTGTTTCGGATTTCCGCGCGCTCCCCGGAAACGGGCTGGAAGCCGATGCGGACGGCGTGCGTCTTGTCGGCGGGAGCGAGAGCTACATCGGCTCCGTATGCGCGCTGACGGAGGAGCTGCTCGCCGCGTCCGCAAAACTGGCGCAGGAGGGCAAAACGCCCCTGTTCTTTGCGAAGGACGGACGGGCACGCGGGATCATCGCGGTCGCCGACACCGTGAAGGAGGACAGCCCCTCCGCGATCCGCGAACTCGGGAACATGGGCATCCGCACGGTCATGCTGACGGGCGACAATGAACGCACCGCGCGCGCCGTCGGACGGGTGGCAGGCGTGGACGACGTCGTGGCCGGGGTCCTCCCGGACGGCAAGGAAGCCGTGATCCGCTCGCTCCGGGAGCACGGACGTGTGATGATGGTGGGCGACGGGATCAACGACGCGCCTGCCCTGACCCGCGCGGACACGGGTGTCGCCATCGGAGCGGGCACGGACGTTGCGATCGACGCCGCGGACGTGGTGGTGATGAAGAGCAGCCTGTCCGACGTGTCGGCCGCGATCCGGCTGAGCCGCGCGACGCTGCGCATCATACACGAGAACCTGTTCTGGGCATTTTTCTACAACTGCATCGGGATCCCGCTCGCGGCAGGGGTGTTCATCGAGACCCTCGGCATCGGGATCACGCCGATGTTCGGCGCGGCGGCAATGAGCTTGTCGAGCTTCTGCGTCGTGACGAACGCCCTGCGGCTGAATCTCGTGAAGATCCGCGACGCGCGGCGCGACCGGAGAATGAAAAACGCGGTCACGGGGGAGATCGTTCCGAAGAACGCCGCTCCGGACCGGGAAGATACAAACAATTCCAACAACGGAAAGGAAGGACAAACCATGAAGAAGGTCATGAAGATCGAAGGGATGATGTGCCCGCACTGCGAGGCGCGCGTG
>JAEEGL016748811.1_pt1 | contig 16517 bp, 17 predicted proteins | sample 9134231 | NCBI WGS metagenome assembly JAEEGL01 (sample SAMN16246548, study PRJNA631951) | gut metagenome | biome: gut microbiome; feature: rumen; material: fiber-attached | host: Bos | place: Iran: Karaj | collected 2018-10
CCATCTACATCGATGTCCCCCTCTCGGATGAGCAGCGGAGTTTCGATATCCAACCGGAAGAGACTGTCCTTTTAGAGCCAGGGCGATACTTCATCGGCTTCCAGATTGTAGGTTATGACAGGCAGGCCACGCTAACCCCGGATGTGACCATGGATTTCAATATATTCCTCAAGAGCAGTTACCTCCGGGAAACCGCTCTGGGCGGAATGAAACCCTTCCCCGTCAATATCGGAATAGCGGTTAAGGGCCTGGAGTATCAATGATAGGTGCCGATAGGTTACCAGCACTAATACACGGGATAATGATTATCTTTGAGAGTTCGATAAATCGAAATTAAACAACTTGTTATCTTTTACAAAACAGTTATCTTTGCATTTGTTTTCTGCATTCATCGAGGAGTGAAGAATAGAGGGAGGCGCATACTGTCAACATTTCTGCTTGCCGTTTATCTGACGGCAATGCTGGGCGCAGTCTCACACAGACATGAGGCTCCACATATTTCGCAGCCGGATTGCGCTGAGTGTGTCCATCACCTTCCTCACGCAGGTCATATCGGAACCGACATCGCAGACGATACAGACTGCGTTTTGTGCCATTTCCTGGGACTGCCCTATGTATATGCGCTGATTGCAGCCATTCCGGCACCAGGCCAGTTCTTCAAAACCCTGTGCAGCCCGCAGAGAAGTTCTTTACCTGTTTCATATTCTGGACTTCTTCATTCCCGCGCCCCCCCGTTCTTTTTCTGTTAGCCGTTTTCTGCCGCGAATGCTGCGGCAAGTAAATCTCTGGAATACAGAAAAGAAATTACGATGAAAAAATACTGTTTTATCGCAGTGGCGCTCTTTTTGTGCGTCACTGTAGAAGCGCAGGATACACTGGATGTATTCTCGCGCCATATCAGGCTGAAGGAGGCCGTTGTCACCGGACTTACCGGTGAAAGCAGGATGAGTGAAACCCCGGTTCCTGTAAGCATTTTGGATATAAGTGTCTTGCGTTCCAGTGCTTCCGGGAACGTTATCGCCACTATCGCAAGGGAGCCAGGCGTGAGCCAGATTTCCACGGGCGGCGGTATCGGGAAACCCGTTATCCGTGGTCTTGGCTACAACAGGGTGGTGGTGATTGCCGATGGCGTCCGTCAGGAAGGGCAGCAGTGGGGCGATGAGCATGGCGTGGAAGTCGACGGAAACGGAGTTCATTCGGCCGAGATTATCAAAGGGCCCGCCAGCCTGATGTATGGCTCCGATGCCCTTGCAGGCGTGATTATCTTCCACCCTGACCTGAATCTGGCTCCCGGCTCTTTTGCTGCAAATATCAGCAGTGAATACCAGAGTAACAGCGGCTTGGCTGGCTATAGCCTGTATCATGCAGGTAACCTCAGCGGTGTCATTTGGGCGATCCGGTTTAGCGACAAATACGCGCACGCTTACCGCAATGCTGCAGACGGGCTGGTCCCCGGCACGCAGTTCCGGGAACGGGCGCTTAGCGGCAGAGTGAGTCTCAACCGCAAGTGGGGCTTCTCGCGTCTTACCCTGGGCTTTTTCCACCTGACCCCGGGCATGACGGAAGGGTACGTGGATGGCGTCCTGGAGGGCCCTACCGGCTATGGCATCGAGATCCCTTTCCAGCAGGTCCGCCATTATAAGGCTGTGCTGGATAATACCTTCCGCGTGGGCGAGGGACGAATTAAAGCCATCGTGGGCTACCAGTTCAACCATCGGCAGGAATTTGAAGACGCACCTTCGGAAGCCAGCCTGGACTTCCGGCTGAGCACCATCAATTACGATGTCAAATATATTTCGGCCGATTGGAAAGGCTGGAAGTTCTCCGGCGGCATTGGCGGCATGTTTCAAAGCAGCCGCAACCTGGGCGAAGAAGTGCTGATTCCCGCGTATAATCTGCTCGACGCAGGGGTCTTTGCCACCGCCACCAAGTCGCTGGCGAAATTCCTTTTCTCGGGCGGTTTTAGGGCCGATATCCGTGCGCTTCACAGCCTCCCGCTGGAGGATACGTTTACTGATTTCAGGCGCGTTTTCCCCGGCATAACCGGAAGTCTTGGTGCTGTATATACTCCTGTTCCCGGCCTTAACATCCTAGCTAACGTTGCACGCGGTTTCAGGGCGCCTAATTTGAGCGAACTTGCCTCCAACGGCGTTCACGAAGGGACCATCCGCTACGAGAAGGGAAATAATGCCCTTAAACCGGAGTTCAGCCTTCAGGGCGACTTGGGGGCGGATTTCACCAGAGACTTTCTGTCCTTGTCATCGGCCTTTTTCTGTAACCGGATCGATAATTATATTTATGCTGCCCGCACCGGTGACGTGATTGACGGATACGACGTTTATGGCTACACAGCCGGAACGGCCCTTCTCTACGGCACAGAACTGTCGGCCGATGTCCACCCCATCCACGCGCTTCATTTGGGCGCTCCGTTCTCCTATGTGCGCGGAACTTTCACGGAAAGTGACATGCCGCTGATTCCGGCTCCGAGGCTGAGCGGGGACATCAGGTGGGAGATTACCCATAGCGGCAAAGTGTTCAATGACTGCTATCTGGCGCTGAGGGTGGATCATTGCTTCGCACAGATCCATTTCCTTCCCGGTACGGAGACGACAACGCCAGCCTATACACTGCTGGGGCTGTCGGCTGGAACGGATATCCTTGTCCGGGGCTGTCGAATAGCTTCTTTGAGCATTATAGCAGACAACCTCACAGATGCCGTATATTTCGATCACCTCAGTCGCCTCAAGTATGTGGGAATCCGAAATCCCGGCCGCAACATTGCTGTTAAGTTGGAGATTCCCCTCCTTTTCGAGAAACCTGTCTACTAAATTCGAATTCAGTTTATTCTTTCTTCAAACCCTACGTGTCCTGATATAATGGCATTCCTTAACGTCGGCGAATGTGAAATTATCGCACAAGATAATATCCTGCGGCAACGAGGGCGATACCGACAATCACACTGATGGCCACGTACCCGGCAAATCCCCAGACATTGCCGCCCTGCAGCATTGTCAACGCATCTTTCGAGAAGGTGGAGAACGTCGTAAAGCCGCCGCAGAAGCCGACAGTCAGGAACAATACCCAGTTGCCGTCCTCGTTGGCGGTGCGGCTGAATAGACCCCATAAAAGCCCAATCAGGAAGCAGCCGACCAAATTCACAGCAAGTGTCGCCCAGGGGAATCCTTTGCCAATGCCTTTCATCGCAAGCGATATAAGATACCTTGCCGCTCCACCGATGAAGCTTCCCGCTCCAACTACTGCTATGTTTTTGATGATGTCTGAGACCATTTAAGTACGATTGATCGGAGTAAAGTTACGGATTAGAATGAACCCTTGAATCTTTTCCGCAACGACTGCCGGGTGATCCACCAGCAGCTGTCCGTGATTCATTTTGGGGAAGACCTCTATGTGGGCATCCGGGCATAGTTTCAGGAGGTGTTCGGCCTGTGGCTTGGCGACAAAGGACTCCTGGGTGCCATACCAGAAATGAATGTCCGGTCCGTCGATAGATTCCAGTTTGTGGGTGTAGATGTCCTTGTAGCCATCCAGAACCGCCCTCCCTTTGCCGTACGGCCAGACTTTCTTGCATTCGTCCAGCAGCACATCGAAATAATGCGAATGGAACACCCATTTCCAGAAGCCGGTCCAGTGATAACAGGTCCAGACGTTTGCGCACTGATAATGACGTAGCGGTCCCACCAGCCATTTCGGCAGAGACAGCAGCGGTGCTGCATCCAAGACAGCATGGTCAATGCTGATTTCCCGTCTCTCCATCATCCGCGACAGAATCTTTCCGCCCATTGACAGCCCGTAGGCGCAATCCAGGTGGCCGCCCAGATGTTCATTGACATAAGCATTGGCCTGCGCCGCCTGGTCATCGATGCTCGTGAACGTCGTGAACTCGCCAAGGATAAAACCATCGACCTCTGCTGCAACAATGTGAAAACTATCCTGCAGCCGTTCAATCAGTGGAAGGAACAGTTCATAGGAAACGCCCAACCCGGGCAGCAGCATCAGGCTGGGCTGGGATTTATCACCGAAGGTCTTGAAGTTCATAATAATCCGGGGTTTGGTATTACTTCTTCATGGGATTCTTCTTAGCTTGGGGATTGTTCTGCTTCAGGTGCAGGGCGATAACAGCGCCACTGTTCTACCAGAGTTGCCCAGGCAGTTTGAGCTTTTCTTTAAAGGGGAACTGTTTATCGAATTCCTCACATTCGTGCTCGTCCACGAAGTAACCGGCAGGGGTGGCGTACTCCCCTGTTATTCCGTTAAGATAGTCTGGTATCAATTCTTTACACAGGAAGAATGACGCATCCTCACCCTCCGGAAGCCCATGATAACGGATGCCGAATTCCGACGCATATGTAAATCCGCTCTTGCCATAAAAGCCGATATTACCCTCGAAGCAGATGGCTCCGAAACCCATTTCCGCGGCTTTCTCCAGACTGTAATCCAAAAGGGCCTTGCCATAGCCCTGCCGCTTGTAATCCGGATGGATCCCTATCGGTCCCATTGCCAGGATGGGAATGACTCTTCCGTCATCGGCCTTGATGACGGCACGCATATAGATGCACTGGCCCATCAGTTTTCCATCGACCTCCATCACATAATCCAACTCCGGGATAAAGGCGGGATCATCCCGAAGGCAGTGCAGGACATAGTGCTCCAAGCAGCCGGGCCGATAGACATTCCAGAAGGATTCGCGGACGAGGTTTTCCACCTCGCGGTATTCCGATTCCCGCTCATGGCGGATGATGAAGGATTTGCTCATAATTCTTTTAGACAGAGTTTCGCCGCGCCATATTCTCCGCATCTTATAGTTCCAGACGCAGGACCCGGATGGGCCGGCCGGCACCTTGATACTGCGTTTCGTCGATGACGGTTTCTCCGGTAGGGATAAACCCGCACTTTTCCATCACGCGGCCGCTGGCCGGGTTATCCACGAAGTGTCCGCTTATCAGGGAATGTATATCTGTGGCATCCCGGATATGCTTAATCATCAGTTCAAGTGCCTCAGTACAAATACCTTTGTTCCAATACGGTTTAGCAATCCAATAACCGGCAATGGGTTCGCCTTCACGTGCAGGCAGCCTGCATTCGCACGAAGGGCCATATCCCATAGCCCCGACAGCTTCGCCTGCCTCCCTGAACTCTATCGCCCAATTTGAATCCTGATGAAAAACCGTTCTGATTACTTCAAGGCTTTCTTCGACAGATTGGTGCGGCGCCCATCCGGCACGAGGCCCGACATCCGGATCTGACGCCCATTTATAAAGAACGGCGGCATCACTGTCTTGCCAGGGCCGCAGTATAATCCGGCTTGTTTCCAGAATCTGTCGTTCCATTATATGGGATTATATACCGATATATTGAACCAAAGATAATCATTTTCCGTGACAGACTGCAGGAAGCCGTGACATTAATACCAATATTTAGGTATTGCAGGCATTCGCAATAATCTCTTCCTTTGCAAGCAAACTTATGGAAGGAATATTGAGAAAAAACCTGTCACTTATTGTCTGTTTCGCGGCAGCCGCTTCCCTGGCCGCCGCTGTAAAGGATCCGGACAGATCGTCATCCGGTGCAGCTTTCAGATTCGAGTACATAAACGAATATCAAACTGACCTCACGCGATCCAGATGGGGCAATCAGCTACAACTGGGAGCGGAGCTCCCTCTGTCAAGGTCTTTTTCATTCAATGTATCCACCATCAGCTTTGTCGCCACCGATCAGGAGCTGTTGGCGGAAGACCTTCTGGGCTACTCCAACATAGACGCACAGAACATTCCGTTCGCTCTCGCCGTGGCCGGTCTCAGATGGGATTTCCTCGAAGGACATAACCTGTTTGCCGGTATTCGCCGCATGGATGAAGACTACTTCTGCAGCGATGCGCTCTCCCTTTTTACAAATAGTTCGTATGGAGGCTTTCCCACCATTACCGGCAACTATGACATCGCCGCCTACCCTACAGCGGCCATGTCCCTCCACTATTCATACGACCGTGAGAACTTCGGCATCCAAGCTTCCCTTTACAACGGTGTGGGGCATGATCGTTTCACGGGAAAGGACAACGTGTTCCGCGTCTGCCCCGCAAGCGACGGGGTATTCGCTCTCGGCCAGGTGGAATACCGGCACAATGACAGTCACTATTTCCTGGGAGCCAGTCTCCATCACGGGAAGATGTCCGGAACGTCCGGAAAAAAACTTCGCCCTACCTTATGGGCATACACCGAGCAGGCACTCTCCGACAATCTCACGCTGATAGTCATCTATTCGCATGCTTTTCCACGCGACAGTCCTTGCCGCAACTTTTACAACATCGGAGGGAAATACAGCATCGGGAAGGCTGATTTCGGGATATCCTCCGGTTATACCCGCATGGACGGCACCAGCGAATGGGCGACGGAGCTGACCGGCGTCTATCATCTGACAGAAAACCTGTACGCCCAGCCTGTAGTACATATCATTCAAACAGACCGCCACACCCGATGCATCGGCATGCTGCGACTGGGCGTCAATCTGTCCCGGACGCTTCGCAATCTTTCATGGCGTTGAGGGTCTGCTGCAATACCTCGTCCAACGGCCATCCCAGCATGGCGGCTCCCTGTTCAATGACTTCGCGTGAGCAGCCGGCAGCAAATCCCCTGGTTTTATACTTCTTCTTGAGCGATTTCAATTCCATATCCTGAACGCTTTTCGACGGGCGCATCAGCGCGGCCGCCCCTATCAGGCCGGTCAGCTCGTCGGTCGCGAAGAGCACTTTCTCCATCATGTGCTCAGGCTTTACATCTACATGCATCCCATAGGCGTGGCTGCAGATCGCGTGGATCATCTCTTCACCGACACCCCTCTCGCGCAGCAGTTCGGGTGCTTTGATGCAATGCTCCTCGGGGTACATCTCGAAGTCGATATCATGCAGCAGGCCCACGATTCCCCAGAAATCCTCCTCGTCCGCAAAGCCCAATCGCTTCGCGTACCAACGCATCACAGCCTCCACCGTCAGCGCATGGTGCAGGTGGAACGAATCCTTGTTGTATTTTTTCAGCAGCTCCCAGGCCGCTTCCCTTGAAATGTGATTTTCCATGGGATGTACAATTTGATCATGGTCCGGGGTTCAACACCCCCTGCCGTCGATGCGGCACGCCGCTCCGGAGCCTTCGGGACGCGGCTCCAGACCGACATCTTTGGACATCAAGGTCACCGTTCCGTCTTCGAGCACGTAGCAGGGGATGCCTACGTCCCCGATTTTTTTGGCCTCCTCGAATGCCGGATGGGTGTCCCTCAGATCGAGGAACTGCTTCAGGTTCCGGACGTGGACGCCGATATCGATTACTTCAAATTCGGGATTTCTTTCGACCTGCTTCTCGACGTACTCGCAGTCGGGACAGCTATGCATAACGAACATCTTGATCATAACAACAGGAATTAATATATCATATATCCATTCCATGGGTTCTTCGCAAAGTTAAGGATTATTAGCTTGGAATAAAAGTGAAACTTGCGTAACTTTGAACCCGGTATGTTCAGAAAGATAGCGACGCTTTCCAACCTGCTGGCGATGCTGATGGTCCTGTTCACCACGATCGTTCCCCATCATCACCACCATGCCATGGTGTGCTTCGTCCGGGAAGTCTGCTCCCTGGACGGATGCTGCAATGACGAGCATACCGCCCATGCCGACGCGGATGCCGAAGAAAACGAGTCCCACTGCGTCTCCCACGAGGCCTACCATCATTCGGACAATCTCCAGCTGGACGGCATTCCGGTCCTCGCCGTTCCGGTCGCCATGACCCCCGGTCCTGCGCTCACCCCGGTCCGGGACGTCCCCGGCTTCCACCGGATCATCCCTTCCAGCTCCCCTCCTCCGCTTCTCACCTGGCGCATCAACTGCTGATTCATCGTTGTCGGTCTTTCACGCCGCCTGCAGGCTTGCAGGTGGCCTCCGTGCCTTATTCCGATAACGAACAACCCATGAATCAGTATGAAAAACACCCTATTATTCCTTGCAGCATTGTGCACGCTCCTCAGCGGATGCCGGCATCAGGACTCCGGGCATGCGCTGGAGCACGAACACGACGAACACAGCCATGACGGGGAAATCGTCATCAGTCCGGAACGCCAGGCGGCCCTGGGCATCCGGACCGAAACCGTGGCTGTCGGGCCCTTCAGCGAGGTCATCCGGACAAGCGGCCAGATCGTGCCTTCCGCCGGCGACGAGATGACCGTGGTCGCGAAAAGCGAAGGCGTCGTCAGCCTGAGCGGCCTCAGCGAAGGCTCCGCTGTCAGCAAAGGCGGGCGTATCGCCACGATCTCGTCGCGGGAAATCGGCAGCGGTGACCGGCTGGCCAAGGCCCGGATCGCCTACGAGACCGCGAAAAAAGAATACGAACGCGACCTCGAGCTCCGCTCGGACAACATCGTCAGCGAGTCGCACCTGGACCAGAGCCGGCTCCAATACGAATATGCGCGGGCCGAGTACGAAGCGCTCGCCGCCGGCAGCACGGAATCCGGGGAGATCCTGATCAGCGCTCCCCTGTCCGGCTTCATCAAGACGCTGAACGTCAAGAGCGGGGATTATGTCGAGACCGGCGCCCCGATCGCCACCGTCAGCCAGAACCGCCGGCTGCGGCTGCGGGCGGACCTTTCGGAGAAGTATTATGGTCAACTCGCACAGATACGGGACGCCCACTTCGTCACATCCTACAGCGACCGGGTTTACCGGCTCCAGGAACTCGGAGGCAGGCTCGCCAGCTATGGAAGGGCTTCCGACGGAGAATATTTCATCCCGGTCACCTTCGAATTCGACAACCGGGGCGAACTGGTCCCCGGCTCGTACGTGGACGTTTACCTGATTGCCTCCGGCACGGAAAACTGCATCTCCGTACCGCTTGGAGCCGTGGTGGAAGACCAGGGGGTCCATTACGTCTTCGTCCGCAGCGACGACGGGGATTTCCTCAAGCGCGAAGTCAGCCTGGGCGAATCCGACGGCCTGCGCGTCCCCATCCGGAAAGGACTCGAAGCCGGTGAGGAAGTCGTCGTGGAAGGAGCCGTCCATGTCAAGCTTGCCGGCGTCACCGCCATCCCCGCCGGACATACGCACAACCACTAGGCCATGGACGAGATCATCCGTTTCTCCCTCAACAACAGGGTGGCGATTCTCGTGATCGCCCTGATCTGCATCGTGGCGGGCGTCTATTCCACCGCGCATACGGAAGTCGATGTCTTCCCGGACCTCAACGCCCCGACGGTGGTGGTGATGACGGAAGCCGCGGGGATGGCTCCGGAGGAGGTGGAGAGCCTGGTCACCTTCCCCATCGAGAGCGCGATCAACGGTGCGACGAACGTCCGCCGCGTCCGCTCGTCTTCCAGTGCGGGATTCTCCATCGTCAATGTTGAATTTGACTGGAACACAGATATTTACAAGGCACGTCAGATCGTCAGCGAGAAGATCGCCATGATCGGGGACGAACTTCCCGACCATGCCGGCCGCCCCACCCTCGGTCCCCAGTCCTCCATCCTCGGGGAGGTGATGATCATCGGACTTACCGCCGAGACCACCTCCATGCAGGAGCTCCGTACGCTCGCAGACTGGTCCGTCCGGCCCAGGCTCCTCTCCACGGGTGGCGTGGCCCAGGTGTCCGTAATCGGCGGCGACATCAAGGAATACCAGATCCTGATGGATCCGGGCCGCATGCGCCACTACGGGGTCTCGGTCGAAGAGCTCATCTACGCCGTCAAAGGCATGAACCAGAACGCCGCGGGCGGCACCCTCTACGAGTACGGCAACGAATATATCGTCCGGGGCATCCTGTCCACCAACGACATCGCGATGCTGAAAAAGGCGGTCGTCAAAACCTCTCCTTCCGGAACGCCGGTCCTGCTGGAAGCGGTGGCCGACGTCCGGACAGGATCCCGGAGTCCTGTCCTCGGCGTGGCTTCCAACGACGGGAAGCCGGCAGTCATCCTGACCGTTACGAAACAGCCGGCTACGGGCAGCCTGGAACTCACCGACCAACTCGAAGACGCACTCGAAACCATCTCGGCCGAACTTCCGGCGGACGTCCACGTCAACTCGGAGATCTTCCGCCAGTCGCGCTTCATCGAAGGCTCGATCGGCAACGTGAAGAAATCCCTGCTCGAAGGAGGCCTCTTCGTCGTCCTCATCCTCTTCATCTTCCTGATGAACTGGCGGACCACCTTGATTTCGCTGGTTTCCATCCCGCTTTCCATCCTGGTCACGCTCCTGGTGAGCCGTATGCTCGGCCTGACCATCAACACCATGAGCCTCGGCGGAATCGCCATCGCGATCGGCTCCCTGGTCGATGATTCCATCGTGGATGTCGAAAATGTCTTCAAGCGGCTGCGGGAAGCCCGCTCGAACGGCGCACAGGGGAAAAGCGTGCTGCAGGTCGTGTTCGAGGCGTCGAAGGAAGTGCGTATGCCCATGATCAATTCGACCTTCATCATCATCGCCAGTTTCCTGCCGCTGTTCTTCCTCTCCGGCATGGAAGGACGCATGCTGAAATCCCTCGGGCTCACCTTCATCATCTCCCTGGTCACCTCGACCCTGGTGGCCCTGACGGTGACGCCCGTCCTCAGCTCCTACCTCCTCGCGCATGAGATGTCCCCGGATGCCGGCGGGACGGAAGCGAAAAAAGGGGACGCCCCGGTGGTGGCGTGGTTGAAAAGAATCTACGCCAAGGCCCTGGAATGGGCCCTGGGACACAGGAAGGCCGTCATCGGGAGCTTCGCCTGCCTGCTGGCCGTGGCGCTCGCCATGTTCTTCTCGCTGGGCCGCAGCTTCCTGCCGGCCTTCAACGAAGGATCCTTCACGATCGCCATGAGTTCGGTTCCCGGAATCTCCCTCGAAGAATCCGACCGGCTCGGCCTGCAGGCGGAAGAGATTCTTATGGGCATCCCCGAGATCCTCACCGTCGGGCGCAAGACGGGAAGGGCCGAACTCGACGAGCATTCCTTCGGCGTCAACTGCTCCGAATTCGAATGTCCCTTCGTACTCCAGGGGAAGAGCCGCCGGGCGCTCGCAGATGAGATACGGGAGAAGCTCTCGGTCCTGCCGGGCGTGAATTTCGAGATCGGCGGTCCCATCTCGCACCGCATCGACGCGATGCTCTCCGGGACGCAGTCCAACATCGCCATCAAGGTGTTCGGGACGGACCTGAACCGCATGTACAGCATCGGACAGCAGATCAAGGCGGCCATTTCCGACGTGGAAGGGATCGCCGACATCAACGTGGAGCAGCAGGTCGAAAGGCCGGAGCTCAACATCGTCCCCAAGCGGGAGATGCTGGCCCGCTACGGTATCCCCCTCCCCGCCTTCGCGGAGTTCATCCGGGTGATGCTCGAAGGCGAGACCGTCTCGACAGTATATGAGGGCAGCCGCTCCTTCGACCTGACACTCAAGGTGAAGGACGACGCCCGCTCCGCGATGGAAAGGATCGAGGACCTGACCCTGGACACCCCCGACGGGAAGAAAGTCCCGCTGAGCTACGTCGCAGACGTGGTCTCTTCTGCCGGTCCGAACACCATCAACCGGGAGAATCTCAGCCGGAAACTCGTGGTCTCGTGCAATGCGACCGGAGGCGAACTGGCCAAAGCGGTCGCTTCCATCCGGGAGGAGATCGACGAGCACGTCACCCTCCCTGAAGGCTACCGGATCGAATTCGGCGGCCAGTTCGAGAATGCGGAACGCGCGTCGAAGACCATCGCCCTGGTCGGCATCCTCAGCATTTTCATCATCTTCATGCTGCTGTACGGGGCTTTCAGGCAAGCCGGTCAGAGCCTGATCGTGCTCCTCAACCTCCCCCTGTCCCTGATCGGAGGCGTGGTGACGATCTATTTCTCCGGCGGTATCCTGAGCATCCCCGCCATCATCGGATTCATCTCCCTCTTCGGCATTGCGACGCGCAACGGCATGCTGCTCATCGACCGTTACAACGCGCTTTCCGCCCGGGGTCATGCTCCCCTCGAGACGGTCATGACCGGCTCGCTCGACCGCCTGACTCCCATCATGATGACGGCGGTGACTTCCGCCCTCGCCCTGCTCCCCCTGGCGCTGGGAGGAGATTTGCCGGGCAACGAGATCCAGTCGCCGATGGCCAAGGTCATCCTCGGCGGCCTGCTCTCCTCCACCCTGCTCAACGGCTTCGTCATCCCGGTCATGTACCTGATTACCAACAAGCAAAAAGTATGAAACGCATTTCCCTAACAATCATATCTTTATCCGTTGCCGTCTGTAGTTTCGGACAAGCTTCCCTGAGCAGTGTCTTATGGGAGATCGAGCAGAACAATCCGACCGTCCGGGCCGCGGCTGCGGAGATGGATGCCGAGCGGCTCTCCGGCAAGGCCGAAACCCGCCTGGCCAATCCGGAAGTGGAATTCAACTACCTTTGGGGGGCCGACAATCTCGGCGGACGCCATGACCTGCGGATCAGCCAGTCCTTCGACATGGCGACCCTCAGCGGCCTGAAGGCCGGGAAGGCCGGGGACATCGGGGCCATGGCCGAGCTCAAGTACCGCTCGGAGCGCCAGGCCGTCCTCCTCGAGGCGGAACAGGCCTGCATCGATCTGGTGTACTGCCAGCTCGTCCTGGATGAACTGAAGGGCCACCTCCGCCAGGCCGCTTCGCTGACGGATTCCTACGAGAAAAGGATGAAGGTCGGAGACGCCACGGTCCTCGACCTCAACAAGGCGAAGATACACCAGACCTCCATCCAGGGACAGATCAACCAGGCGGAGGCGGAGCGGCAGGCCCTCCTGTCCTCCCTCCGGGCGATGAACGGCGGGAAGGAAATCGATTCCGCGGGGCTTTCCTACGGACCCGACGAATACCTGCCGGACGATTTCGAAAGCTGGTTCGCGGAGGCTTCGGAGAGCAGCCCGATGCTCGGCTATGTCCGCAAGCAGGTCGAGCTGGAAGAGAGGCAGGTAGCTATCGACAAGGCGTCCTCGCTGCCCGAACTGGCCGTTGGATATATGAGCGAGATCCGCACGGCGGAGAAGTTCCGGGGCGTCACGCTGGGCGTGAACATCCCGCTGTGGAGCGCCGGCAACAAGCTGCGGGAGTCCCGCGCCCGGGTCACGGCCGCGACGGCGCGGCGCAATGCCGCGGAGCAGGAGTTTTACCATGCACTGCTGAATGAATACACCCAGGCCCGCTCGATGCGGGAGAACGCCGAGATGATGCGGCGCTCGCTACGGGAGACGGACAACCGGGATTACCTGCTGTCTGCGCTGGGGGAAGGAGAAATCTCCATGATCGACTATCTGGTGGAGATCGACCTCTATTACGATACCCTGGCGGCCACCTTGGAGGCGGAGCGGGACTACCGCCATGCCCTTGCAGCCCTCAACGCCTTCCGGCTTTGATCATCATGCGCAAAGGAAAGAAAGGACGGCTTCGTTGAAGGCTTCCGGATGCTTGTTGGCGACGAAATGGTCGCCGGGAAGGATCTTCAGCTGCGCGCCGGGGATGTTCGACGCAATCAGTCGGGTATGGGATTCCTTGATCATGTCCCTGTCCCCGGCGATGACGAGCGTGGGGGCCTGGATACGGCGGAGTTCCTCCGGCTTCACGTCCGGATCATGGACCATCAGGCCCAGCATTTCGGCATTCCTGCGGGCTTCAGGACTCCATTTCGCAAAGAGTCTTGCCGTCCGGTAGCCCAGGACGATGGGAATCTGGATGCCCGGCTTCACGCCCAAAGGATCCAGGTTGGCGCCGTCAAGGACGAGCCTGTCCACACGCTCCGGGTATTGCATGGCAAAGATCATGGCGATGTTGCCACCGTCGGAGAAGCCCAGGATGTGGGCTTTTTCAATCCCCTGCACGTCCATGAAGTCCAGCAGGTCATCTGCGAACTGCCGTATCGTGAACGGGGCTGCGCCCCGCGGCGTCCGCCCGTGTCCGCGGGTGTCGAGGGCGATGACCCGGAAATGGCGGGAAAAAGGCTCCATCTGGTGTGCGAAGTAGCTGACATCCTCTCCGTTGCCATGGAGCAGGATCAGCGGTACACCGGCCCCCGCTTCCACAAAATGATGCGTAATGTCCATCTATAATTGCCGGAGGAGCCCGGTAAACCGCTGCCGTATCTCTCCCAGGATGGTCCGCCAGTCCTTGAGGGAACCGTCCAGGTTGTCGGACACCGCTTTCAGGCAGTAGAAGGGAATCCCGAACATGCGGCAGAAATGAGCGGCCGCATAGGCTTCCATATCGAACAGGTCATACTCCTGCGAGAGGGTCTTCACCTGCTCGGGGCTGAAGGTCTGCGTACTCATGAAATAATCCCCGGAAAAGACGGAACAGGCGTCTCCGGGCAGCACGATCTTGTCGTAAATGAGTTCGCTTCCACCGTTGACAAAACTGCTGCACCGCAGGATTTCCCCGATGGGATAGCGGGCCGAACCGGCACTGCCTATGTTCAGGACGGCGGGGGGTTCCGAGCCTCCGAGGGACTCACGCCACTTCACCAGGCTGCTGAACATGCGCATCTTGCCCATGCCCGTGTACACCACGGGGAAGGGCACCTCATCCTGGGAAATCTCGTCCTGGTCGGCAACGAACAGGACGAGCTCGCGGCCCCGGAGATCCCTGAGCAACTGATCGTCCACCATGCGGGGTTTATTTTATCACGTAAGAGATACCCCTTCTCTCGAGGGAAGTCCGGATCTTGACAAAGGCGTTGTGGGGCTCCTTCAGCGCGAAGCGCTTTCCGAGGGAGCGGATGAGGGTGTCGGCTTTCCTGACCTTGAGGCTGTCCATGAGCCGGAGGGTGTCCTTCGCAGAGACGACCAGGCTCTCCCCCTTGGCCGGGTCTTCATCCCAGCCGTAACGGGTGAGGATATATTGTCCTTTCTCCACCTTCGCGACGATGCAGTATTCTTCGCGCTTGAAATAGGTCGCTTCGGGAACGTTTTCTTTCCAGAGGATCTCGATCTCGGGAGACCGCTGCTTCTTGATGTCTGATTTAGCCATAATACGAATGCTTTGCTACAAAGATAAGAAAAAAAAGGAATCCGCCCCGTGGGGGACGGATTCCTTGCAGATGATATCCCGGCTTAGTCAAGAAGGAGGATCTGGCGGGCATACTCCACGCACTTCTTGATCTCGGCCTCAGGAGTGGACCACTGGGAGACCATGTACTCGAGCTCGACGTCGCAGTAGATCTGCGGATATTTGTCGCGGACGAAGGTGAGGATCTCCTTGAGCGGCGTCTCGCCCTGGCCCCAAACCTGGTTCGTATTCGGCGTAACAGGGTTCGTGGAACTGGTCTTATCCTTGATGTGGATGCTGATGATGCGATCGTGGAAATGTTCGATGAACTCGGTCGGAGAGAGGATCGGGCCCTTGTCATAACCGAAGCCGAAGTAGTGCACGCAGTCGAAGTTCAGCCGGTTGGCCGGGCTCATGTCGAGCCACTTCTCGATCTCGGCGATGGTCATGTTGGCATACTGGCCGTGGTTGTGATACACGGCGAGGGAGCCGTTGCGCTCAGCGACCTTACCGAAGGAAGCGCACTTCTGCTCGGAACCCTCCGTGGTGATACCCAGGGCACCGACAGCCTTGCAGGCAGCGAAAGAATAGTCAAGCAGTTCATCGGTCTGTCCGGCCTCGAATTTGAAGAGGTGGACGTCGATACCGGCCTCGTTCAGCTTCTTGCCGAAAGTGGCCCAGCCGTCGATGGCGGCGTTGGACTTGCGGAAGTCGGCGAGGTCCTTGTTGTACTTCTCGATGGCAGCCAGCTGCTCAGGGGTCTGCTCCGGACGTCCGCCGCCGGCACCTCTGCCCTGGTTGACGATCTCGTACATCGGACGGGACTGGCCCGAGCTCGGGTTGGCAGGACCGCCGATCAGGGTTTCGAACTGACCCATGCTTCTCAGCTCGATGGAGCTCACGTTCGCGGCGATGCAAGCCTTGATGAAGTCGTCCATCGTGTTGATGTTACGGAAACTGTTGGTAATGTTACCGATCTGCACACCGGCAAATTTAGAGTTGGGCTTGCCGTCAGGCGTGACCAGACCCGTGAAACCAGCCTTCTTGGAATTGGCCGCGGAAGCGCAGCTGATCAGGGAAGGACTTACCATCGCTGCTCCCGTGAGGAGAGCCGCACCGCCAAGAAAACTGCGTCTTGACATGTTCTTTGATTCGCTCATAACAATGTATTTAGAAGTAGTTAGTGTCCGTTTTCGTCCATTTACAAAGATAAAAAACAATTTGCATAATGCAAAATAAACGCGAAAAAAAATTTTGTAAATTTGTGCCCGAACACGCAAACCGACATGACAAGCCTTTTCCTCATCCTCATCGCGGTGGTGATCCTCACCTGCATCTGGCTCAACAACATATCGTCCCGGATCGGCATCCCTACCCTCCTTGCTTTCATCATCCTGGGTATCCTCTTCGGCAACATCGGCATCATTCCCATCCACCTGGACGACCACGATTTCGCCAGGGACGTCTGTTCCTTCGCCCTGCTGTTCATCATGTTCTACGGCGG
>JAEEGL010189060.1_pt1 | contig 16516 bp, 12 predicted proteins | sample 9134231 | NCBI WGS metagenome assembly JAEEGL01 (sample SAMN16246548, study PRJNA631951) | gut metagenome | biome: gut microbiome; feature: rumen; material: fiber-attached | host: Bos | place: Iran: Karaj | collected 2018-10
AGAAAGAATATAATATTAATAGTGATATTATTTATAATAAGTATGGTAAACCATATTTTAAAGATAATAAATATTATTTTAATATAAGTAATAAGGATGAATATACTTGTTTAGTTATAAGTGATAAAGAAATAGGTATTGATTTAGAAAGAATTACTTATAGAGATAAAGTTATTAAAAGAATATGTAATAGTAAAGAGAGAGAATTAGTTAATAATGATATAGAATTTACTATTATGTGGACTAAGAAAGAAAGTTTTGTTAAATATTTAGGTATTGGATTAGAATATGGTTTAGAGAATGTTAATACATTAGATAAAAAGTTTAAATTATATAAATTTAATGATTATATATTATGTATTTATATGGGGGATTAAGATGGGAAATTTAAGTATAGGTATACCTAGTTATAGTAGTTTAGTATTACCAATATATGATATGACATTAACATGTAGTAGTAATAGAAGTAATAGTATTAGTGTAGAAAGAGATATTAGATATGAAGCACAAGAAAGAATTGCTAAGATAACTGGTACTTGGAGTAGTAGTAAAAGTACTAATATATTACAAGAAATTAATTTTTTTGCAGATAGTGATGCTTATTCTGTATTAGGATTAGATGATAAACAAAGAGTTATTAATATATTTAGATCTTTAGTAGATTTAGATAGAAAAGATAGTATAGATAGTTTATTAAGTAAAGTTAAAGATGGTAATAAAGAATTAAGAGATATAGTCCATTATGTTAGAAATAATCCATATAGTACTTTAATGCATGATGATTTAAAGAAAAGAATACCTAGTATATATTATGGTAAAGCTTATGGATATGATTTAAGAACTTATTTATGTGGTGAATTAGAACATTATTTAACTATATATAATAATATGGATAAGATATTAAATATTGATTATAGTGATATATTTAGTAGATATTTAGATAGTTTAAGTATAGAGAAAGTTAAATTATATTTAGCTTATTACTATATGGAATGTTTATTAGATAGTATTAAATTAAATGATTTTAATATGGCTCAAGAATGTTGTTTTTATTTAAATAGTTATTTTAAAGGTAATAGTAATAGTAGTTTATGTATTAGTGGAGATGTATTTAATTTTGATAGTTTAAAGAAAAGATATGAAGATATATTAAGAAGATATCCTAATTTAAATAGATTAGATATGAATAGAGAGTTCTTCTTACATCATAGTAAAGAAGATAATTTAAGTGTTATAGATAGTTTATTAAAGATGAAAACTATTAGAACTAATGAATTCTTTGTTAAAGGTGGTAAAGATGATAGTAAGAGTAATGGTGATAGTAGAAGTATTACTCCTTTAACAGAAGAGGAAGAAAGAGCTGTTAAAGAGTATATGGATCATAAATTATATACTTATTTAAAGAATAGACCTTTAGCACAAATAGTATGTAATAATAGTTTTGCTAATTATATTGCTTATTTATATAGAAATGGTATGATTACTGCTGATAGAATGTTAAGAGTTAAGAGAATTTCTGAAACACAAAGTGATGCAGTATATGTATTTGATGCAGATAATTTTGAAGATAAGATTGTATTAAATAAACAACAATTAAGAGGTAATACTCCTAGAATATTACATATTCCTGGTTGGGAAGATAGGATAGGAGAAATAGCTAGTATGAGTACTAGTGATAGTTTAAGAGAAGATGCTATTAAGTTAGTTAAGAGAAGAAATATTTAAAAATATTATTAGTAATTAAATATGTTATATGTTATAATCTATGTAGCGTGCTACATAGATTATTTTTTTGAAAGGAGAATAATTATGAGAAAGAAAGTATTATTTTTATTATTAGGTTTAATATTAGTATTAGGTATTACTGGTTGTGGTAGTAATGATAGTAATAATGAATCTAGTAGTAAAAAAGAAAAAGAAGAAAAAGTAGAAGAGAAAGAAGTATTAGGAGGATTAAATTTTAATTATAGTAATAGTGTTAATAATAGTACTAATATAGGTAAAGAAGTTGATTATAAACCTGTTGTTAATGATAAGTTTGAATCTTATGAATATGAAGGTATTAGATTTAGTAATAATAAAGAGTTTCCTGGTAAGTTAAGTAAAGAATCTATTTCAGAAGATCAATTAAGTAAAGTTAAATGGGTAGTATTTGCTGATGATGGAACTAATGTAATGATTACTACTGTTGAACCAGTTAGATCTTATGTAGTTATTTATTCTGGTGAAGGTTATAATAATTCTGTTCAAGCATTAAATGCTATTTGTGCTAAATTTTTTTCTAATGATAAATATACTGCTAGAAGTATGACTCTTGAAGATATAGAAATGTATTTTAAAGATAAGAGTGATGATTGGAAGAGAAATAGAACACCTAAGAAGTTTGTTGATTTTTATAATGATACATATGGTATGAGTGGTTTTAAGATAGAGGATACTGAACATGATAAGAAGTTTTATCCAGCTATATTTGCATTAGAAAAAGATAGTGGTAAAGGTACTTTAAAGAATAGTGAAACTCCTGATGGTTATAAACCATATAATAAGAAATATATTGATGATTCTTCTTCTACAGAGAAGTTTGTTAGTACATATTATTATGTTCCTGGTAAAGAATTAAAAGAGAATTTAGATCCTAATATTGCAAATATTTTATTAAGAGATAGTGATTATTGGTTAGCTAATAGAGCTGTTTCTGTTAATGATAAAACAGTATGGTTCTGGACTAGATTTGTAGATTCTTCTTTTAGTCATGATTTAACAGGTTATTACTTTATAAGTATATTTGGTTCTGCAGCAGGAGATAGTCATTTTATTAGACCTGTTGTTGTTATTCCAAAAGCTGATTTAGGTTTAAATTAAAAAGAGTTTATAACTCTTTTTATTTTTTTAAAATATATAGAACAAATGTTTGGAAATATGATATAATGAATATGGAGGGATAAAGATGAATAGAATTTATTGTTGTATAGATTTAAAGAGTTTTTATGCTTCTGTAGAATGTAGAGAAAGAAAGTTAGATCCTTTAAGAACTAATTTAGTAGTAGCTGATAAAGATAGGACAGAGAAGACTATTTGTTTAGCGGTTACTCCTTCTTTAAAGAAATATGGTTTAAGTGGTAGAAGTAGACTATATGAAGTAATACAAAAGGTTAAAGAGATAAATAATTTAAGAAGAAAAGAAAATGGTTATAAGAAGTTTAATGGAAAGAGTTATGATGATATTGAACTTAGTTGTAGGAAAGATTTAGAATTAACTTTTGTTATTGCTAAACCACAAATGTATAAATATATGAAATATAGTAATGCTATTTATAATATATATTTAAAGTATATTGCTCCTGAAGATATATATGTTTATAGTATAGATGAAGTATTTATAGATTTAACTAGTTATTTAAATACTTATAAATTAAGTCCTGAAGATTTAGTTACGAAGATGATTAAAGATGTTTATGATACATTAGGTATTACTGCTACGGGGGGAATAGGTACTAATATGTATTTAGCTAAGATAGCTATGGATATAGTAGCTAAACATATGGAAGCTAATGAATTTGGAGTAAGAATAGCTAGTATAGATGAATATAGTTATAGAAAATTGTTATGGAATCATAGACCTTTAACTGATTTTTGGAGAATAGGTCCTGGTATAGCAAGAAGATTAGAGAAACATAGAATGTTTACAATGGGTGATATATGTAGATGTAGTATTAAGAATGAAGATTTATTATATGATTTATTTGGTATTAATGCAGAATTAATAATAGATCATGCTTGGGGTTATGAACCGGTTACTATTAAAGATATTATGAATTATAAACCAGAAAGAAGTAGTATGTCTTTAGGTCAAGTATTACATGAACCATATGATTATATTAAAACTAAATTAATAGTTAAAGAAATGATGGATAATTTAAGTTTAGATTTAGTAGAAAAGAAAGTTGTTACTAATAAGTTAGTTTTAAGTATAGGTTATGATGTTAGTAATTTAATAGATCCTGTTATTAGTAAGAAATATTTTGGGGAAGTAGTTAAAGATTATTATGGTAGAAGTGTTCCTAAACATGCTCATGGGACGATTAATATAGATTATAGAACTTCTTCTAATAAGATACTTTCTAAAAAGATTATTGAATTATATAATAGAATTATTAATAGAGATTTATTAGTTAGAAGAATTAATATAGTAGCTTGTGATATAGTAGATGAGAAAGAACAAGATAAAGATGTTGTTATTGAACAATTAGATTTATTTAGTAATGTAGATAAAGTATTAGATAATGAGAAAGAAAAGATGGATGCTAAAGAAGAGAATAAATTACAACATGCTATGATAGATATTAAGAAGAAATATGGGAAGAATGCTATTTTAAGAGGTATGAATTTTGAAGATGGGGGTACAGCTAGAGATAGAAATAAACAAGTAGGTGGTCATAGTGGATAATTATGAAGATATTATTAATATTGAACATTTTGAACCTAGACATAAGAGAATGAGTATAAGCGCAAGAGCAGCTCAATTTGGAGCTTTTGCTGCTCTTAGTGGGTATGAAGAAAGTATTAAAGAAACAGCTAGAATTACAGGTAAGAGAATAGAAAAGACTGAAGATATATTAAATGATATTAATAATAAGTTATTAGAAATAGATAGATTAATTAAGAATAAACCTTTAATAGAAGTAACATATTTTATAGAAGATAAATATAAAGATGGGGGAGAATATGTTATTAAAGAAGAAAGGATTAAAACTATTGATTTAGTTAATCATAGAATAAAATTTATAGATAATAAAGTAATAGATATTAATGATATTATTTATATTAAAATATGTGACAAGAAGGAAGAAATAACTAGTTAAAAGGTTTTTTAATTAGTTTTTTTATATTATAATTATAGATGGAAGTGAATTATAAATGGTTAGTAATAAAAGAAAGGTTAAGAAAAAGGTATATATTAAAAAAGATTATATGTATTTAGATCTTTTTAGAATTTTATTATGTCTTTTTGTTTTACTATATCATTTAGATATAGTAAAAGGTGGTTATTTAGCTGTAGTATCTTTCTTTGTTCTTAGTGGTTATTTATCTATTATTAGTATTAATAAATTTAATATTAAAGAATATTATAAGAAGAGATTTATTAAATTATATATTCCTTTATTAGTAGTTAGTTTAATATCTATAGGTATTATATGTTTATTTGATAATGTAGTATGGATAAATATTAAGAGAGAAACTATATCTGTATTATTAGGTTATAATAATTGGTGGCAGATTAGTGTTAATAGTGATTATTTTGCTAGAGCTAGTGCTAGTCCTTTTATTCATTTATGGTATATTAGTATATTAATGCAATTTGATTTAGTATTTCCTTTTATATATATAATATTAGAGAAATTAAAGAAGAGAGTAGATAAATTAATACCTATTATGGTTACTTTTATATTAGGTATTTTATCTTTTATAGTATTCTTTATTTATTATAAACAAGGTAATATAGCTAGTGCATATTATAATAGTTTTGCTAGATGTAATGCTTTATTATTTGGTTTATTATTAGGTTATATACATAGAGATTATAAACCTTTAATGTTAATTAATTATAAAGAGAGTTTTAAGAAGATATTATTTTATTTTTATTTAATTATATTAATTGTAATGTTATTGGTTATAGATCCTAATAGTAAGTTATTTGGTATTAGTTTCTTATTTAGTACTTTAATAAGTATGAGAATTATAGATTATGTATCTTTATTAAATGGTAAGAATTTATTATTAAAGTATTTAGCTAAAGCTAGTTATGTTATTTATTTAATACAATATCCTATTATATTTTTATTTAATTATAGTGATATGAATAGTTTAGTTAAATTTATTATTATAATTGTATTAATATTATTTTTAAGTAATGTTATTAGTTATGGTTTAGATTTTAGTAAGAAAGCTATGGCTAGAAAGATTATTACTGGTATATTATGTGTATTTAGTGTATTTGGTATTATTAAATATGTTATAGCTAGTGATCCTACTATTGAATTAGGTATATTAAAGAATCAATTAATAGAGAATCAGAAGTTAATGGAAGAACAACAAAAAGAATATGAATTAAAGATGCAACAAAGACAAGATGAGATAAATGCTCAATTAAAAGATTTAGCTTCTAAGGAAGAGAATATTGATGATTATGTTAAGAATTTACCTATTACATTTGTAGGTGATTCTGTTATGTTAGGTGCTGTTAATAACTTAGGTAATATGTTTAAGAATAGTTATAGTGATGCTAAGGTTTCTAGAAGTGTTTGGGCTGGTATTACAGTTATTCAAGAAGTTAAGAGTAAAGGTATACTTGGTCAAGTAATTGTTATTAATTTAGGTGCTAATGGTGATTGTGGTGGCAATTGTAAAGAGAAATTAATGAGTAATATTCCAGAAGATAGAGAAGTATTTTGGTTAACTGTTACTAATGATGCTGAAGTACATTTTAATAATAATATTAAAGCATTTGCTGAGAAGTATCCTAATTTACATATTATAGATTGGGAAAAGGCTTCTAGTGGTCATAGTGAATATTTCTATGCAGATGGATTACATCTACCAGGTCCTGGTAGAGCAGCATATGCTGAAACTATTTATAATGCATTAGTAGAATTCTATAAGGATAAATTAGTTAAAGAGAAAGAAGAAGTTATTAAAAAGGGTGAAGAAGATAGAATTAAAGGTTTTGAATTCTATGGTAATGAATTATTAATTAATGTATATCCTTTTATAGAAAGTAATTATAAAGATGCTAAGATTAATAGTAATAGTGATTATAAATATAGTACTATTATTAAAGAATTAAAAGTTAATAGAAATGATATTAAAGAGAATGTATTATTTGCATTTGATGAAAGTATTAGTATTAAGAAAGAAGATTATAAAGAAATAATAGATTTATTAAATGATAGAAAAGTATATATTATTTCTTTAAATAATGAATTAAGTAAATATTTAAATAATTTAAATAGAGATAATTTAGTAGTATTAGATTTTAGTGATGTTAATGATAATTATTATTCTTTAGATAGAATACATTTATCTGAAGATGGTAATCGTGAATTAGCTAAATTAATTATAGATAATTTTAAAATAATAGAAGAAAAGAAAGAAGGATAGTATGAGTAAAGTATATTTTATTAGAGAGATTACTCCTAGTAATGTTGTTAAGTTATTTAAATGTCTTGATAAAGAGTTAGTAGGAAAGGTTGCTGTTAAAGTACATTCTGGTGAAGAAGGTAATCAAAATTATTTAAGACCTGAATTTATGAAAGATATTATAGAATATGTTAATGGTACTGTTGTAGAATGTAATACTGCTTATGCAGGAGAAAGAAATACTTCTGAAAAACATTTAAAGACATTAGAAAAACATGGATGGAATAAATATTATGATGTAGATTTATTAGATGAAGAAGGTCCTGATATTAGTATTCCTGTTAAGAATGGTGTTCATTTAAAAGAAGATTATTTAGGTAAGAATATTAAGAATTATGATTCTATGTTAGTACTTAGTCATTTTAAAGGACATCCTATGGGTGGATATGGTGGAGCATTAAAACAATTATCAATAGGTTGTGCTTCTTCAGAAGGTAAAGCTTGGATACATAGTGCTGGTACTAATAAAGATCAATATACTTTATGGGATAATTTACCTCCACAAGATGCATTCTTAGAAAGTATGGCAGAAGCTGCTTCTGCAGTAGTAGATTATTTTAAAGGTAATATGGCATTTATTAATGTTATGTGTAATATGAGTGTTGATTGTGATTGTTGTGCTGTAGCAGAAGATCCTTGTATGAAAGATATTGGTATTTTAGCTAGTTTAGATCCTGTTGCAATAGATCAAGCTTGTATTGATTTAGTTATGAAGAGTGATGATCCAGGTAAAGAACACTTTATGGAAAGAGTTAATAGTAGAAATGGTATTCATACTATTGAAAGAGCTAGTGAATTAGGTGTAGGCTCTAGAGAATATGAATTAATTGAAATAAAAGACTAATTACTAGTCTTTTTTTATGCTATACTTATATAGTAGGTGAAGCGTATGAATAGTAAAAGTTTATTAACTAAGATATGTTTAATATTAGGTATAGTATTCTTAGTAATATTTGGCATAGCTGCAATAGTTAGTTCTATTCCTTTATTAGGTAATGGTAATGAATATGAAAGTTTTCTTTCTTTAGTAGCAACTGGTTTATTTGCTGGATTAGGTGTTATTTCTGGTGGATTTTATTTGATATTATTTGCTATTGCTAATTCTAAAGAGAAGAAGAATGATTTAAATAATACTTTTATGAAGATAAGATTATTATTAATGTTATTACCTGTAATAATTATAGTTATAGGTTTATTAATATTTAATAAAATGGATAGTAAAAGAGAATATCTATATGAAGATGTTAGTATTACTTTTCCTAAAGAATATAGAAGATTATCTGAAGGAGATACTAGTAATTATGTAGAATTTGCTAGTGAAAGTAAAGATAATAAAGTATGTATGATTTTATTTAGACAACAAGAATTAGTATATGATGATTTTATGAAAATGTATCAAGAAACTGTTAATAGAAATGAACGTATTGAAAAAGAATATATTTATAATATTATTAAGGATATTAAATTTAGTGATTTAAAAAGTGAATTTATTAATGGTAAAGAATGGAAATATTATGAGAAAGAGAATGATATTTTAATATATAAAAGATATGCTTTAAAATATAATAATAATTTTTATATTATAGAAGTTAATAATCATGGTAAACAAGATAGTTGTAATAGAGATATTGGTAATATATTAAAAACTATAGAATATAAATAGGGTGATTATATGTGTAATATAGATTATTTATTTAATTTATTAATGGATGAAATAGATAATATGTCTTTAGATGAAGTATTTGAATATATAAAGAATAAGTATTTAAAATTAGATACTAGAGCACAAGCTGATTTAGCTAAATACTTAAATACTTTTAATTATTGGGGTAGATTAGATAAGAATAATAATGAATATGAAGCTTTTTATAATAGAGCTAGAACTTTAAAAGAACATAATAAAGATTTAAGATGGTTTTATAATAAGTTAGAAGATTATAGATCTAAAATAGTATTATTAGGTATATTAAATAATTGGTATAATTTTGATTATAATACTATTGGTATGAGTAAAGAGTCTTTATATAAACAATATTTTGATTTAGATATTCTTAAAGTAGATAAGAATGAAGTATTTGTAGATTTAGGTGCTTTTACTGGAGATAGTATTATTGAATATTTTTATAATTATGGAGAGAAGAGTTATAAGAAGATATATTGTTATGAGATAGATGATTATAATATTAAGAGAATGGAAAATAATTTAAGTAAATATAAGAATATTGAAATACGTAAGAAAGCTGTTATGGATAAGAAAGGTAAGGTATCTTTTCATTGTAATGGTAATTATGTATCTGCAAATAGTGTATGTGATAATGGAGAAGTAGAAGTAGATGCTGTAGCATTAGATGAAGATATTAAAGAAAAGATTACTATATTAAAAATGGATATAGAAGGATCTGAAAAGAGTGCTATTAAAGGAAGTAGTAATCATATTAAGAATGATAGTCCTAAATTATTAATTAGTTTATATCATAATCATGAAGATATATATGAGATACCTAGAATGATAGATAAATTAAATAAGAATTATAAATATTATTTAAGATTTTATGGTGGGAATTTCTTTCCTACAGAGTTTATTTTATTAGCAATACCAAAAGAAGACTAAATTTACATATATAAATAATTTTAGTTTAATTTAAAAATAAAAAATTATATAATTATAATAGGATGGTGTATTTAATGGATAAAGATATTAAAGAACTTAAAGAAAAAGTTGATAATATTGAGTTAGTACCTGATGAAGAACTTAAGAATATGGATTTTTATGAATTAGCTTATTATATGCAAACATTAAATATGATTGATGATTTAGTTAATGATGATGAGGAGGATGAATAATGGGATCACTTGCTATTACAAATCCTCAAGAAGTTAGTATGCCTAATTTACAAGTTAAAAAGAAAAAGGTAATGAATGAGATAGCTTCTAAATTAGAGAATGCTAAATTAAATTTAATATATACTGAATTAGATGAATTAGGTATTAGTTATACTAGAGATTATAGTACTGTTAAAGAATTAGAAAAAGGATTAAAAAAGAAATTAAATGATTTAGATTTTAATAAAGTTAAAAAAGTAATACAAGATGTAGATACTAAATTAAATACAATGGTTGCTGAATTAGAAGTTGGATCTACTAGTGCATTTACTAAATTAATGACTAGTGATTTAGCTAAAACCATTGGTACTACTTTAGGTATTTCTTTAGCTGGTAGAACTGCTTTAATATTAGCTCCTACTATTGGTACTAAAGCATTAGTAGCAGCTGGTTTAGCAGGTTATGGTTTATATCGTATTATAAAGAATAGAAAAGAAATAGTTAAAGCTAATGAAAGTAATGAATTAAATAATATATTGATGGATTTAGAAACAACTAAAGAGAATGGTGAATATATTGATACTAGATTTAGTGAAGAAATACAAGCTAAGATAAGAGAATATTTAAAAGGTATTGGCGTAGTATTTGATGATACTGGTTATCGTTCTTTAAGGCAAGTTATTTATTCTTTAGATACTGAAAATAAAAGAGGTTTATGTGAATTTTTAAATGTTAATATGGGTAAAGGTATTGATATAGAGGGTAGAGTTAAGAAAGCGAAAAAGAAATTAAATGTTGTTGCTTCTTCTGCTGCTACTGTATCTGCTGGAGCTACTTTAGGTATTAATTTAGCTAATACAATTAATGCTGTTGATCCTGGTATTGCTGCAGGTGTATTAAATGGTACTGTTATAGGTGCTTGGGTTGAATCTGTTGTTAATAAGCCATGGTTCTCTGCATTATCTGGTGGTTTAGGTTTAATAGGTACTGAAGTGTTAGAACGTTTACCTTATGTTGGTTCTGTTTTCCATACAGTATTTGCTGCTGAAAATTTAGCAACATTTGCTACAATAGGTGCTGCTGGTGGTTTAGCTGCTAGTGTTGTATTAGGTTTAATATCAGCAGGTAAATCAATTAGAGATAGAATTAAGAATAATAAAGAAACTAAAGACTTTATGAAGTTAGATCAAGGTAAGTATTCTGATGATGATAAAGAAGAATTAGCAGTAATTGCTGAGAAGATGAAAGAACCTGCTAATTTAGTTGAATCTGTTATAGTAGATATTGTTTTAGGTTATTTAAAAGATGAACGTATTACATTAGAAGGTAATCCTAAATCTGTTTCTGAATTAAAAGATGCTATTAGTAAGTTACCTAAAGAAGATAAAAAGAAAGCTAATAATATATTAAATACTATTACATATAATATGGATAATAATCCTAAATTTGTAAAAGATTTAAAGAAAGCAGGAAAGATATCTATAGGATTATTTACAGCTGGTTTAGCTGCTATGTCTGTATATGATATTTTAATAGGTGGTACTTTCTTACCAGAGTTAAGTCAAAAAATATTCCCTGTAAATAATATTCATACACCAGTAGAAGTTCCTGCACCGCTTGATCAACCATTAGATCCTAATGATCCTAATACACCAGGAATAATTAATCAAGGTGAAAACTTTGTTGATGGTGTTAAAAATAATCCTGATGCAATGGTTGAATGGGATGGAGACCATATGATGGAATATGGATATGAATATGGTGTTAATAATCCTGGTTATGCAGGTTATGCTGCAGAACAATATATAATAGATGCTGGTTTAAGTACTAATTTTGTAGAGAATATTTTAAAATTATTTGGTATTAAATTATCTCATAAAATGGTTGCTAATATTCCATTATTGGTTGAAGAGTTAAATAAATTATCTCCTAGAAAGTTATATGAATTATATAGATATTTTGCTACTGTACCAAATGATGGTAGTGAGATATATCAAGCATTATCAAGTGTATTAGGTTATAATAATTTCTTAGAGAAAGCTTCTGAATTTATAAATGGTTATGCTAAGACTCAACAATTACATGATGTTATTAATAGCTTAGTAGATAAATTAGCAACTGGTGCTATTCCTTTCTCAGCTGCTTTAGCAGCATTAGGTTTCTATCAAAAGGGTAAAACCGATGAGAATTTTGCTATTCAAGAAGAAGAGGTTAAAACTTTAAAAAGATAACATTAGTTATCTTTTTTTATGTATTGATTTTTAATTTTATTTGTGATATATATTAAGTGAAAAATAAAGATAGTCATATATGTTCGAAAATATGGTTCGAATGTTTCTACCTATTCACCGTGAATGAATAGACTATGACGCTAGTTTTTTCTTCATAATATATACATAGTCTTACAATTTTTTTGTAGGACTTTTTTATTTTTCAAAATATTTTTAGGAGGTGGGTTTGTTTTGAAACAAACGAAAAAAAAGGTAGGTAAGTTAGATTCCTATTTTGGTATTAGTGAAAGAAAATCTACTACTAGAATAGAAATACTTGCCGGTATTACAACATTTTTGGCGATGGCATATATTTTGATCGTCAATCCAAATAATATATTATGGGGAGGTACAGGAGATCCGAGATTTGCTAGTGTATTTATTGCTACAGCAATTGGTGCTTTTATTGGTACTTTATTAATGGCTCTTTTAGCTAAGATGCCACTTGCTCAAGCTCCAGGTATGGGACTTAATGCTACTGTTGGTACTATAGTAGGTGGAGCAGCTGGTTTTAGTTATTCATATGGTAATGCAATGGCATTAGTATTTATAAGTGGAATTATATTTTTATTACTTTCTATAATTCCTGCTGGTAAAGATAAAAAAGGTAATTTGATTTCTTTTAGAGAAAAAATATTTGATGGAGTACCTAAAGCAGTAAGATGTAGTATTAGTGTTGGTATAGGTTTATTTATTGCTTTTATAGGTTTACAAAATGCACATATTATTACAGGCAATCAATTTACTTTATTACAATTAGTTGATTTTAAAAATTCAGAATTATGGGCTAAAGGAGGAGAAGCATGTAGTGCATGTGTTGCTTTATTTAGTTTAATAGTTATTGGTGTATTAAGTCATTATAAAGTAAAAGGTTCTGTTATATATGGTATATTAGCTGGTACTATTTTAGCTATTCCATTAGGTGTTGCTAATTTAGATATTTTACTTGGTAAGATAGATGGTATTAGTTGGAAGTTCTGGGAAAATATAGGTAGTTTCTTTAAAGTAGGATCTGATAGTTCTGTATTCTTATCTTTATTTGATGGTGGTTTTAAAATGCCAGAAGGTTCTTTTATGACATCTTTAATGTTAGTAGTATCATTTTCTATGATAGATATGTTTGATACTATGGGTACTGTAGTAGGTTGTTGTAAGAATGCTAAATTAATGGACGAAGATGATAAACCTATTAATTATGGTAAGATGATGTATGCAGATAGTATTGCAACAGTTGCTGGTTCTATGTTTGGTACTAGTACAGTAACTACATTTGTAGAAAGTGGTACTGGTGTATCTGTTGGTGGTAAAACAGGTATGACTGCATTAACTACTGCTATATTATTTTTACTTTCTATATTCTTATTACCTTTATTTGCATTTATTCCTACTGCTGCTGCAGCTAGTGCATTAATATATGTAGGTGTTTTAATGATGAAGAATGTTACTGATATAGATTTTGATAATGTTAAGAATTCTATTCCTGCATTTATATGTATTATTACTATGGTTTTATCTTATTCTATTACTAATGGTATAGGTATGGGTATTATTACATTTGTAGTATTAGATGTAGTTATATATTTATTAGATTTATTAGGTAATAAAAAGAATCCTAAATTAGATATTACTTGGGTAACATTTATTATATTTATATTATTCTTAATATATTTCTTAGTACCTACTAATATATAGAAGAGTATTTACTCTTCTTTTTTTATGATATAATAAGTATATGATAGGAAGTGTATATATGAAAAAGATATTATTTATATTATTTTTATTAATACCATTTTTTGTATATGCAGAAGAAGATATAGTAGTAGAATCTATTACATTAGATAGTAAATCTAAAGATGCTATTATTAATGAAGAAGCTAATGTAGATAATAATAGTATTAATTTAGATGTTAATTTGTTTTATGTAGATGATTTTGTTAAATATAAAATAGTTATTAATAATAATACAGATAATGATTATAATTTAAATATTAATGATAATAGTAATGAATATTTAGATTATAAGTTTGAATCTAGTAATGGAGATAATAGTATTAGTAAACATAGTAATAAAGAATACTATTTAACTATTACATATAAAAAGAGTGTTGATAAAGAATTATTTATTAATAATGTATATAATTCTCATAATAGTATTAAAGTAGATTTATTAGTTAAAGAAGAGAATCCTAATACTAGTATTGATTCTTATATTATAGTAATGATTATATTATTAGTATTAAGTATTATATGTTTAATATATTTTAAAAAGAAATATTCTATGTATATTTTATTGTTATTAATAGTATCTATTCCTTTATATGTATATGCTGAATTAAATAGAGAAATAGTTATTAATATTAAAGTTAATTTAAAGAAAGGTACATTAGCTACTGATAAAGTTAAGAATTTAGTAACTGGATTTGATAAGAATAGTAATGAAATAATTAATGTAGATAGTTTATCTGATACATGTAATAATTCTTTAATATATGATGAATCTGATGATAAGAATTTAAGATATGTTGGAGAGACACCATGTAATTATGTATTATTTAATAATGAATTATGGAGAATAATATCTGTTAATGATATAGATGATGGATCTGGTAATAGTGAAGTAAGGTTAAAGATAAAAAGAGATGAAGCATTAGATATTTATTCTTGGAATTCAAATGATTCAAGTACTGGTTATGGGACTAATGATTGGACAAATTCTTATTTAATGAATGAATTAAATGGTGATTATTTAAATACAGAATTAACTGAGAATACTTTATGGTATAACGGAAGACATAATCAAAGAGAAGCAGTATTTGATTATACTAAAGTACTTAAGAGTGAAGCTCAAGCAATGATAAAGGATGCTAAATGGTATTTAGGAGGAACTGATTTAGTACAGAGTGGTAGTACAGCAACTGTACTTCCTTTAGAATTATATGGTTATGAAAGATCGGAAACTCCTGCTGATAGACAAAATGATTGGGTAGGAAAAGTTGGTTTATTGTATCCAACTGATATATATTTAGCAACTGGTAGTGAAGATACTATTCAACGTAGCGAGTGTTTAGCAACTAGTGTACATTTATGGCAAGATACTGAATGTTCAAAAAGTAATTATTTTTTAAATTTTGATGTGGCGGCTAAAAGAACTAATACTTGGACGATATCTATGTTTACTGAAAATAAAAGAGCAGTGTATGTAGTTCAATATACAGGAAGATTAAATCCTAATGTAGCTAGTATGGATTATTTAGTATTTCCAACTGTATATTTAAAACCAGAAGTATTAATAGTAGCTGGTAATGGTAGTATAGATAGTCCATATATACTTAGTAATTAAAAAAGAGTTTTTTGAAGTGAACCCCAAATAGTTCACAAGAAAAAAAGAGAGTTTTAAAGGAAGTAAAATAAATTACTTCCTATTTTTTGACTTTAGTCTAGTTGTATTGTAGAATAATATCCAATCTTCTACAAGTTTTTGGTATTCTTGTAAAGAAGTGATATTATTGTTGTGCAAGGTTTCTTTTTTTAAGAGACCATGCCAACTTTCCATTGGTGAATCATCAATTGGTGTACCTTTTCTGGACATTGAAATAGTAATTCCATTAGATTCACATATGGATTTATATTCAAAAGATGTATATTGGAAACCTTGATCACTGTGAATGATAAGTCCATGTACATCTTTTCTTTTTGAAATAGCTTCATTCAGTGTATCAATTACCAATTGATTATTATTAAATTTAGATATTTTGTAAGCAACAACTTTTCTATCATACAAATCTAGAATAGTTGATAAATATAACCGTTTGTTTTTAAATATTAGGTATGTAATATCAGTTGTCCATTTTTGATTAGGTTTGTTAGCTTTGAAATCTCTTTTTAATATATTAGGTTGAACATTTTCTTCAATCCTTTTGTAATTTTTTGGTCTTATTCTTTTTATATATTCAGGTTTTAAATGGTATTTTTTCATTATTCTAGCTACCTTTTTATGATTGTATATTACACCATATTCAATCTTTAAGCCTTCAGTTATCCTTCGATATCCATATGTACCTTTTGATTTTTTAAAGATATTTTTAATCATTAAGTAATCTAAATAATCCGGATCATCAGAATTTCTATATTTATAATAAGTTCTTTTACTTATTTCCAAAACGGCACACATGTTTGAAAGTTTGTATTTATTTATATATAAATTTATAAATGTTACTTTCTCTCTC
>JAEEGL013195127.1_pt1 | contig 16516 bp, 10 predicted proteins | sample 9134231 | NCBI WGS metagenome assembly JAEEGL01 (sample SAMN16246548, study PRJNA631951) | gut metagenome | biome: gut microbiome; feature: rumen; material: fiber-attached | host: Bos | place: Iran: Karaj | collected 2018-10
ACATCTTCACCGAACCGTGCCGCCGCGAGGAGGTGTTGTTCGGGTCGGAGAACAGCAGGGTAGTGGTCGAGGCGGATGAGCCGAAGTCGAAGGTCAGAAGCGCCCCCTGGCAGCCCGTGGGCTCGATAAGGGTCGTGGCTGCGGGTTCCGACCATGTGATTCCGCCGTCGGAGCTGAGGGCCTGGAAGCGGTAGGGGTTCTCGTCGTTGTCCCTCATGTTCAGCATGATGGACCCGTCCCCGAGTTCAGCCACCGTAGGCTCCCCGCCCTTGGAGTAGTTCACCGAACCTCCCGGATGCCACGACTCCCCGTTGTCGTCGGAGTAGAACACTCCGGAAGGTTTCCCGTCGGAAGAAGTTCCATAGACGGGTATGACGATGCGCCCCTTGTTCGGGGCCAGCTGCTTGACGATGCCGTGCACGGGGCCCGTCTGATACCGAGAGCGGGAAGATGTCTTCACCTGCGAGGTAATTTCCTTGGGAGAACTCCATCTCAGGCCGTCGTCGTCCGAATGGCAGACGTACACTTTTGAAGATGAGGCGCTGCTTGCCACGCTCCAGCCGAATACCAGAAGGACCCTTCCGCTTTCCAGGACTACCGGGACGGGATTGCCGTACCTGTCGTCACCCGCATCGGCTATCTTCAGCAGCGGGCTCCAGGTCTTTCCCAAATCCTCGGAACGCTTGACGACCATGTCTATGTTTCCGTTGTCGTCGTAAGAGGATCTGCCCTCGCAGAAGCACAGCAGGGTGCCGGCCTTCGTCGTGACCATGGCCGGAATCCTGAATATGGGGTATCCTTCCGAATTCTGGCGGTAGATGGTCGCGGTGAAGGTCTGGGCTCCGTTGTCGCCGCTGCCCTGCTGCTGTCCGCCCGGAGCCATGCCCGGGTCTATCTCCCCGTTGCAGGAGAGAAGGATGGCCGCAAAAGCTGCGAGGGCAAATATTCCAAAACCGTTTTTCAGCATGAAATTCTATTTTCGGAAGGCCTTCTTGAGTGCCTTCTTTCCGATGAGGCCGAGGGTGATGGTCTCGTAAGGATTCTCCTGCCCGGTTTCATACAGGACGGCGAGTTGTCCTTTGGAAAGGACGCAGAGGTCGGAATAGGCTGAAGGCCCTTCCGCCAGGGTGAATATCCTTTTCCAGCTGCTGCCGCCATCCTTGCTCATGCGCACGGTCATGTTCAGCCTCTTGGAGATGTGCTCGGGATTGGAGAACAGGATTATGCCGCTCCTCTTCCCGGCGGGGGAATAGTCTATGATGCTCGCGTTGCAGACGGGCTCGATGAGGTCCTTGACGTAGAAAACGGGATCAAGGGTCTCGCCTCCGTCGTGGCTGATAGCGGCCAGGCGGGCATAGCCATGATCCTCCCGGTTCTTGCGCTGCCCTCGCATGTTCAGCAGCAGGTCGCCGTTGTCGAGTTCCACAATGGTGCTCTCATTGCCCACTGGGCAGTCTCCGCCGATGCGCCAGTTTTCCCCGAGGTCGTCGGAGTAAATGATATGGGAGTGAGAACCGGCATCCTTGCCGTCCTTGAAGACACTGTGGTCGCAGGGTACGACGAGCCTTCCGCTGCGCAGCTGGATGGCATGGCAGGGCCCGGTAGCATACCAGGTCCAGTCCTCTCTCTTCGTCTGCGCGGTGATTTCCCTCGGCGCGCTCCAGCTGAGGCCGTTGTCGTCCGAGAAAAGCACGAATACCCTGCGGCTGTCCTCGGAGGTGCGGCGGTGTATGTCCTTTTCCCGGTCCGTACCCTTGTTCCATGTGGAAAGCAGTATTATCCTGCCGGAGGCGCGGTCCACGACGGGGGAAGGGTTGCCGCAGACATTGGCGCCGTCGTCCCAGACCGTGATGACGGGGCCCCAGGTCCGGCCGCCGTCGGTGGACCTTTTGACCACGAGGTCTATGTCTCCGGTGTCGGAAGAACTGTTCCACCGGGCTTCGGCGAAGGCGAGCAGGGTGCCGTCCTTTGCCTGGACGAGGGCGGGGATGCGGTAGGTGTGGACTCCGTTCTCGCCACGGTTGAAAATGACTCTTTTGTCAATCTGGGCATTTCCCGCCAGGGAAACACCCAGAAAGACAGTAATCAGGAATATAATCCTTTTCATTCCGAAGAAGGTTAATCAGCAAAGGCCAGTGCCTTGATTTCCGCTTCGGTGAGAGCCCTCTTGTAGAAGACATAGTCATCGATGCAGCCGGAGTACATGTTCTCAGGCGCCCATGCGTTGTTGGTGAAGCGCAAGTTGCAGCCGATGAAGAACGGGAAGGTAGCGGTGCTCTTCTCGTACTTGGTGTCGGTGTAGTTCTGCTCCTTGAGCCTGGTTCCGTCCAGCCAGAGCGCATAATACTTGCCGGTATTGGCATATACGATGGTGATGTTGTGCCATGTCCCGTCCTGGAATTTTGCGTTGGTTTCGGTGCTTCCGACGCCGGAGGCGCCCTCCTTCGCCGCTTGGGTCCTGAAGGCGTTGGATGTCTGCAGACGGGCCCAGATCTGGCTGACGCCGGCGGCATTGGCTCCGGGGCAGTCGCCGAGGGCGATGAGAGCCTCGTTGTCGGAGACGGTGCTCCTCTTAATCCAGAATGAGAATGTCATGTCGCTTCCCGGAGGCACCAGGCCGCTGAAGTTCTTGGTCGCGTCGGAATTGCCGTCAGGCAGCTGCAGGACAGCATAGCTCTTGCCCTTCTCTCCGCCGGGGAACTTGGCGCTGAAGGCATGGCCGTTGCCCTCCTGGAAGCTGATCTCCAGGCCACCCATGGAATAGACGCTGGGATTCAGTCCGTTGGGGCCGTAGTCATTTAAGTCGCCGTCGAAAGGAAGCAGGAAGATAAGGTTGTCGGCAGGGATGACGTGGATGTACTCAGCCTTCTCGTTGGTGTCGTTGTTGTCTCCGTTGAGCACCTTGAGAGTCACCTTATGCTTGCCGAGGGTTGAGTAGGTGACGGTCGGGTTGGCCTCGGTCGAAGATGCGGGGGTTCCGCCTTCGAAGGTCCACTGGTACTGCTTGACCGGGCCCTCGGTGATCGAGGTGAACTTCACCGCACCATCCTTGTAGATGGTAGAGGAGAAAGTCGAGAAATCAGCTGTGACTGCATTGGGGTCCAGGATCGTGAGGGCGTTGGTGACAGTCTTGACGTCGCTGGTCAGGGGGTTGCTGATCTCGAGTTTGACGCTGTACACTCCCGGTACGAAATTGATTTCGGGATCCTTTTCGGTAGAGACTACGGGAGTCCCCGTCTGGGGAGTGAAGGTCCACTTGATGTTGTTGGGGAAGCCGGTCGAGAGGTTGGTGAACTTGATGGCTTCGCTGGCATATGCCCTGTCCTTGCTCATCTCGAAATCGGCCGAGATGGAGGTGTGGTAGGCCACCGTGATGATCTTGGTCTTGACGATCTCGTCGGAATTTTCCTCGTTCGCCACCCTTAGGGTGACTGAATAAGTCCCGGCGTCGAGCCAGCAGACGCTGGGCTGCGTCGTGACCGCGGTTTCGGGAGTGCCGCCCTCGAAAGTCCAGGTCCACCTTGTGATCTGGCCTTCCGAAAGGTCCGTGAAGTTGACTTCTTCCCCGACAAGGACGGAAGTCTTGTCATACTCGAAGTCGGCTTTTACCGGTGACCCATCGTTCGGCTGGCAGGAGACTGCCGCGAAGGCCAGGGCCGCAGACAAAATTGAAATGATGCGTTTCATATCTGTTGTTTATTTTAAAATGTAACTGATGGCGATCTTCTGTACGCTGATTTTCTCATAAGAAGAGCTTTCGCCGTTCTCATAAAGGAGAAGCAGGATGTTGTTATCGAGCATGACCATATCCGAGTATGCCACGTGAGGGGCGGATACCAGGTAGCCTGAATTCCAGTTCTGGCCGCCGTCGGAAGATCCCTTGACGGTCATCTTGATCCTTTCGGAAGCGTCGGCGCAGTTGGAATGCAGCAGCACGTCCTTGCCGTTGAAAGTTGTCGACAGGATGCATCCCTGGCACTTCGGATCGGGAAGGGCCGCGACTGAGGTCCCGGTGGTGAAAGTTTCGCCCCCGTCACTGCTCCATGCAAGCAAGCGCTTGCCGCCGGCTGCCCGGCAGGTAAGGATGATCCTTCCGTCCTCGAGTTCCGCCGCGCAGCATTCGTTGCCGCCCTTGACCGTGCCTCCGATATGCCAGGTCTTGCCCTGGTCGTCAGAATACACGACGAGCGAGTAGCCCGTGGTGGAACCCGTTATGGACTTTATCTCCATGGCGTCACAAGGGAACAGCAGACGTCCCTTGTGGACACCATTGCTCAGGACTATTCCATGGCAGGGGCCGGTGGCGAAAAATCCCCATTCCGTCTTCTTGGCCTGGGAAGTGATTTCCACTGGCTTGGACCAGGTCTTGCCGTCGTCATCAGAGTAGGTGTAGTAGGGGCGTCGGGTGTCTGTACTCTTGCCGGTGTTGAAATCTCCCACCGTCCTGTCTGTGCCGAAGGTCCAGGTCATCAGGAGGTGGATGCGCCCCGTTTCGGGATCCACCGCCGGACAGGGGTTGCCGCAGGTGTTGTTGCCGTCGTCCCAGATCTTGATCATGGGACTCCAGTTCACCCCGTCGGGGGAGCGGCGCAGCATCATGTCGATGTTGCCCATGTCTCCGCCGCGGTCCTTGCGCCCCTCGCAGAAAGCCAGGAGCGTGCCTTCCTTCGACTTAACTATCGCCGGGATGCGGAAAGTATGGTACTTGCTCTTGTCCTGGCCCTTGTCGCCTACGAAAATATCTGGGGACTTGACTTCAGCGACAAAAGCGCCGGTATTGGTCTTTTCGCCGGACTTGCCGCCTTTGCCGAGGGGCGGGTCGCTTTCATCACAGGAAAAGACAAGAAGCAGCGCCGCTATCAAAAACTTATAATTATTCATACCCTTCAGTGTGAGTAAGCTTGTGGTTGAGGGACAAGTCGCTCAGCGGAATGTCTAAGTATAGGGGAACGATGATTCCTGCGTCGACCCTTTCCTTGAGCTTCGGCACCATGGCATAGACGTCGATGATGCCCTCGTGGTGGAAGCGGAGCAGGTCCGGCCACCTCTTGTTCTCGAGCCAGAATTCACGGCCCCTTTCCTCGAGTATTTCCCTTTCTACGCTGACCTTGTCCGTGGCTCCGGAGTAGGGGCCGATTCCGGCGCGTTTCCGGATCTTGTTCAGTTCGTCGATGGCGAGGTCGGGGTGTCCGAGCGCAGCCTGGGCCTCGGCCTTGAACATGATCATTTCAGCGTGCCTGTAAAGGATCTGGTCGGTGTCGAAGATAACGTTGGTTTCGGTCTTGGTGCCGGGCATCTTGAGCTGTGAAGTGCCGAGGACATTGCCGCTGGCATCTACGGCGTCGATGAAAGCGTTGTCCTTGCGGACGTCTCCGGGATACCTGTTGAAAATGTTCCTGAAAGCCGTGCTCGGGGCATAGCTGCTGCGAGCTCCGCTCTTGGCATAGGGGATGAGGTCCTTGTTCACTGCTTTCTCGACAAACACGTCCCTGAGGGTCATGAAGTGGGTATAGCTGTCACCGCTGGTCTCGGGATATCCGTAGTAGATGCACCAGATAACTTCCTTGCCGTTGCGGTTGGAAGTGGAATAGATCTGGGAGAAGTCTTCCTCGAGGGAGGAACCCTCGGCTGCGAGATCGGCATAGGTGATGACATCCTGGAGGTCCTGCGTGGTCCCTTCGAGGACCTTGGCCTTCCACAGCAGGGCGTCGGCCTTCATGGCATAGACGCCTCTCTTCGAGGCCCTTGCCTTGCTTTTTGCCCACCCGTCCGTGGGGAAGAGCCCTATGGCGGTGTCGCAGTCTTCGAGAATCTGTTTCATCACATCCGTCTTCGGGGAGCGGGGAAGCTTCTCCTTCGCGGAGCCTTCCGTCGGGACGAGCTCGAGAGGGCAGTCTCCCCAGAGGCGGACGAGGCTGAAGTACATCGACGCCCTCATGGCGTAAGCCTCGGCCAGGATCTGGTCCCTGTCGTTCTTGTTGGGGAAGTTGACCTTGTCGATGTTCCTGATGATCATGTTGCAGTGCTGGATGGTCGTGTAGTACGATCCCCAGCCCAGTCCGTTGGTGGACGTCAGGTTCTGCGCCCACTGGTTGGATCCGCTGCCTTCCCGTCCGGCGATGAACTCGTCACCCCTGGCTTCGAAGTATTCGAGGCTGTTCCAGGTGGAACGGAAGTTGTCGTAGGTGCCGGTGAGATAGCCCTTCACCTGGTCCATGGTGGACCAATAATCGCTGCCGTAGATTCCGGAAGGGTTCTTGACGTCAAGCAGCCCTTCGCAGGAGCTGGAAACGAGCAGCATGCATGCGGCTGCTATAACTATGTTGATTTTTTTCATATCAATCACTCTTTTGGGTTAGAAGGTGAGGTTGATACCGGCGCTGAACTCCTTGGGTCGCGGGTAGAAACCGTAGTCACGGCCGAGGTAAAGCTCGGGAGTCATGCCGTCGTAGGCCGTGATATAGCCAAGGTTGTTGGCTATGGCGAAGATCTGCAGGCCGCTGATCTTGACCTTCCTGAGAAGGTTCTCGGGCAGATTGTATGAAACGGAGATCTCGCGGATGGCGAGGAAATCGCCCTTGCGGTAGAACATCGAGGTGTTGGTCTGGCCGGTGGTGGAATCGCCTATGCTCTCGGCGCTGCGGGTGAAGTTGCGGGCGCCATAGGAGGAGTCGCTCAGCGGGGAGAATCTCGGATACTTCGCATCGGTGTTGTCCGGCCTCCAGCAGTCTGTCAGTGCAGTGCGCACGACGTTGAAGTTGCTGCGGATGCTGGCGAGGGAGTAGCCGAGGGTGCCGTTGTTGACGACGTGGCCCATGGCGTAGTCCGTAACGATGCGGGCGCTGAAGTTCTTGTACTTGAAACTGTTGGTCAGTCCTCCGAGTTTGTCCGGACGGATGTAACCCATGAAGACCATGTCGAGGGCGTTGATATAGCCGTCGTTGTTCTTGTCTTCCCAGATGGCGTCGCCGGCGTGCTTGGTACGGCCCTTGGCCTGCTCGTCATAAGGGGCGAGGGCTGCCTCTTCGTCGGTCTGGTAAACTCCCAGATAGTGGAAGGCGTAGCGGGTTCCGAACCTTTCACCTTCGGCGAATCCGCCGACTTTCACGTTCTCCCCGGAGACTGGATCGTAGATGTAGTTGCCTCCGGTGCGGTGCTTGATTTCGCCGTTGTCAGGCAGTTTCAAGACCTTCGTGCGGTAGAAGGTGAAGTTGAAATCGACGTTCCAGCTGAAGTCTCTGGTGCTTATGGGAACGGCGTGGATTTCGAGTTCCAGACCCTTCGTGCCTATGGTACCGTAGTTCTCCTTGATCGAGGAATAACCGAACTGTGCCGGCAGTTTGTTGTCGTACAGACGGTTGTCGGTAACCTTGTCATAGACGTCGAAAATGATGCCGAGCCTGCTCTTGAAGAAGTCTATATCCAGTCCGAGGTCATAGGAAGTGGTCTGCTCCCAGAGGAGGTCGGCATTTCCGAGGGTGGAGTTGATGACCCCGACTTCTCCGAGATAGGTGTTGGTGGTGCCGTATTCGCCGTAGGTCTCGGCCAGGGTAAGGCTGTTGTTGCCGGCCTGGCCGTAGCTGGCGCGCAGCTTGAGTTTGTTGACTACCTTGGTGGCACCCTTGAAGAAGCCTTCCTTGTGCATGTTCCATCCCAGGGATGCGCCGGGGAAGAAGCCCCACCTGTGGTTGGGGGCGAACCTGGAGGAACCGTCGGCACGGAGGCTGACGCTCGCAAGGTACTTCCCGCCGTAGTTGTAATTGACGCGGCCGAAGTAACTGAGCATCGCTTCGTTGGTGAAGGTCGAGGAGGTCCTCTGCGTGGAGTCGGCAGTCGCGTTCAGGGTAGGGATGAGGTCGGTCGGGGCCCCGCTTCCGTTGCCGCTCAGAGCGAATTCGCTCTTCTTCAGGTAGCTGGTACCTGCGATGGCGTTGAAGTTGTTCTTCCCGAGCGACTTGTCGTAGGTCAGAAGGGCGTCCGCCTGCAGGATGCCGTGATACTGGTGGTTTGCGCTGGCCGGACGGATTTCCGTGCCGGTAGTCTCGTTGAGGGCTTCGAAACTGCTGGTGATGCCCTCCGTAGAGCCGTAGGACAGTGAAGGGGAGAACCTCAGTCCCGGGAGGATGTCCCAGTCGGCACCGCCGACGAACTGTATCCTGTACTGGGTGTTGACGCTGTACTGAGTCTTATAATAGTTCTCGTATGCGCGCGGGCGGAAGGAGGACATTCCCTCTCCCGGAGCGGGCATTCCGTCTTCGTAGTAGAGCCTGTAGGTAGGAGGCATGAAGATGGCCCTCTGCAGGGAATTGGTCGCGTTCGACATCGTGTTCCTGTCGCCCACGTTGACTGAAGCCTTGGACCATATCTTCAGGGTTGGGGTCACCTTCAGGGAGCCGTTCATCAGGGCGCTGTAGTTCTTGTACCATGTCCCGGCGACAATACCGTCCTGGTTGAGGTGGCGCAGCGAAGCGTAGTAGGTGGCCTTGTCGTTGCCGCCGTTGACGCTCAGGGAATACTCCTGCTTCATGGCGTTGACATAGGTCGCATCCTCGAAGTTGGTGTCCATGAAGATCAGGCCGCGTCCGGTGACGGGGTCCTTCATGGTCTTCCAGCCCTTGTTCTCGAGCAGGTCGGCGACGAAGTCCTGGCCGTATTTGGCGAGGAAGCTGTCGATGAAGTCCAGGGTTCCGGCCGCTCCGAATTCGTTGCCGGGGGACATGCCGTAGGAGCCTTCCAGAAATTTTGCCTTATTGGCCTCATCTGCGTTGGGGTCTATGTTGACCATGCTGCGGGTGAGGTAGATGTACTCCTCGGCGTTGCACATGTCCAGGGACTTGGGCTTGGCGTCCACGCCGACGGTGTACTTGAAGTTCACCTTGGCCTTTTCAGCCTTGCCGCTCTTGGTCGTGACGAGTATGATACCGTTGGCGGCCCTTGCTCCGTAGATGGCGGTGGAGGCGGCGTCCTTGAGGACTTCCATCGATTCGATGTCGCCGGGGTTCATGTCCTGGATACCACGGGTGCCGTCGGAGATGATGCCGTCGATGATGATCAGCGGAGTGTCGCTGGCCGGGCTGGTGGTCGTACCGCCGCGGATGAAGAAGTCGGGGGAGGCGCCGGGCTGTCCGGAAGTAACCTGCAAAGAAAGACCGGGAACCTTACCCATCAGCTGCGCCAGGGCGCTCTGCTGGGGGGTATGCTCGAATTCCTCGGCGGTGACCTTCGTGATGGAGTTGGTCAGCAGGGACCGGGCCTGTTTTCCATAGCCTATGGAAACCGCTTCCCCGAGAAGCAGGGCGTCATCTTCGAGAACGACGTTGATGATGTCCGATTTTCCTACGGTTTCTTCCTTCGAGACCATCCCGGTGAAGGAGAAGACGAGGACGTCCCCGACCTTTGCGGAGATGGAGTACCTGCCGTCGAGGTCTGAGGTGGTTCCCCTGGTCGTGCCCTTGATGTGGATGCCTGCACCGGGCAGGGCTCCTGCGGCAGAATCGGTGATCTTACCTGAGATCTTCACGGCGGATCCGCTGCCCTGTGCATTCGCGGCCGGGACGCCGGCAAGCATCAGCAGCATTGCAAACAGCGCCAGTATGGCGCACTTTGCTGTCTTTGTCGATGAACTCATAATTAACTCATAATTTACATTTATATTGGTCGAAATCAGTCTTGGACAGATCTTCCAGGAAGGCGACGGCGGACAAAACAATCAGGCTCCTGTTCATCACTGTTTGGGAACAAAGATGTAGAAGCAGTCATCCAGCTCGGCCTGGCCGGCGGCATCAAGGGATGGATTGCCAGCCTTGGCTATATTGAAGGCACGGTAATTCCATTTGCCCCACCAGCTGTCGGAAACCTCCACCACTGAATTGTCGGAGGCGGCCACGACGTTACCCGGACGGTCCGAAGAGCTGTTCAGCGTACTCAGCGAGGTCCACCCTTCCGGCCTGTACTGGAATCCGTACCTGAGCACTATCAGCGAACCGTTGGGAATCTCGGATTTGGAGAAAATCTTCGTTGCCGCGAACTGGCTGGAATTGGATGCACCGGTAGAAATGGCGGTAGGGTCGCTTTTTGTGGAATTGTAGAAACCGTTATGTGTCAAGCCAAGGTCGATGGAGGAATAATTGGCCGGGTCATAGCCCTGGGAACTGATGATAGCCTCAGCATCGCCGGTAACTATGGGAACAGGCGGGTAAATCGATTCTGTCACTTCGTACGGCTTGTTATATGCGTTCTCCACCGCTTCCTTGATGGCTGCAATCTGCTTCTCGGAATAACTGTACGAGGAGGGAGTGTAGGTGATACCTGCAATGCTCTTGTCTGTAATCTTCCTGGCCCACATCAAACCTGTAAGGTAGCGGCCATTATCATAACTCATATGATATCCGTCACGGGTGATGTTGTCGCCAAGGAAACTGGTGCGCAGGTTCTGGACCGCAGTGCCGCAAGGAATCACGAAGTCGAAATCGCCACGGGAAACGACCTTGGTCTGCACGGCATTCAGGATGGCGTTGTACATGGTCATCTGATTCTTGTTATACTTGGCGAAATCGCTATGGGTGGAATTGCCCTGGTATGCCCATGTCATGTGCCACATCCTCTTTGCATTGGGGCAATACTGCTTGACCGCATTGACAATCGTGGTCAGATAAGGCTCGTAGCTGTCCGGCATGCCGGAATATCCGCTGGCCTGCTGCATGCTCACGTAGTCCCATTCGCGCTCCTTCATGGCGGCGATGGCAGAGAATCCGTTGGTGGTCGACCAGCTGCCGGTAGTATCCTTTCGGTACTCATAGGCCCCGGCATTGGAGCTGATGTTGTTAGCATGGGTCTGCAAGGTGCATCCGCCTATGTACAGGTTGCCGAGGAAAATGTCCTTGTATCCCATCTCCTGCAGTATCTGATGGAGGTACTGCATTGCATCCACGGAGAAGCTGTTGCCGATGGCAAGGATGTACATCGACTTGGACGACTTCTGGCTGACGGTGAAGGAGGCGCTCTTGCCGAACTCGGCGTTGGAGATGATCACCTTGGCGCTGCGGAAAGCGTCGGTGTTGTTGGCAGAGACCGTGAAGTCGAACCCGGTGGCGGTCCTGGTGGCGGTGATCCAGCCCGGAGCGCTTGCATTCACCTCTATATTGGCGGACACGGGTACCGAGAAGGTCTCACCCGCGGCAGGGCTCTGCCTGTCGGCGACGGTGAATTCCGGCTCTTTCCCGCTCTGGATAATGTTGATCTGGGAGGACTGGGACAGAGTGCTCACCAGAATCTTACCCTCGCGGCCACGCATATCATCAAGGGAACTGACGGTTATTGTCAGTGTGATTTCAGACACGGCCTTGGTGCCGGGCGCATCCACAGTAATCCAGGAGGCGGCGCCATCCTCAACCTTTACACTGCAATCGAGATTTGTCTTAACCTTCGAGAAATACACACCCCCGCCGCTTCCGACACGGAATTCCGCAGGATCTACATCCAGATAATCCGCGCATGCCTGGGAAACGAATACAGTATCGGTAGCAGACCCTGACGAGAAAGCGACATAGCCATTTCTCGGGTTATATCCGTAATTCTCGTCTATTGTCAGTTCCGTAAAGCCAACCTCCTTCAAACCGCTTGCGGGAGATACTGAAATCCACGAAACGGAAGGATTTGCGGACCAGGTGGAAGATGCGGTGAAACTCACGGTTTCCTTTCCACCTGTAACCTCGGCTTTAACAGTCTTTGAACTGGTTATGACGATGCTGTCCTTAGGTTTCTGGGGTTCCTCTTCTGTGCACGCCAGCACTGCAAGCGCAGCAATGATAAGAGCGGCCTTTTTCATAATCACTTGATTCCGAATTCAAAAATACAATGGCTGGTATAGGTTTCCCCCGGTCGTGCCCTTGATGTGGATGCCTGCACCGGGCAGGGCTCCTGCGGCAGAATCGGTGATCTTACCTGAGATCTTCACGGCGGATCCGCAGCCCTGTGCATTCGCGGCCGGGACGCCGGCAAGCATCAGCAGCATTGCAAACAGCGCCAGTATGGCGCACTTTGCTGTCTTTGTCGATGAACTCACAATTTACATTTATATTGGTCGAAATCAGTCTTGGACAGATCTTCCAGGAAGGCGGCGTACTGCTCGTCGCTGAGAGTCGAGAGGGGCAGCCTGCAGGGACCCAGGTCCATGTCTGCGGCCTTCATGAAGGCTTTGCCGGCCCCGTTGCCGTATTTTCCGAGGAAGGTGATGTAGATGCAGGCCTTGTACTGCAGGGCGGCCGCCTTCTTCATGTCTCCGGCCTCGAAGGCGCGCATGATGGCGGTGTACACCGGGGCGTTGTACCCGTAGGTGCTTCCGATGAAGGTGTCGGCGCCTATGCTGAGGGCCTCGAGCAGCATTTCGTCGCGTCCCCACATGACGGTGTACTTGCGGTTCTTGTACTCCATGCACAGCTGGAAGTCCATCATGTCCTCGAAGGTGTACTTGATGCCGGCGAGGTTGGGGATGATGGCGTCCATTTCCTGAAGGAGCCGGTACACGGGGAAAGTGACGTGGGTCAGGCAGGGAATGTGGTAGTAGAAGAAGGGCATGTCCGGCACCGCTTCCGCCACCTGCGCCAGGGTGCGGGCAAGTTCCTTCACGTTCGCTGCCTTCTGGTAATAGGGAGCCGTCATGGCTATGCCGTCCAACCCGCATTCCCTGGCATACAGGGCCAGCTCCCGGCACTCCTTGACCGAAGTTCCGCCGACGAAGCCGATCAGGATGAAGTCTTCGGGACGGAAGGCCGCCCATTCCTTGAAGAGAGCCTTTTTCTCTTCGAAGGTGAGCGCCGCGCTTTCACCGGTGGTACCGGCGACGAAAGCGCCTGAGACGCCGTTTTTCTTGTAATAGGCCGCCTGATCTTTCACTCTGTCCAGGTTGAGTTCCCCGTCCTGCTTGAATGCGGTGAAAGGGGCTGCAATCAAACCTTTGATTCTTTTCATTTTGAGTATTGTGATTTTTGGTTAAGTTTAGCGAAAGTTTTTGCAGATGCAAATATAAAGTTTTGTATATATAAAACAATACATAAATCGAAAAAAAAGCAACATTTTTTACCTCCAACCTCCACATTCGGGTTTTTATGTATGATTTATTGCGAAAAATTCGTATATTGCAGCGAAATATCCAGAGGCAAGATGAAGTTTTCCAAGATACTCACGGGCGCGCTTACGCTTCTCGCCGCACTCTCTTTCCTGCCGCTTCAGGCAACTTCCGTCAAGGCTGTCAAGACATCCGGACTGCCGTACCCTAGCGGCCACGGCACCGCCGGCGCCTACATCGGCGCCATCGACCCCGGCACCGTCATAATGGCAGGGGGCTCCGATTTCGAGACCCTCAAGCCATGGGAGGGCGGGAGCAAAACCTTTTTCAGCGACATATACGTCCTGACCAGGGAGGGCGGGGAGTACGGGACTTCGCCCGCCGGAGCGAGTCTTCCCCGGGGAATGGGCAACGGCTGCGCCGTGGTTTACGGGAAGTCCCTTTACTGCCTCGGCGGGCTTTCGCAGGGCGGTTACATGTCCGATATTATCCGCATAGGCAGGGCTGCCGGGGGGTATGCCGCCGAAACGGCAGGGTCCCTCCCCGCAGGGTTCAGGGCCAACGCCGCCGCCGTCTGGAAGAACGGTATCTATGTCCACGGAGCGGAGGGAGGAGTCAATGCGCTCTACCGCTATTCTCCCGAATCCGGAGCCTGGACCCGCCTTGCCGGCTGCCCCGGCCGCATCCTTTCGGAAGGCAGCACCTTTGTCTATCAGCACAACGGCCGCGAGGCGGCGCTCTACCTGATAGGGGGCCGCGGGACTGATGCTGAAGGGCTCAACATCGCCGACAGGGTGTGGGAGTATCTTCCGCTGAGAGACAGCTGGGAGGAGAAAGCCCCATTCACCGACGGCTGCAGTCCCGTCGCCCTGATGTACTCCGCGGCTTGTGCCTACGGCTCCGCGCATGTGCTCGTGTTCGGAGGTGATGACGGGGTGGAATTCCGCCGCCGCCTCGAACTGGAAGGCACTCCCGGCGCCGAAGAGGAGCTTCGCGCCGCCTTTATCGACCATCCCGGCTTTTCCGACAAGGTCTTCGCGTACCATGCCATCACCGATACCTGGATAGTGCTGGACAGCACTGACTTCACCCTTCCGGCAGTGACCACCGCCGTGCAGGCTGGTGGCAGGATACTGCTGGTCTCGGGGGAACAGAGGCCCGGGGTCAGGTCCGACGTCATCGTCGAACTCCAGGTCAGCGACCAGGTCTCATTCGGCTGGATCAACTATGCAGTCGTGATACTCTACCTTCTGGGCATGCTCGGCGTAGGATTTTACTTCTCCCGCAAGAACAACAGCACCGACAAGTTCTTCAAGGGAGGCGGAAGCATCCCCTGGTGGGCGGCCGGCATAAGCATTTTCGCCACCGCCCTCAGCGCCATAACCTTCCTCTCCATCCCTGCAAAGGCCTATGCCGCCGACTGGAAGATGTTCATGTTCAACATGACCATCCTCATGATAGTCCCGGTGGTTATCAACTTCTACCTCCCCCTGGTCAAGAAACTTAATGTCGCATCCGTCTACCAGTATCTTGAGGAAAGGTTCAGCAGTCCCGTGCGCAACCTTGCGTCGGCCTTCTTCTGCCTCTTCATGTTCGCCAGGGTGGCCATAGTGCTGTTCCTGCCCTCGCTCGCGCTCAACGCCGTGACGGGGCTCAATATCTATCTGTGCATCATCCTGATGGGTGTGGTGACCATCATATACTGCACCATGGGCGGCATCGAGGCGGTGGTCTGGGGTGACGTCATCCAGGGTTTCCTGCTGGTCGGAGGAGCGCTGCTGTCGCTCATCTGGATCATCCACGGCATCGACGGCGGACTCGGAACGATGATAGACATAGCCATAGACGACAGCAAGTTCAATATCTTCGACATGCGCTGGGATCTCACCCAGCCCGTCTTCTGGGTCGCCATAATCGGAGGCTTCGCCAACCAGCTGCTGACCTACACCAGCGACCAGTCCGTGGTTCAGAAATACCTCACGGTCAAGGACTCCTCAGGCGCAAAGAAGGGCCTATGGCTCAATGGTATACTGGCTGTTCCCATCACCATCCTGTTTTTCGGGATAGGTACGGGCCTGTACGTGTTCTTCAAGGGTCACCCGGACATGCTCAATGTAGGGATGAGCAACACCGATTCCATCTTCCCGCACTACATGATGTGCCAGCTTCCGGTCGGCGTGACGGGACTCCTGATCGCAGCTGTCTTCGCTGCCGCCATGTCCACCCTGGCTTCCAACATCAACTCGTCGACCACGGTCATGTCCGAAGACTTCTACTCCAAGATAGTCCCCGGTTGCACCGACCGCCAGAAGGTGCGCTTCGCCAAGATAGCCGGAGTGGTAGTCGGAGGTCTTGGCGTTGCGATGGCCCTTATCCTGGCCACCTTTGACATTGCTTCGCTGTGGGACCAGTTCAACTTCTTCCTCGGACTTCTGACCAGCGGCCTCGGGGGTCTGTTCATGATGGGTGTGTTCACTAAGAGAATCGGCACCAGGGCTGCCCTGACAGGTTTTGTCGGCAGCATCGCCGTCCTTCTCGCCTGCAGCGCCTGGACCTCTATAACCTCCACCTTCTACGGCTTCATCGGACTGATGTCCTGTTTCGTGATAGGATATCTGTCCAGTTTCGTTTACGGATACCGGAAATGATCAGTTCTCCCCCGGATTCGCTTCCTGGGTGACCGTAATCTCGACCTTGCGGCCCTTTGCGGGAACTATCCAGCAGCGGCCGCTGCGGGGCGTGGGGATGTCGTTGAGTTCCGTCACGAGATATACCTGTTTGGTTTCGGGCTCGTCATAGAAGGCCTCCCAGTAGTCCGGCATCACGGCGAACCAGTCGCAACCTTCGTCATATTGTACGCCCCAGTCGACGTTGCTGACCACGGTCATGGGGAAAACGTCGCCGTCGAAGCGGGAGTTTATGCTTTCGGGCTTTTCTACGGAAAAGACGCTCCGAACCCCTTTGCTGCCTTCCTTTTCGGCGCAGGAGACGGAAAGGACCAGCAGGCAGGCGGCGCAAATGAGGGCCGGAAAAAGGCGTTTGTTGCTCATCGGTGTTATTTTTATTCAAAGATAAGGTAGAAAATCCGAGATTTCTTTCTAAATTAGCGAAAATTAAACCGCACAACCTCAAAATTAATACTAAAATGGGAAAATTTGTCGTAACAGTCCGTAAGAACGGAGAATTCCAGTTCAACCTGAAGGCCACCAACGGCCAGGTCATTCTCACCAGCGAAGGCTACAACACGAAGGCCGCCTGCATGAACGGCATCGAGTCCGTCAAGAAGAACGCCCCCGAAGACGCCCGCTACGAGAAGAAGGTCGCCAAGAACGGCAAGCCTTTCTTCAACCTGAAGGCTTCCAACGGCCAGGTCATCGGCGCCAGCCAGATGTATGCCTCCGAGAAGACCATGCTCGCCGGCATCGAGTCCGTCAAGAAGAACGCTCCCGA
>JAEEGL016886953.1_pt1 | contig 16516 bp, 13 predicted proteins | sample 9134231 | NCBI WGS metagenome assembly JAEEGL01 (sample SAMN16246548, study PRJNA631951) | gut metagenome | biome: gut microbiome; feature: rumen; material: fiber-attached | host: Bos | place: Iran: Karaj | collected 2018-10
AGCTTCGGGCTGGCGGAGGATGAAACGGCCGTCGGGCGAGAGTACGTCAGGCACCGTTGGAACTGTGGGCATCTCGAGGTCGAGGATTGGCAGGTCGAGCTGCGGACGGTTCTCACTAGGTTCCTCTTTTCGCTCGGGGGTGTCCTTCTTGCGGTCGTTGCGGCGGTGCACCTCGGGGTTGCGCATAGACGATTCGGCCAGCAGCGGCGGTTTGAGACGCTGACGGCGACGGCCACCGTCCTGACGGGAGGAGTCTTCGGCATTGCGTTCCTCGGGGCTGGGGTTGGCCGACTGGTAATCAATTATGTCGTAGATTAGTTCCTGCGCGCTTTTACGCTTGGCTCGTGAGATGCCCATTTGCTCAGCTATGACTATAAGGTCGTAATGGGCCTTGTTTTCAAGTTCAGATTTACTATACATTAAAGTTAAAGTTGTTGTTGATTTTCAGCACCCAGCGTTGACATCATGGCTGACGTGCCTCCAAAAATGACGATGCAAAAATACACATTTTTCGAGAATTAGAGAAAAAAAATTGCATTTAGGGCTTGCATTTAAAAAAAAAGATGTATTTTTGCAGTCTGAATTATTGGGATAATTATTCACTTAATAACATAAAAGACATGAACATTCCTGCAAATCTGAAGTACACCCAGGATGACGAATGGGTGCGTATCGAAGGCGAATTTGCTTTCGTTGGTATCACCGACTATGCCCAGCACGAGCTTGGCGACATCGTCTTCGTTGACGTTACCTGCGAAGGAGAGACCGTGAATGCCGGCGAGGCTTTTGGCAGCGTGGAAGCTGTGAAGACCGTGGCCGACCTTCTTATGCCCGTCACCGGCGAGGTGGTTGAGTTCAACACCGCCCTTGATGACGCCAGCGCCATCAACGCCGACCCCTACGGCAATGGTTGGATCATCAAAGTGAAGCCCGAGAACATGGCCGACATCGACGGCCTGATGGATGCCGAGGCCTACAAAGCCAAGATTGGTGCCTAATCATTAAGCAATAAAACAAAAAAGGCCGCTCGGATGAGCGGCCTTTTTTTGTTATATAGGAACTTAGTCCATGATGGTGTTCCAGTTGTGGATGTCTTCGGCCTCGCCGAGCTGGATGGCACGGAGGGCGTTGTAGAGCTTGGTGCTGTAGGGACCGGGCTCCTTGCCAAAGACATAGCTCTTACCAGTCTCGGGGTCGTCGAGACGCTCGATGGGGCTGATGACGGCGGCGGTACCGCAGGCGCCAGCCTCCTGGAAGGTGCTGAGCTCCTCGACGTCGATGGGACGACGCTCGACTTTCATGCCCATATCCTCGGCGAGCTGCATGAGGCTCTTGTTGGTGATGGAGGGCAGGATGGAAGTGCTCTTCGGGGTGATGTAGGCACCGTCCTTGATGCCGAAGAAGTTGGCAGCGCCGGCTTCGTCGACATATTTCTTCTCCTTGGCGTCGAGATAGAACTCGCAGGCATACTGACCGCCATGGCAAGCTTCGACGTGGGCCTTGAGGGAAGCAGCGTAGTTACCACCGACTTTATAGATACCGGTGCCGAGGGGAGCGGAACGGTCGTACTTGCGGGTGATAACGTAAGGGTTGGCTTTGAAACCGCCCTTGAAGTAAGGTCCGACGGGGGTGACGAAGATGAGGAAGAGGTACTCGTCGGCGGGTTTGACACCCACGGTGATGCCGGTGCCGATGAGCAGAGGACGCAGGTAGAGGCTGGCGCCGGTGCCGTAGGGCGGGATGAAGCGCTCGTTCATCTTGATGACTTTCTTGCACATCTCGACGAATTTCTCGGTGGGCAGCTCGGGCATCATGATGCCGCGGCAGGTGCTCTGGAGACGCTCGGCATTGGCTTCGGGACGGAAGATGCGGATCTTGCCGTCTTTGCAGCGATAGGCTTTCAGGCCTTCGAAGGCTTCCTGACCATAGTGGAGAGAGGAGGCGGCCATGTGCATTTCGATGTGTTCGGAGCTGGAAACTTCGATTTCACCCCATTCGCCGTTGCGGAAGTAGCAGCGCACGTTGTAGTCGGTTTTGACGTAACCGAAGGGGAGGTTTTGCCAATCTATATTCATGTTTGTTAGATTATTAGGTTAATAATTATTAAACTTTGATAAAGGCAAAGATAAGAATAAAATATTGATATTTAAAAAAAAATTTTACCATGTCGGAAAAAAGTAGTAATTTTGCACCCGATTTCAGACGGACAAATTCTCTGAATCGGCCCCTTAGCTCAGTTGGTTAGAGCAGCTGACTCATAATCAGCGGGTCCTTGGTTCGAACCCGAGAGGGGCCACAAAGGAATTGAAAATTGAAAATTGAAATTATCAAGGCGTTGCAGCAACCCGTTTCAATTTTCAATTTTCAATTTTCAATTTAAAGCGATGGGACGTATAATGGCAATAGATTACGGGCGCGTGCGCACGGGACTGGCGGTGACAGACCCGCTGCGTATTATTGCCACCGCACTGACCACCGTGGAGACCACTACCCTGCTCAGCTACATAAAAGACTACTGCACACGGGAACAGGTGGACATCTTCGTCGTGGGCGACGCCAAACACCTTGACGGCACCCCCAGCGAGTCGATGCAATACATAGAGCCTTTCGTGGCACAGCTGAAAGCCGAATTCCCCGACAAGGAAGTGGCCCGCGTGGACGAGCGCTTCACTTCGAAGATGGCCTTCCAGACCATGATAGACAGCGGACTGAAGAAGAAACAGCGCCGCGACAAAGGCATGATAGACCAGATTGCCGCCACCATCATGCTGCAGGACTATATGAGGGGGAGGTAATGGTTAATGGTTAATGGTTATTGGTTATAGATTATAGATTATAGGTTATAGGTTATAGGTTATTGGGTATGAGTTGAAAAGACAAACGATTTACACTTAGAAATTAGAAATACAAATATGATTCTTCCGATTGTTGGCTACGGCCATCCGACATTGCGCAAAGTGGCGCAACCGATAGATAAGAACTACCCCAACCTGAAAGAGCTGGTGGCAAACATGTATGAGACCATGTATGGCGCCGACGGCGTGGGTCTTGCCGCCCCACAGGTTGACCTCTCGATTCGCTTAGTGGTGATAGGCTTCCGTCCCTATGACGAGAAGACCGACACCTATGGCGAGGTAACCGAGCAGCACACGCTGGTGAATCCAGAGATTCTGGAGTTCGGCAACGAGAAAGACTACTTCAACGAAGGCTGCCTTTCGGTGCCCGACATCCACGAGGATGTGCTGAGGCCTACGACGGTGAAGGTGCACTACTGGGACGAGAACTGGGAAGAGCATACCGACGACGCCACAGGTCTTTACGCGCGTGTCATCCAGCACGAGCTGGACCACCTGGACGGCAAGGTGTTCACCGACCGCCTCTCGAGCCTTCGCAAGACCATGCTCAAGCGCCGTCTGAACGACATCGCCGCCGGCAAGGTAAGAACGAAATACAGAATGAAAATAAAGAAATAGTCTACAAGCAAATCAAAAAACATGAAAAAGATTTTGGTAATGATAGCAGGTGCCATGCTGATAGCGGCATGCAGTTCGCCCAACCGCGAAAAGGAAGTTGAAGATATCGCCAAGCACGAACTGGCGTTGTCGACAATAGATATCGGAAACGACGACAGCGAGGCAGTCGCCATGCTTGAAATGTATCGCAAGTTCGCCGCCGATTTTCCTGAGGACAGCTTGACCCCCGGCTATCTGATGCGTGCCGCCGAGATGAGCATCAACATGGGCATGATTCCGCAGGCCATCAGCCTGATTGATACCGTGGTGTCGCTTTATCCCGGCTATGAGGATATTGCCGGCTGCTATTTCATGAAAGGCTACGCCTACGAGAACGGCGAGCAGTATGACTCGGCCAAAGCCGCCTACACCTACTTCGTCGAGAACTACCCCGACCACTATCTGGCCAACGACACACGCAAGATGCTTGATTATATCGGCATGACACCCGAGGAGATGTTCGAGGCTGTCATGAACAACGCCAACGACAAGAATCTGGCCGCCAACTGATAGCAATGAAAGTCACGTCGTTCCGCATCAGGGCAAGTTACCCCAACTTCTTCATGGTCAACCTTTATGCCCATGAAGGACGCGAGATATTCAATCACGACAGCGAAGACCCGCTCAACCAGCTTGAAGGAAACAAGCCCGGCACGGTAATATACCGTCTCGAGGGCGATGCACCGAGTGCAATACGAGAATTCCCGCCACGCTGGTATGACATGTACTGCATGCTCAAGCAGAACGAGGAGGAGCGCCGCCACTATCTTGAATTGCTGCTGCAGGAGCATGAATCCGGACATGTGGCAGAGCTTGAAGAACGCCGCGATGCTTTCCGCAAGACATGCCTTCGCTATGCACAGGAGAACCCTTTGCTGGATAACGACTGCCTCATCACGACTCTCTCACAAGGGTCATATACCGACGAGGAAATCAGCTACAAGGGACGCATGCTTATGGACCTTACACATAACTGCTACCCCGTCCCCGACTTCTGCATCCTGACTTCAAAGTCGTTCAACCAACCCGAGCGGCTGCCCGAACTGCTTGAAACCGCCATACTCAACCTCGAGACCATGACCAACTGCAAGCTCGGTGCAAGCCACAACCCGCTCGTGTTCGCCATACGCTGCGCTATGCCGCAGTACATCCCCGGGCTCATGCCCACACTGCTGAACATCGGAGTAACACGCACAGCCTACGAAGCGCTACGCAAGATGTATGCCGACGCAATGGCGAACCGTGTGTATCTGAGCACGCTCCACTCCATCAGCGAGATGCTCGCCATCGAGCACCGCTACACTCGCAGCGACATCAGCCTCAGCAACGAAGAGCAGGAGCAGCGCATAGCTGAGCTCGAGAAGCGCATCGGCGCCATTGACCAGCGTCTGCTTCAAGACGCCCACTACCAGGCGCTGCAGCTTGTCCTCCACGTCAGACGATTCTATCTTGAGAACTCCGACCTTATACTCACATTCATGCAGGGCAAACAGGCATTCCCAAGCCTGATTCTCCAGCGCATGGTGTGGACCATCGGCAACAACGAAAGCTACCCCGGAGTTCTTTATAGCCGCCATTCACGCACCGGTACCGGCAAGCAGGTGGAGAGCTATCGCAATATTTTCGGCGAAGAAATCATGACTGGCGACGTCACGACAGAAGACCTTGCCTACCGCGACCGCACCGAGATACGCAGCCAATTCCCGGCCGTATACCATTTCGACCCACTGCTCAAAAAGCTGGAGAACCGATACAAGACACCTGTCACCATCGAATTCGCCGTCGAGACACGTCCCCACCAGCTAAGCCTTTTCTCCGTCCTGCAGCTCAATGCATCGGAGATGACGGGACGCGCCGCACTTGTTTCGTCGATAAACCTACGGAACGAAGGTCTTATCGAAGACTCCCATGTGATGGATCTGATCAAGCCTTACCACCTCAGGCAGATTGTCTCGGCATCCATTGACGACAAGTCGCTCTCGAAACTCCAGTTTTTCGGTCACGGACTGTCAGTTCTGCCGCGTACCGCCATTTCGGCACGACTCTGTCTCTCCGTAGCAAAAGCGCGCGAATGGAAAGCCAAGGGGCAGAACGTATGCCTCTGCCAGGAGCACTTCGTCCCGGAAGACACGATCACCCTCAACGAGGTGGATGCCATCCTCTCAATGATGCCTGCCGCCATCCATGTGGTCACCGCATGCCGTGGATACGGCATACCCGCCTTTATGGACCTGCACTCATACGGAATAAACATCAAAGAAGATGCCATTGTCAATGCCGAAGGCATCATCATCAAAGAAGGCGACCTTTTGACCGTCAGTTCGCGAAGACAGAGCATCTACCGAGGGCAGGCCGACTTCAGGCCGGCGCGCTTCACGAAATATCTGCAGGGGGCACCTGTAGAATTGACTGACAACGAGCAGGAATTCTTCGAGGAGATGAAGCTGGCGTATACCCAATATCAGGATATCGTAAACAGCCAGCAGGCCATTTACATTACCGACATCAACAAGCTTGCCCGACTTATACGCTGCGACCTGCAGGACAAACCCAAGAAAGCTGCAGGAATAGTCAACAGCTGGTATGAATCGCGTCCGGACGATTATGTCGACGGAGTGCTGCAGAGCCGCATGGGCGACCACAACGACCAAAGCCGCCTATTCAACTTGCTTTCCACACACAACAAGACCAACTTCTTCCAGCGCATAAGCGCCGTATGCATAAACAGAGGCATTTCCGGCCTCACGGCAGGCAGCTTCATGATTGGGCGATTCATCGCCCATCCGCTTCCGGTCCACATGTGGGACAGCCTATCGGTGAAGGTTGTGGCATTCTTGCTCAACGAATATGTCCTTTATGAAAAATACCAGCAAGTGCTGCAGGAGGTAGGCGAGATAAAACTTGCCCGCGCCCATTCGCGGATAGAGACAGAGGGCATAGACAACATGGTGCTGCGGAATTTCGACCTCAGCAACTTCATCCCCCTGCTATATTCCACACATGAATGGTCGCTCATTTCCAACGAGCTTGAGCATATTGAACACCAAGACAACACACATCTGCTTGTTGAGATGCTAAGCCGCCCGATTGAGGAAATATTTGACATGACGACACCATGGAAACGCGCCATGGTGGAACAAAAACTCAAAGAAGCAGGCGATTGAGCCTGCTTCTTTATTTTATCGGAATACGGAAACCATATCCCCACTCGATGAATTCGATCACACCGGCATGAGCATGAAGCGAAACGCCCACATAATGCTTTCCCATATTGTAATAGACTCCGACTCGCTCGTAGAATCTAATATTGACACGCGGCGGCGCCACAAGTACGGGTCCGAGGCCGGCTTTGATGCTTATCCGGTCCCATTTCCCCTCAATAAATCCCAACATGCTGACATAACAGGGGAAAGTGTAGCTTTCGTCCAACATACGAGCCAGACGATAGTGTGAGCCGTTGTACCACATATCCAGCGTGCCACCCACAGCGACTACAGGGTCGAGATAGTACTGGTAATTGAGAGAGAGGTCATAACAGGGGTAGTAGCCGTCGAGTCGCAAATCTCGCGAGGCGACGATGCCCCCTTGGAAGGTGGCTCCGATTTCATGTCGGGAGTCCATAACCGGATGCGGGAGCTCGGAGACGGTCCCCAAAGAACGATAACCCGGGCCACTCAGCCGGTAGGACAAAGACAGCTGCAAGAAGTTCAGACCCTTATTGGGCCGGTTCAGCATACCGTTGCTTGAATGCAGCAGTGCCAACGATGCCGACAGACGGTCGTTGAGACAGTAGTCGAACCCGACATCAATCAGACAACTTATAAGAGTGCTGATGAAAATATTTGCCGTATCGTGAGTGAAATAGCTGGAGCGGGTATAGCCTGACAGTCCGGCACCAATATGGTAATCCAGACGCTTCCACAATGGGGCACGTATGATGCCGACAACGCCCAACCTATGCCCAGCAATTCCGGTAGGAATAAATGCAAACGACCCCCTGATGCCGAAGGCTGGATTCTTTCGCCTGACCACCCACCATTCGTCGTCCTGGAAAACATGCCACCAACTCAGCTCACCGCTTACGGCAGTGGCAGAATATTCCAACATATTAAAATTGTTGGGAGTCATCTCGCTCAACGCCAGACCGGCCTCCCACCTCGACGACTGCCCATGAGAAACGATGGGTGCAAAGAAAATCAGAGCAACCAGTAATGGCAGAAAATGTCTCATAACACCAAGTCCATATATTCTGTCTCGGTAATAATCTTCACGCCAAGTTTTTCAGCTTTCTTGAGTTTTTCCGGTCCCATTTTTTCGCCTGCCACAAGATAGTCGGTCTTTCCACTGATAGAGCCAGAGACCTTGCCGCCATGGCTTTCAATATCGGCCTTTATCTCGTCGCGCGAGAAATGCTCGAAAACGCCGCTCACCACCAGTGTCATCCCATCCAGCTTTCCGCTCCCCGTTTTCCACTCTCCACTCATCTGCAGGCCTGCAGAACGCAGTCGTTCGACAATCACACGGTGCTCCGGCGTGGCGAACCACTCGCTAACAGCCTTCGCCGTCACCTCGCCGACATCCTCAACCTGCGCCAGCTCCTCCTCCGTGGCTGCCATCAAAGCATCCATGTTCTTGAAATATCGGGCAAGTTTCTTTGCGCCCACTTCGCCCACATAACGCAGGCCAAGAGCAAACACCACACGCTCGAACGGGACCGACTTGCTCGCTTCTATAGCGGACAGCAGATTGTCGGCTCCCTTATCCTGAATCGATGCAGCCTGGTCGGCACCAAGACCGATGAGCTGTTCTCGACGGAGGTCGTAGATATCGGCCACATCCCTGACCAAACCAGCTTTATAGAGCAATTCAAGCCGTTCCGGACCCAACGAATCGATATTCATTGCCTTGCGACTGACAAAATGCTCCAGACGGCCGATAATCTGCGGATGGCAACCATCAGCATTGGGACAATAGTGTCCGGCTTCGCCCTCGACACGCACCAACGGTGTGCCACACTCCGGGCAAACCGAAATATACTGTATCGGCATGGCTCCTTGCTGCCTCTTCTCCATGTCGACTCCCACAACTTTGGGAATAATCTCGCCACCTTTTTCTATGAAAAGATTATCGCCACCACAAATGCCCATCTTGGCGATGAAGTCAGAATTGACGAGCGTCGCTCTCCTGACGGTGGTGCCACCGAGCCATACAGGGGTCAAGTTGGCCACAGGAGTAATAATACCCGTGCGACCCACTTGATAGGAGATGCTCTCTAAGGGCGTGCTAACCCGTTCGGCCTTGAATTTATATGCTATAGCCCATCGCGGAGACTTGGCTGTGAGGCCGAGACGGTCCCACAAGGGAGTTTGGTTGACCTTGATGACGATGCCGTCAATGCCAAATGGCAACTCCCACCGAGCATGATCCCAATAGTCTATGAATTCCTTGATTTCGTTGATATCCTTACACTCTCTGATATAGGGTTGCACTTTGAACCCCATCTGCTTGGCATATTCGAGTCGACCAAAATGCGTATCGGGAATGGCCACCCCGTCTGGAGCCATCATGAAATACATACAGAACATCAGCTTCCGTTTTGCACATTCGGCCGAATCCTGCAGTTTCAGACTGCCGCTGGCGGCATTGCGTGGGTTGGCGAACGGTTCGTCGCCGTCGGCCTCACGCTGGGCGTTCATGGCATTGAAAGCCTCAAAAGGATACACCACCTCGCCGCGAGCCTCGAAATCGTCGGGGTAGTCGCCACGCAGTTGCAATGGAATGGTTGGAATGGTTTTGGCATTGGTGGTTATGTCGTCGCCGGTGGTGCCGTTGCCTCGGGTAACTGCCTGAACCAATCGTCCATGGCGATATGTAAGGCCTATTGCCACACCGTCGTACTTCAATTCGCAGGTATACGAGAACGGTATGCCGTCGAGCAGTTTGCGCGTACGGGCCTCAAAATCCTCAATCTCGACAATGCTGTATGTGTTACCCAGCGAGAGCATGGGGAAACGGTGCTGCACCGAACGGAAAGTCTTGTTGACCTCGCCCCCCACCCTCTTGGTCGGGGAAAGCGGGCTGGCCAGCTCTGGATATTGCCTCTCCAAATCCTGCAACTCACGCATCATACGGTCGAACTCCTCGTCGCTGACAAGCGAACGGTCGTTCATGTAATACTCATAGTTCAGGCGGTCGAGCTCCGACGCCAATTCCTCCATGTGCTTGCGCACAGGTTCCGTATCTATTGCGCTGAAAAGATCCATAAAGCTATATTCCTCTTTAACCTTTAACCTGTAACCATTAACCTTTAACCATTAACCATTCAAGGTCCATTCTCCAGTAAAGTTTAATGCCACCGGCCCTGTCAGTTTCACCTCTCTGTAAGCACTGCCCGTTGCGTTAAAATCAACCCTGAAATCGCCACCTTTGGCCACAATACTGTGCCTGCCACTCACAATGGCGCAGGCCGTCACGCCTGTTCCGCATGCCCACGTCTCATCCTCCACGCCTCGTTCATAGGTACGTATGGCCAGACGTCCGTCGGGCAAGTCCTCGATAAAATCCACATTTGTACCTTCGGGAAAAATCTCTGCCATCTGTCGCAAACGGCGGCCTTCCCCAACCACATCGTAATGCTCAAGGTCGACAACACGCTGCACATAATGCGGCGACCCAGTGTCGAGGAACCATCCGTCGAGCACCCTGCGGACAGAAGCTATCTCAACATCCCTCATTCCAAGCTGGACAATACCGACATGCCCGTTCCACTCAATCACCTCCGCATCATGCGGACCGTCATAGCCAACGAAATGCAGATGATTGCCCAAACCGAGCATGTGGGCAAAAGCCGCAATACAGCGTCCCCCGTTGCCACACATAGACCCCAGGCGGCCATCGCTGTTGTAGTAATGCATCTCGAAGTCGTAGCCGTCACCGGAAGTGTCAAGCGTCATCATCCCGTCGGCGCCCACGCCGAAACGTCTGTGGCATATCGCAGCCACCTCTTCAACACCAAACTGCCGACATTCGGTCCTGTTGTCAAACACAACAAAATCGTTGCCGGCACCATCAAATTTATAGAATTTCATCGTTAACAGTCAGCGGTTAGTGGTTTGTGATTAGTAGTCAGCTATTCCTAATTCCTAATAGTCTATTTCAGGGAACAGGTGCCGCATAGAGGCTATCCGTGCGTTCCTCTCCATCATCACCTTATACTTGTCTTCCGGACTGTACGCCTTCTCCGTCTGCTCTACAAACATCGGATTCACACGGCAATCCAACAGCCGCATACCCGTTCTCTTGCGTATAGCCTCGAGAACCTCGATCTTGTGGGGTTTGAACTCATCTGCGAAATAAGTCGTCTGGGCATCAACCTCGAACCTGCCGTGATGCTCTCCCACACGCACCGTTGCATTCCCCATCAACTCCTCCAGCTCCAGCTCCACCGCCGCCTCGCGCCAATAACGCTCCAAGTCCTCCTGCTCTAAAGGTTTCACATCCGCTTCAAGATGCGTCGTGTCAACCTTGACACTCTCCACAGAGCTTATCGATACGGAATCAACCAGCAGCGATGCCCTTTTACCCGCCTGCTCGGGCCGAGCAGTTGATACTGGCGGCTGAGCACTGCCCTCCGGACCCTGGAACTTTGTACCTTGATCCTGGAACTTTGAACCTTGATCCTTGAACTTTGAACCTTGATCCTGGAACTTTGAACTTTGATCCTTGAACTTTGAACCTTGAGCTCCCTGATCCTGACCGCTGGCCACCGGCGACACCGGCGCCTGTCCGCCGACCGTTGAAACAACCGTGCCTGCCCTTTCGGGACGTCTGGCAATCTAACCCTGCGTCGTTGCAGGGCTCGAAAGCTTCATCAGACAGATCTCGACAAAAAGATTCTTGTTGTTCGCTTCACGAAAACGAAACTCATAGTCACCCGCCGTCGTCAGCCAGCCCAGCAGCTGTGGCAGACCGCACGTTGCTGCCTGCTTCCCATAACGCTGGCGCAATGCGTCTCCCCCGTCGATCAGGCTTAACGTCTGCGGGTCCAGACTTACCATCAGGTTGCGCAGATGTTCACAAAGACCAGTCAAAAAATGCTGGCCGCCGAAACCACGGTCTATAACCTCATGATACAGCAACAGCGCACCGCTCACGTCGCCACCCCTCATACAATCCACCAGACGGAAATAATACTCCTCGTCCAACACATTCAGGTTCTCCAGCACAGCCTCGCGCGTCAGATTGCCCTGCGTGAAATTCACCAGCTGATCGAAAGTGCTCAATGCATCGCGCATTCCACCCTCCGCCTTCTTGGCAATCAGGTCCAACGCCCCGTCACCATACCTCACACCCTCCTGCCCCGCCACATACTCCAGATGCTTTACAATATCTCGGTTCTCGATCCGTTTGAAATCGAACACCTGGCAACGGCTCAAAATCGTAGGGATGATCTTGTGCTTCTCCGTTGTGGCAAGAATGAACTTCGCGTATGCCGGCGGCTCCTCCAGAGTCTTCAGGAAAGCGTTGAAAGCAGCCTGACTCAGCATGTGGACCTCGTCGATGATATACACCTTGAAGCGGCCAGTCTGAGGTGGGATATACACCTGTTTCACCAACTCGCGTATATCGTCAACCGAATTGTTGCTCGCCGCATCGAGTTCGAAAATACTCATCGACGCACCCTCGTTCATCGACCGGCAACTTGCACACTCATTGCATGCCTCTCCCTCTGGCGTCAGATGCTCACAGTTGATAGTCTTGGCCAGGATACGCGCACATGTCGTCTTGCCCACACCCCTGGGTCCGCAGAACAGGAACGCCTGCGGCAGCTGGCCCGTCAAGATAGCGTTCTTCAACGTCCGTGTGATATGCTCCTGTCCCACCACACTCGCAAACGTCGCGGGACGGTATTTCCTTGCCGATACAACAAAATTGTCCATCGATAGTTCCCTTCATTTTTAAAATGCAAATTTACACATTTTTTTCGACATACACACAGCCTCGTCAAAAAAAAACATACAACACAAATATTCATCATTTTACCGATGCGCATACACTGTACATTCGTCTTGATTTCGGAGAACAAAAACGCAAAACATGGCAAATATAAACGACCACCCATAACCGTCTGTTTAACGTCTGTTCTTTGGCCTAAACCAAAGAACAACAAGTTAAAACACTGTATCTGTAGAACTTACACCAGTGCCCAGAAATCAGTTTTTCAAGGGTTAGCGCACTTCCAAGATTGCTCCTTGTTTTACAACCACCCCAGGCTCAAGTCTAACGTTTCTGTCTGCGTCCATGATAACATGGGAGCCGTTTTCGAGAATCACATTTCCCAGCGGTTTTTGGTCGGTGACATGATAGCCTGCATGTATAGTTTCTGCGTCTTCGTGTGCATCGCCGTAATAGGTTGTATCCTGTATATAGCGGCTGCAGTCGCACTCACGAATGCTTCCTGCACTTCCCGTGGCCAAAGCAAAGTTGGTCAGGGGTGTCGATGTACAGTTGCTTTGTGATGTCGGCAGGCCGGAAATATAGTCAGTACAGAGAGTGATTGTACTAGATGTATTGACTAACTCTATGTCTGCACCGTCTTCGATGCATATGTATGCGCCGCCTTTAATTGTGACACGTCCGGAGCCTACCACTTTCAATTTTGCTCCAGCTTTTATGTGCAGGCACCCCGTTCCCTTTATGTCCAGCACAGCGCCGTCGCCAACCTCATACAATGCATCAGACTCCAATACCAGCGTCGACTGATTCTTCACGTTCACTCGCGAGTTTTCCTCCTGCTTGAAGTAGGAACCGTTTTTGCAGGTAAACGTCGTTGGCGTGATGAAGTCGTCCAGAGTGTATGTCGGTGTAGTGTTTTCGCCTGGCAGTTTGTGGCGGTTGGGGGTGCCGCTCTTGTCTATGTCGACGGTGACTGACGGCTGCACATCCACATCCGGGCGGCTGTCGCCGGTAATGTTTGTCAAGGCAATTCCCGCTGCAGCCCACCTCACGTCCCTGTCAATCGCGACATCGTCCAGTCTCACTTTCACCACCATGCTGCCGTCTTGTAGTTGATCCAATATCTCAAATGAAATGCCGTTGAGGTAATAGTCATTCATTACGCAATGGGCAGAATCATATATGGGAAGATTTCTGACACATGGGTTTCTTGCAATACCCACCTTGTCTCCTACTTGGAATTGGAGCCCGGTACCAGTGATGTACCTTGCAGTCGGTTCGTCATCGTCCAATTTAATCACCTCGTTTTGCTCATTTTCATTATTGGGGTCGTCGTAATGAGTGTTGAGTCCAATTTTCCCATCTCCGTCTATATCGTGGCGTAAATATTCGTTTACATTTTGTCCACCGATGGAGTTCTCCTCTCCTTTATGTACTTTGTGTGGATGCTTTTCGCAAAGGCTTGTTGTTGAATTGTCGATAGTAAAATCATGGTTTCCATATCTGGAAAGCCATCTAATTTTATTTCCATCTTCAAAAAAATAAACATAGTTGTCTTTAACATCAGAGTATTCTTCCACATAGGTGGTCAGTCCCTTCTTGGGTTCGTCAATAGCCATCCCACAAAAAGTTCCCCGATTTAATCCTCCATCAAATGTTGATATACACTGGTGGTTTTCGAGCCAAAGATACTGTTTCGTATTGTTTTTGGATATCATTTTTATTCTTATAGCGTCTCCTGTTGTGATAAAGTCCCTTAGTGTAAATACACCATTATTGCCTGCCAGGTCTGAGAAGAACTCAATGTCAGAATCCACGCCGTTGGCCTTTATGTTTGGTGTCCAATCCAGTATATATCGTTCCCACCCTGCGGCACACGAATATACAAATTCTGTCCTCATGCATCCCCATCCAGCAGATGGTTCGTAGAAGTATTCGCCACAGACATTGTTGTTTCCAGCATAGTGAGGGGCTTTGTATAATTCATGCCCGACTTCATGGACAAAAACCCCAAGAGGTTTAGTGTTTCCTGTCATGAAAGTAAAACCTGCCGAAGTAACATAATATGTATTGCCTACAATTGGATAGTTGTTATAAATACCTGTGAAAGAAAAACCATTTGCGCCATTTTGACTTAATTCATTCGAAGGAATAAGATTCCAGCCCCAAGAAAATCTATGACAAAAAACTATGTAATCAATTTTGTTATCTGGGTTTGAGTTGGAATTGTCAAATCTGAAACGAGGATGATTTGTCCGATTATCGTACAGACTCCAATCAATGTTATTTGATATCTGTTGTAAGGCTTTTCTATGGATGTCCCCCCAAGTGTCTGTAGCGGAAACATTAACTCTTACCCGGTGTGGATAATAGTCAGCCACAAGCTTGAAAGTCCCGTTGGACATTTGATAATAAAAGTTTGACACGGACTGTCTGTTAGTGTCGGAATATATGTTTGTCGGGAACTCTGAATAACTATTATAAAACACTTTGGGGCTGCTTGATAATGCCCATTCCGGCAATTCTGAATTTATAGGCCAACCAGGCAGATCCTGCGAATCGTACGGTTCGCCATAACTGATGAATACAATCAGCACGCGCAATTCCCCTTTAGGGGTAAACACCCATCCATTTGCAATATATTCATCACCTGTCAACCGATTTTGCATTTCAGGCTCGTACCCGCAAACAAGTTGTCCATATGCCATGTATGCAAAACCGAAGAATAATAAAAGGACAATTATTCTTTTCATGCTGTTATCTCTTTATTATGGTCTTACACGATGCCGAGTTGTTGCAGATAACACGAATAAAATACGCCCCAGCTGGCAAATTGGACATGTCAATCAGGCTCTGGTTGGCCGTACAATGTGCCAATGTCTCTCCTCTCACGTTTAACAATGTCGCCGACTGCATCCACTCAACATCAATCTTCAACCAATCGGAACATGGATTTGGATAAATGTTTATTGGCTCGTTGTCACCTCCATCCACAATTCCTGCATGATTATGCATATAACAGTCATTGCCCTCAAGCCTTGGGTTATGAAACACCAGTTCTCCGTCTTTGTAGCAACACAAAAGAAAGCTTTCTATTTGAGGTACTGTAATCATCCCAAAAAGGTTGGAACAGCCTGCCCCTTCTACGAATTCTACCACGCATCCATAATATCCGTATTCATCATAATCATCCATTAAAACGACATGTTTCATGGAGTCTACATAATCTATAGAACTTACATAATATTTCCTTGAAGAAAAACCGCCGGGATGATACGACATAAAAAAGATAATGCTATCTCCTACTTCTAATGAGAGATCCATAATTAAATAGTCGGTATCTGCTTCTATATTAATATCCGGTAGGGTAGGTACCCAGTCAGGATACCGGCACCATACTTTCCCTGTCAGAGTATCTTCCCTAAGATAAAACTCAATCCAATTATCCCAAGGTACTATCTTGTAGGAATATCCATCTATCACAGTATCACCGTCTGTTTGTAACACATGATTCATCCAATCCATGTCAACATAATCTGTTGCCCCGTACCACACGGTGGACTCTCGGCCGAAGATGGACTTGTAGCCTATGCTGTCGGTCTGGGCGTTGACAGCCATCAGCATGGCCAGCAGTACATTCAGTAAAACTATTTTTTTCATGGCTTCGCTCTATTTTGTTAGTATCATGCGTTTGTTGTCCACGATGTTCCCGTCGACGACAAGGGAGTAAATATACATGCCGGCGGTGAACGTCGAGCCGCTGATTTGCACGCTCCCATCGCCGAAGGCATTTATGGGGTATGTCTGCAACAGCTCGCCCGTGAGGTTGAAGATGTATATGTCCGCACTTACGGCGTCGATAGGAATATAGTATGCAATCTCGGTTTCGCCGGTAAACGGATTGGGGGTGTTCTGGTACAGCTTCGCACCGCCATCCGTGCCATCGTCGCCATTCCGCGGTAGCGACTTGCTTCCGTCGGCCGTGCTGTCGCTCTGCTGCTGGCCTGGCGTGTCCTCGCCGTCAGCCGTATTGAAGGGCAATATGCCGC
>JAEEGL010322536.1_pt1 | contig 16515 bp, 15 predicted proteins | sample 9134231 | NCBI WGS metagenome assembly JAEEGL01 (sample SAMN16246548, study PRJNA631951) | gut metagenome | biome: gut microbiome; feature: rumen; material: fiber-attached | host: Bos | place: Iran: Karaj | collected 2018-10
CGCGGACAAAGCCGCGCAGATCGAACCCCTGAGCGCCTACGCCGCGGACAAGGCCGTGCAGATTGAAACCCTGAGCGCCGACGCCGCGGACAAAGCCGCGCGGATCGAAACCCTCACCGCCGACGCCGCGGACAAGGCCGCGCGGATCGAAGCCCTGGACGCCGACGCCGCGGACAAGGCCGCGCAGATCGAAACCCTGACCGCCGACGCCGCGGAAAAGGCCGTGCAGATCGAAAACCTCGTCGCCGAGGTCATGGAAAAGACCGCGCAGATTGAGGCCCTGCAGGCGGATCTCGCGGACAAGGATGCACGGATCGAAACCCTGAAGACGGATCTGGTGGATAAGGCCGCCCGGATCGAAGCCCTGCAGGCAGACGTTGCGGACAAGGCCGCTCAGATTGAAGCGCTGACCGCTGCGAGTGCGGAACCCGAAACGGCCGAAGAACCGGGCGCCCTGCTCGCGACGGTCAACGGCGAGGAGATCCGGGAAGGCAGCCGGGACCTGAGGATCTGGACCCGGTACGTCATGACCCAGGTCGGCTCCGATCCGGATGAGGCGACCCTGCAGCAGGTAAACCGGTATGCCATGGAGAACACGATCCGGTATGTCGCCCTGAAGCAGAACATGGAGAAGATGGGCTATTCCTTCTCTGCGGAGGAAGTGGACGCCGCGGTCGCCCAGGCCGGACAGGAATGGGACAACGCCGTGAATTCGATCATGGCCCAGCTGTACCCGGTCGCCGCGGACGCGACCGAGGAAGAAAAAGCAGCCGCCCTTGAAAAAGCGGACGCGTACCTCCGCAGCAGTTCCGGATACACCCGGGAAAGCTATATGGAAGAGGCGGAAATGAACCTGGTATATACCAAGGCGCGGGAGATGATCAGCCAGGATATCACGCTGACCGACGAGGAGATCGAGGCGTATGTCAACGGGAAGGCCGCGGAGGACGGGGACCTGCTCCGGAACGCCGTGATGCAGGAATTCGAAACCACCGGAACCACTCCCACCGAGGAAGAGATCAACGTCGCCATCGTGGAACTGTACGAGATGTACAAGAACTACTACGGTTATGATTTCAAATACATGCCAGAGGGATACCGCGGTATTACGCATATCCTGCTGGACGTGGACGACCAGCTGCTGAACAACTGGAAAGATGTGAAAAACAAACTGGACCAGGGCGCCGAAGGCGTGACGCAGGAAATGCTTGACGAAGCGGAACAGGCCGTCCTGGACAGCGTAAAGGACAAAACCGACGAAATCAAAGCGAAGCTGGACGCCGGCGAATCCTTTGACGCCCTGATTCTTGAGTACGGCACCGACCCGGGCATGCTGGACGACGCGACCCGCAGCGCCGGCTACCCGGTGCACGCTGCCAGCCGGATTTATGACATGGATTTCACCAGCGGCGCCATGGCCCTGAAAAACGTGGGCGACGTCAGCGAACCGGTGGTCAGCCAGTTCGGCGTCCATATCCTGTGCTACCTGCGGGACATCCCCGGCGGCGCGGTGGAACTCACGGACGAAATGAGGAACAGCCTCCGCGATGAGCTGACCGCCGAAAGGATCAACAGCACGTTCAACGATCTGACGGCGCAGTGGGCCGCAGAAGCCGAGGTCGTCTGGACGGAAGCCGGCGAAGCCTGGAAGCTCACCGAAGAGGAAAAAGCGCAGTAAAAACGGTCACATACAGGCAACCCCGGAGGCAGCAGCCTCCGGGGTTCTTCGTTTCATCCGGCAGTCTCACTTTTTCCGGCCGAACAGGCGCCGGAGCAGGCCCCTGTTCCGCATGCCGCCGGCCAGCGGATTCCGCAGTTCGTACGCCCCGGTATCCTCCGCCATCATATTCGCCATATTCCGGATATTGTCATTCATCATCATGATCATCATGTTTTTTCCTCCTTTTCAGTCCGCCGGGGTTTTCCCTCCGACATCTGTATCATAACAGGAGGAATGGCCGCAAAACAGCAATATCAGACGAAAAATAACAAAATCACATCCTGTTTTCCTTGGCGGACAGGCGCATATCCCCCGGGGAAAAGCAGATGAAAACCGCGGTTACAGTTTTGACAATGCCGCCTGTATTCTGATCCCAGAAAGCGCGGGAATAACCGGCGCGGAAATAATAAACAAAGAAGGTTGATTCAGATGAAAAAAAGCCTGCTGATTTCCCTGATCCTGATCCTGCTGTGCGCGCTGCCCGCCCTGGCACTGGCGGATAAATGCCCCAACGGCCACAGCCTGGACAACGTAACCCCCTCGTGCTATTACCTGTATGATTCCAACGTTTACCACGGAATCGTCTTCCGCTGGTACTGTCCGAAATGCGGCGCGAGCGCCGAACGGATGGTGGACAAGGAAAAGCATCACTTCAGCGGCGACAGCCGGTACTGCTCGGACTGCGGATACCAGCGCCCGGAAAAGGATACCCTGCGGAGCCAGGCGATCACCCGCGGCCAGGATGTAGTCGGGCGCCAGATGTTTGTGATGTGGAAGTGCAAGGTTTACGATTCGGTCAACGGCCGCGAGCTCATGCAGCTGGGCCTCCTCGATACCTATTATGTGTACAGCTACCGGCTGGAAGGCCAGACACCCTGGATCCAGATCGCCGAGGTCAACCGGCCGAACCAGCCCTTCGGATGGATCAAAGCGGAAAACGCCAGCATCACCGCGACGCCGACCAGCCTGCCGGAAAGCTACGTTATCGGAAAGAAAGTCAAGGTCATCACTTCCTCCGGACGGGGACGGACCGGCGCCGGAACGGAATACCCGGCGGTGGCGTACGTCCACTACGGTGAAGTGTATACGGTGCTGGACGTCGGCTATGCTTCCAACGGAACGCAGTGGTACAAGCTGAACGTGGACGGGACTCCCTGCTGGGTCAGCAGCGGGCTCGTGACCCTGTACTGACGTTCCCGGGGAGCATCCGGCCCCGGCCCGCGGGAACCCATAATACGCTCAGGATGCCGGAAGGAGATTCCGGCAAATCCAAACAAACGAATCGGAATATGAAGGAGAATTCACCATGAAACCCCTCAAAAAGATCACCGCCCTGCTGTTCTGCCTGATCCTCATCGTTACCCAGGTAACCGCCGTCGCGGAAGCGGACAACGTCCAAGTATTCTATTCGACCTTCAGCATCACCCTCCACTATAACCACTTCTTTTCCCAGTACGGGGTGACCGTGTATCTCGACGACGTGCCGGTCGACCACCTGGACCAGGGAGACGTTGCGACCTTCGGCGCCTATATGGCGGACGACCGGATGCATGAACTGAGGTTCGTGGCGGACGATTCCACCATACCGGACAGGACCTGGTCCATCGGCAACCTGCAGCATGGATCCGCCCTGACCTGTGAGATCCAGGTCAAGCACAACCAGGTCAAGATCAAGAGCTACGATCTGTCGGTAGACGGTGAAAACGTGGTGAGCGTTTCACCGGATACGGCGGAAACTGTCAAAATCATCGGAACGGTCATCGTATGGGCAGCCAAGGCCTACCAGGCCATGCAATGACCGGCGGCATCTCCACCGGTCTCCCCGGTTGCCGCCCGGCCTATATCCCGTCCTCCTCGTCCCAGGCTTCCAGTTCATCCTCTTCGTCCTCGTATTCCGTATCGTCCGTTACCCGTTTCAGGAACCGGGCCCCGCAGTACGGGCAGGCCATGACGTTGTCCCGGAACCGCCCGTGGCACGCGGAACACTCATAGTCGTCCGGGTCGACCGCATGCGGGCGGTCGATCCGGTACGGCCCTTCTCCCCGGGAATCCGCGGCCTTCTTCCCGCCCCCGAAGAGCGCGGCCAGCACCAGCACCCCGATGATAATCCAGATCACGGTGGGCATGCGTCAACCCTCCTCCGTCTGTTCCCTGCCTTTACTGTTCCACATCCGGCAGGACGATTCCTTTGTCCGGTTTCTTTCCCTCCGTACAGCCGTACGGAGGTTTTTCCGCGTCAGCCGGAGGACCGGGCTGGATTCGGCGCCCGGACGGATGAACTTTATAAACAGAGGAATCCCGACTGACAAAATGACTGCGGGGGAAACAAAAATGAAACCTTATTACAGCGTCAATAACTGCCTGGAGTACCTGGAGCGTTCCGCGCGGCGTTTTCCGGACAAGACCGCGTTTGCGGACGAAAATGAGAAAGTGACTTTTTCGCAGTTGATGGAGGAATCCATGAAAATCGGCTGCGCGCTGAAGCCGTACGGCCTGCATACTCTGCTTTCAGCTCCGAATGCCCAGTATTCCTGTCAGTCATCTGTCTATCTTTCGGGCCGCCGGCCGCGTCTTTGTTGACTGCGCCGGATTCCTGCGGTAATATGATTTTATACAGAATCAAAAAACAGGGACGGGCTGCCTGCGTGGCTGCCTGTTCCGTAACAGGCCGGAGGAGAGAAGATGAAATACGATTTCAGCACCATGCCGGAACGGCATGGTATGGACGCGATCGCGGTGGACTTTATCGGCAGGCCGGGGGCCGGTCCCGCCGGACCTAAGGAGGGCTTTGACGCGATTCCGATGTGGGTGGCGGATATGAACTTCGCCACCTGCCCGACAATCCAGGAAGAGATCATCCGCCGGGCGGAGCATCCGCTCTTCGGCTACTTTGAGCCGTCCGCGGAATACTATGATTCCATCATCCGCTGGCAGCGGGACCGGAACGGCATGACCGGCCTGGCGAAGGAGCACATCGGGTATGAGAACGGGGTGCTCGGCGGGGTGGTATCCACCCTGAACGTGCTGTGCTCCCGCGGGGACAACGTGCTGCTGCAGAGCCCGACCTATATCGGGTTTACCCACGCACTGGAAAACAACGGCTACCATATCGTGCTGAACCCCATGAAGCGGGACGGGGCGGGGATCTGGCGGCTGGACCTGGAGGACATGGAGCGGAAGATTGTGGAGCACCGGATTCACGCGACCATCTTCTGCAACCCGCATAACCCCTGCGGCCGGGTATGGACCGGGGACGAGATCCGCCAGGCGATGGAAATCTTTGAAAAGCACGGCGTGTGGGTCGTGGCGGATGAAATCTGGTCCGACCTGCTGCTGAACGGCAACCGGCATACGCCGACGCAGTCCGTCAGCGAATACGCGCGTTCCCATACGGCGGCGCTCTACGCGCCGTCCAAGACCTTCAACCTCGCCGGCCTGGTGGGCAGCTATCATATTATCTACAATGACTGGCTGCGGGAAAGGCAGGCCAAGGAAGCGTCCCTTTCCTCGTACAATTCCATGAACGTGCTGTCCATGCACGCCCTGATCGGCGCCTACCGCCCGGAGGGACACGAATGGCTGGACCAGCTGCGGGAGGTCCTTTCCGGAACCGTGAATTACGCGTATGACTTGATCACCTCGCGCTTCAGCGGGGTCACGCTGCAGAAGCCCGAGGGAACCTATATGCTGTTCATCGACTGCCGGGAATGGTGCGAAAAGCACGGCAAATCCATCGGGGAGGTGCTGAAGATGGGAACGGACGTGGGCGTCGCCTGGCAGGACGGCCGGCTGTTCAACGATCCGTGGAGCATCCGGATGAACCTCGCGCTTCCCTTCTCCAAAGTACAGGAGGCCTTTGAGCGGCTGAGTCAGTACGTTTTCTGAGCCCGGTTTTCACTGAAAAGGCGCCGGCAGCCCGTTCCCGTCTGGGACAGGCTGCCGGCGCTTTTTCTTTATCGTCTTCTTTTACATCTGTTCCTGCTGTTCCATCAAAAGGTCATAGAAAGTCTCCCGGTCGATCAGCGGCAGGAGTTCTCCCTGCCACTCCCGGCCCTCCTCTTCCTCCGGTTCCTGTTCCGGGAATTCCATCATCCGTTCCGACACAGGCCTGTTCCTTTCGCGCTTCGCCGGTCGTATAGGTTGTTCAGTACAGGTCAGCTCTGCTCCGGGACCGACGGCTCCGGAGGATTGGGTCCCGATTCCCAGATCTTCACTTTCTCCGGAAACAGCTGGCTGCAAACCTCGGCGCGGACTAGCTCCCCGTCCATTTCCCCGCTCATCAGCCTCTTCTGGATTTTCCGGTACCGGAAATACGCCGTCAGCTGGTTGGTGACGGTAACCGCGATACCAAGCGTTCCCATGCCCGCCCCCGCACCGACATACTTCAGCGTATCGTTATCCATGCGGGAGCCGGCCACGGCCAGGACAGCCCCAACTGTAGCCACACCGATCCCCGCCAGGCACAGGATCAGGATCAGGCGTCCGTAGGGGTTCCTGGCACCGCCCGCCATATCCTCACGGGAGATGCCGTAACTCTCCCGGACGTGGTCAATGACGCTGAATTCGATCATTCCCCCGGGCAGGGTTCTGGCAGCCGCGTCCGCCAGGAGCTGCCGGTATCTCGTCCTTTCCTTCGGAGCCAGGCTGTCCCTGCCGGCCTGTACCACATGGTCCAGGAAAGCCTTGTCATCCTCCGTGAAACCCCATACCGAGTCCTTTTCCGCCTCCGTCATGTCGGCAATCCGCCGCCGGGCTTCCTCTTTGATTTCCTGATCCGTCATGGGATTCCTCCTCCAGGATGGTCATCGGAACACGGCATTTCATTCTTCTGTCAGGAACGGTTCCGTTCTTCTGTTTCAGTTGTGCCGGTCGGATGCGTCCCGCCCGGTTCGGTCACCCGGATTATATCACGGCAGGCCTGCTTTGTCATTCTTTCTGTCCCGGTTCCGCGCCGGAAGTGAGGGACTCATAGGTGACGCCGTACTTCTCGGCGATGTTCCGGGCGAAGGAGCGGCCTTCGGGCGGGGCCACGCGGACCCGGAAGGAGTTGCCGGTTTCCGTGGTTTCCGCCACGAGGGAGACGGCCTTTCCCGGCGCCGCCGGGTCGTTGACGGTTTCGTCCAGGTCCGCGGCCAGCTTGTGCATATGGGTGTTGTAGATCGTGCGGCAGCCTTTTCGGAGGATCGCCCGGACCGCGTCCACCGCGATGAAGTACCCTTCCTCGAAGGAGGTGGTGGAGAAGGTCTCATTCAGCAGCAGGAGGCTGCTGCCGGAGGCGGCGGAATACAGTTCCCGGAAGCGCCGGCATTCCTCGCCCAGGCGGCCCAGGTCCATGGTCTTGTCCTCGTCCGCCGGGAAATGGGTCAGCACCAGGTCCGCCGGGGTGAAGGCGAACCGTTCCGCAGGGACGGAAATGCCGCCCTGGGCCAGCAGGAACAGCTGGCCCGCCGCCTGGGTCACGGTGGTCTTGCCGCCCCGGTTGGCGCCGGTCAGGATATAGACCCGCTTTCCCGGGTCGAAGGACAGGCTGTTGGGCACCGCGTCCGCGGGTTTCAGGGCGTCCGCCAGCTTCAGGTTATAGAAATTCTCCGCTTCCATGGCGGCGGGGCCGGGGCCGGCCGGGAGCACCTCGGGCCGGCTGAAGGTCCAGCCCTTGGCCCGGAGCTTTTCCACGTATTCCGCCCAGCGGGTATAGTACAGGAGCTCGGGGATCAGGTCGGCGATCTCCTTGACGCTGACGTTCAGGTACTTGCCCAGCAGGTCCCGCAGGCGCCGGGTGATCCGGGAGGCCAGCATGGAAGCGGCGGAGTCCATCTGGCGGGGAACGGCGGAAAGTACGTCCGACGGCGGGACGGAGGCCATGGACATCCGGCCCACCGGGTTCCCCCGCATGACGGACATCTCGGCGAACTGGGCAAAACCGGCCAGGGGGGCCGCCGCGGCGTTTGCGGGATAGAAGGTATCGCTGCCGTTCCAGTCCGCCTCCGGCTCCAGGGCGTCCTTCGGGGACACCGCGCTGAGGAAGTTCTTCAGGAGGCCGGAGCGGGTGAAGGGCTTTTTATTGACGGAGATCAGGCCCAGGCCCACCGCCTCGAAACGGTCGTTCAGGTTGATGCCCACGGTCACGCTCTTCAGGTCGGAGGCGGCCAGGCGCATGTCCTCCACGTCCTTTTTCAGGGCGGCGAAACCGTTGTCCCGGTAGATTTCGTCCACGGCCTTCCACAGGTTCCGCAGGCCTTCGGAGGCCAGGCCCGGGTCGGACAGGCATTCCCGGAGGGCTTCCACGGTCAGGATATAGCTGCGGTATTCCTCCAGGCGGTGCATCAGGTCCCAGAGGCCGGACTCGTCCCCCTCGCCCCGGCGGACCACGCCGTAGTCGTAGAAGGAGCGGACCTGCTCCAGGAGCTTCATCATCCGGGCGCGGATCTCCGGGTGGCCCAGGATGTCCGCGAACACGCCGCAGCGGAAGGCAGCCACCTCCGGGTCGTCCGTCAGGGCGGTCATGACCCGCTGGATCAGGGGAACCTCATGGGGTTCCGAAGCGACCTTCGCGGCGATCACGTCCATGCCCAGGTCGTGCCAAGCGGTGTCGGGCAGCTGCCGGCAGGCGGTACTGTTCCGCCGGGGGAAAAGGATGCTCAGGGGTTCGTGTTTCATGGGACAATCTGCCTTTCCGATATGTCTTTCATCATGCCGGGCGCCGGTTTCGGGCGCTTTTCCCGCAACGTTTACACGGCATTCATGGGATGTTCATGCGCCGTTCACATTCCCGCGGTACGATACAGCCACAGCAAGGAACGCAGGAAGAAGGTGAGCGGATGTCGTTCGGAATGAAGATCAGGAGCCTCCGGGAAGCCAAGGGAATGGCGCAGGCCAGCATTGACGAGGTATTCAGCCTGATGCGCGGCACGGTCTCCAACTGGGAGAACGGGTACGCCCTGCCGGAAGAGGAACTGATCGACGATATCGCCCGTTATTTCGGCGTGAAATACCGGGACCTGGCCGACTGCATTCCCGCGTAAGGAATGGCTTTCTCCTCCCGCCGGGGGCCCTGTTGAGCCGCGGGGCTTCCGGCCTCTTCCCTTTTCCCGGCGCCCGTACCCGCGGGCGCCGGTTTTTTACATATCCGGCCCGGTCCGGTAATAGAAGGTGTTCTTTCCGTTTCCTTCCCGCCGGATTTCACCGGCTTCCGCCATCCTGCGCAGGGAGCCTTCCACAGAGCTGAGGCTCAGCGAAGGGCAGAGTTCCAGGATGTCCCGCTTGGTGAAACGGCCGATTTTGCCGGCCGCGGCCAGCCGCACCGTGTCCAGCGCGGATCTTTTGATCTCCACCAGCGCGAACCGGTCCTCCAGATCCCGGTACGCCGCGAGGATCACCGTCAGGAGGTATTTGATGAACGGAACCTGGTCCGCGGTCCCCTCGTGCCAGCCGGCCTGGGACGCTCTCAGGGCGTCGTAGTACAGGTCCTTGTGCCGGGCAATTTGGGCTTCCAGGGAAACATATTTCCCGACATAAAAGCCGCTTCTGTACAGCAGGAGCGTCGTGAGCAGGCGGCTCATGCGGCCGTTTCCGTCGTTGAAGGGATGGATGCACAGGAAGTCGTGAATGAAAACCGGGATGGCCAGCAGCGGCTCCACCTCATTGTTCCCGGTTACGCGGCTGTATTCCCCGCAGATCCTGTCCAGCGCCTCCGGCGTTTCATACGGGGCCAGCGGGACGAAAACCGTCTCCGCGTGTCCGTCCGGGAAGGCCGCGGCAATATAGTTCTGCACGGTCTTGGTTCGTCCGGCCGCGGGATTGGCCATATGGCTGTAAAGGATTTTGTGCAGCTGGAGGATATAGTTCCGGGTCAGGGGGATTTCGCCGTAATTCCCGTGGATGACGTTCAGGGCGTCCCTGTATCCGGCGATTTCCTGCTCGTCGCGGTTCCGGGGCGCCGTCTTCTCCCCGACCAGCTGCCGGATCCGGGCGGACGTCGTCACGATGCCTTCGATCGCGTTCGACGCCTCGGTGCTCTGGATCCGGGCGATCTCAACAAGCTTTTCCAGCTCCGCCGGCCTTTGCTTCAGGAACATCTCCTGCTTTCCGGCCTCTTTGTACACAGCGGCAACAAGCCCCAGGACCTCGGAATCCCACATCCTGCGGCTGATCTGAGAATAGTCGAATGTCCGCATTCCCTTACCTCCGTGCTTTTTCCCTTAAAATTATGCATGTTTTAAGGGAAAAGTCAAGCCATGGGGGAATTGAATATCCGGGCGGTTTCATACTATAATATACGCATAGCGGCCGGCGGATTCCGGCGGCCCGGTTCCCGAAGAAGAGGAGGATCACCATGAAGAAACAAACCATCCTGACCGTCGTCGCGGTGCTGGCCGTGCTGGCCCTGATCTGCGGCATATTCTACTTTTCCGAGCGCAAGGACACGGACAAGCAGGCCGCGGGCGAGATCCCGGACACCCTGCTGGTGACGGTGAACGGCCAGGAAATCCGGAATAACAGCCATGACCTGGTCATCTGGGTCAATTACGTCATGGCCCAGATCGAATCCACGCCCAACGACGCCACCGTGCAGCTGGCGAACCAGTACGCCATGGAAAACGCGATCCGGTACACCGTGCTGAAGCAGAACCTGGCGAAGATGGGCTATCCCTTCACGGAAGAGGATATGGAAGCGGCCAGGGCCCAGGCCGGGCAGGAATGGGAGGACGCCGTGGAAACGGCGATCACGTCGATCTACGGAGTCGCCGCGGACGCCCCCGAGGAGGAACGGGCAGCGGTCCGGGAGAGCGCCGAGGCATACCTGGAGAGCAATTCCGGATACACCCGGGAAAGCTACACAGAGGAAGCGGAGCTGAAGCTGGTATACGGCAAGGCGGAGGAGCTGGCCGAGGCGGATATCACGGTGACGGACGAGGAAGTCGAAGCCTACCTCGCCGAGGAAGCGGCAGAGGACGAGAAGGAGTTCCGGTCCATGGCGCAGCAGAACCTGGAATCCGGCGGGGCGACCCCCACCGAGGAGGAGATTTCCGCCGCGGCCGTGCAGATGTACGAATCCTACAAGAACTATTACAGCTACGATTCCCGGTACGTTCCGGAAGGATACCGGGGGATCACGCATATCCTGCTGGCGGTGGACGAGGGCCTGATGCAGGCCTGGACGGACCTGAAGACCCGGCTGGACGAAGGGGCCGAGGGCGTCACCCAGGAAGCGGTGGACGAAGCGAAGCAGGCGATCCTGGACAGCGTGCAGGACAAGGTGGACGAGATCAAAGCGAAGCTGGAATCCGGCGCTTCCTTCGAGGACCTGATCCCCGAGTACGGCACCGACCCGGGCATGGAGGACGAAACCGCCCGGACCAGCGGCTACCCGGTGCACGAATACAGCATGGTCTACGTGTCTGATTTCACGAAAGCCGCCATGGCGCTGGAGAACGTGGGCGACGTCAGCGAGCCCGTGGTCACCAAGTACGGCGTGCATATCATGCACTACCTGCGGGACATTCCCGGCGGCCCCGTGGAGCTGACGGACGAACTGAGGGAAACCCTGCGCAAGGAAATCGCGCAGAACCGGGCGTCCGACGCCTACAGCGGCATGCTGGACCAGTGGGTCAGCGAGTCCGAGATCGTCTGGACGGAAGCCGGCGAGGCCTGGAACCTGTCCAGGTCGGCGGCGGCTGAGTAACCGCATATTTCCCCGAGTACGCGGAACCGCCCGCCCGGAAAAAACCGGGCGGGCGGATTTTTGCTTTCTTCAGGCTGTTTACAGGGATTCATACCAGCGGACAGCGCGGGAGATCCAGCCTTCCATGCTCATGCCGGTGCCGTCGGCAAAGCCGTGGCAGCCGCCCTCGCCGATCTCCAGCCGGCAGGGGATTTTCAGGGCGTCCAGGGCAGCCGCCAGCATCCGGGCGTTCCCCGCCAGGTCGTCGTTTTCCGCGGCGAATATCGCGCAGGGCGGGAAGGTTTCCGCGTGCTCCGGGATCTCGAATTCCGATTCCACGGCCTCCTCAATGGGACACCCGTAGAGGCGGAGCGACGCCTTCGGCGCCCGCTTCCAGTAGCCCATCATGCTCCGCAGGCTGACGACGGGATAGACCGGGAAGGAAGCCTGCGGTTTCGGCAGGTTCCGGGCCGGGTAGCCCTTGTTCGTATTCCACAGGCCGATCAGGTAACCGCCGGCGGAGAAGCCGCAGGTGATATACCGGTCCGGGTCGACATGGAAATGGCCCGCCTTGTCCCGGATGGTTTCCAGGGCCCGGGTGAAGTCGTCCAGTTCCTTCTCCAGCAGGCCTTCCTCCCCCTTCACCCGGTAGGTCAGGATGAAGACGTGGTAGCCCTCGCGGTTGAACTTGTCCGCCACCGGCCAGCCCTCCGTCAGGTTCCAGACGTTCACGAAACCGCCGCCGGGCACCAGCAGAATGAACGGCCGTTCATCCGCCTCCTTCGCGTCCGACGGGAACCAGACGAGGTTCACGCCTTTGCGGGTCTTATCCTCTTTGCACTCTGCCTCCGAATACAGCGGATAGTACCAGTCGCCGGTGTCCGCCGCCCTGTACAGGCGCTCAAAGCCTTTGTCCACCTCGCCCATGAAGATCCAGTTGTCCCGGATGTCCGCCAGGGTCTTGTTCCAGAAATCCTTCCGGCTCAGGTTCATGGCGCGGATCGCGTCCGACGCGATGGGGCGGATGCGGGGATCGCCCAGGCATTCCCCCAGGGTTTTGTCTCTCAGCATGGATGGTTTCCTCCCTTTCGACTGATTATCCGTCCGATTCCTCGGGTAGCTTCCAGGGTTCGCCGGCCTCGGTCCAGGCGACGTCCGCCTCCGCGACCCAGCCGTCCGTCAGTTCGTCAAACGCCAGGTTGAGCCTGTCGTACAGCAGGTCCCCCCGGAGCTCGGTCTTCAGGTCGTCCGTAAACTCCAGCGGCCCGCCGGGAACGTCCCGCAGGTAGTACAGGACGTACACGCCGTCGTCGCCGGCCACGGGCCCGCTGACGTCGCCGGGCTGCTCCAGCGCCATGGCCGCGTCGATATAGTTCGGGTCGAACGTAATGCTGTACGGGTGGATCATCACGCCGGAGGCGAGGGTTTCTTCATCCATCAGGTCCGCGTCCGTACTGTACTCAGGGAGCAGGTCTTCAAAGGCTTCGCCGGCCTCCACCCGGGCGGCGATCTCATCCGCCGTGCCGCGGACGCTGTCGGCCAGGGCCTGCTCCGCGGCGGCGACCCGATCCAGCAGCGCCTGGTCCGGGTCCTCCGTGTTCCCCAGTTCCAGGTACAGGTCCTCCAGGGCTTTTGCCAGGCTTTCGTCCGTTTCCAGCCGGATGTACAGCACGCCCCGGTAGCCCTCCGGGACCACCATGAACCGGTAGCCGTAGAGGCTGCCGTAGATCTCGTAGACCTCCACGGCGGCGGCCTCCAGGTCCTCCTCCGTATACGCCTCCCCGGTTTCCTCCAGCTGGCTTTCCGCCGTGGTCCGCAGGAGGTCCATGTCCTCCTCCGCCAGGGTCCGGTAGTAATCCTCCACCTCTTCGTCGGTGACCTCAATGCCTTCCAGCACCAGGTCCTCGACGGCGTCCTGCACCAGCCCAAGCTCGTTCACCGTCCGGACGTACTCTTCCGTCACGCCCAGCTCGTCCCGGAGGTAGGCCTCCGCCTTCCCCTGGGCTTCGGCGATCTCAGCCTCGCCCGACTCGTCCGTGATGCCGTACACCACTTCCATGATATAGCCCACGTAGTCGCCCCACAGGGCGTCGCACTGCGCCTGCAGTTCCTCCTCCGTATAGAGGAGGCCCTCCCGCTCCAGCCGGTGCTTCATCACCGTATACCGGACGGTGCTTTCCAGCGCGTACTGGCAGACCAGCTCCATCATCTCGTCGTCCGCCTCGCCGCCGGCCTGGTCCAGGATATCCTCGATCCAGATCTGCAGCCAGGGGCTGCTTTCCCGGATCTCCTCCCCGTCCACGGTCACCAGCACGGGATCGTCGTCCTGCTCCGCCGCGGCCGCCCCGGCCGCGAAAAGCAGGCAGAGCGCCAGGAGCAGGGCCAGGAATTGTTTCATGAAATCCCTTCTTTCCGGATTCAGGCTGTGTTCATGATAACAGGAAACCCCGGGCACCGTCAAACGCGCGGACACCGGTCCTTTTCGGTCATTCCGCGGTCACGCGCCGGGCGATTTCCCCCAGCTCGTCGTCCGACAGGAGGATCAGCGCCAGGTCGTCCTGTCCGCGGTCCGCCAGCCAGGACGTCATGATCATCGCGGTGGTGCTGACCGGGTCCAGGTTGTACCAGCGGTCCCCGTACCGGACGCACCGCATGGTCTGGAGGGCGTTTCTCCCCTTGACGGTGATCAGCGCCGCGACTTCCGCGGTTTCGTCTCCCCCGGAGACCGGGTCGCTGTCCGCGATGCCGGGCACCTCCAGGATCCTTCCGTCCGTGAGGACGACCGGGTCCAGCCAGATTCCGAACTCCACGTTCCCCGCCAGCTCATACAGCGGTGACTGGCGGATCTGCTCCAGGAACGCGGTGACATCCTCCGGCTCTCCCAGCAGCAGCCGCTCGTCCGTCCAGGTCGCGGCCTTCATATAGCAGCCCGTCAGCGTTTCGCACAGCGCCCCGTACCGGGCCCGGGCCGTCAGCGAGCGGACGTAGCTGTTCACATACGGCATGGCCCCGCCCTGTGTCGCGATATATCTTGCGTTAAAAACCCCCATCTGTTCCAGGCGCACCCAGGGATCCCCGTGCTCCGTCCAGGATTCCACGGCGAAAGTGGACAGCATCCCGCGGACGTCGCCCCGGTTCATGGCCTCGATGTACGCCATAACCGCCTCTTCGGGGGAGCCGAAGCCTTCCCCTTCCAGCCGGCCGGAGAAACCGGCCTCCGCCGGGCCGGCGGCAGCCTGCGCCGGAGTTTCCGGTCTCCGGACGACCGCCCGGGCTCCGCCGGTCATCATGAACGTCAGTTCCGATCCGGTCAGTTCGGCCGCGGAGACGTCCGGAAGCACGATATCTTCCTTGTAAAACGCTTCATATGCCGGCACCTGTATGCCGCGTTTGTTTTCATAATATGTCCCGATTCTGCCGGGGTACCAGGTAAAGAGGATCCGCCCGGAGGCGTCGTCCATTGCCAGACGCTCCCGCAGGGCCCCGCCGGCCGTAACCGTCACCACCCCGCCGCCGTTGCGGAAGAAATGAACCTCGGCGTAAATCCCGGAGCCGCTGTCCGCCGCCGCGTCCTCCGCGGAACCGAGGACCGTGATCCCGGGCACGTCCAGCGACACCAGCGGCCAGGTTTCACCCGCGGCATCGCTTTGCTGGACCGCTTCCCACCGGGCGCTCTCCTCCGGGTATTCCCCCGCCAGGTTCCGGTCGATCTCCGCCTGCTCTTCCTCCGTGGGAAGCCAGAGATACGCAGATGGCGACGCCGCCTTCCCCGCCATGTTAAAGGTCCGGCCGCCGAAGTCCAGGTTGTACCACCGGCCGCCGTACCGGGCGCAGGTCATAATCTGGTACGCGGTCCTTCCGCCGATCCGGATCTCCGCCGCCCGCTCGGTCAGGTCCTCCGCCCCGGTATACGCGTTGAGCGGGAACGAGCGGCCGCCGGCCGCGTGCCCGATCTGCCCGCGGGTCATCGCCGCCGGATCAACCCACCGCACGAACTCCACCTTTCCGGCCGGATCCAGGGCGGGCGACTGCCGGAACTTTTCCTCCAGCGCTTCCTGTTCCTCCGCGGTCCGGGCAGGAACCGAGGCCTCCCCGGCCGCTTCGTACGCTTCATTGGCCAGCAGGCTGATTGCCAGGCCCCCGTACCGGGCCTGCACGGCGAGGGACAGGGCAAAGGCGTCCTCCCGCGGCAGGTAATTTGCTTTCACCGCCGGATTGTACCGCCGCATGTATTGGGTATACAGTCCGGGATCCATGTGTTCCGCGTACGACTCGATCGCGAAGGTGGACAGCATCCCGGCCGTATCGCCCCGGTTCAGGGCGTCCAGGTAGGCCAGCACGGCCTCCTCCGGCGTATCGTATCCGTTTCCCTCCAGGCGGTCCGCCGCGAAAGCCGCGGAGCAGGCGAGCAGCAGGGCCAGCGCCGCCAGGATGACCAGCAGTTTCTTCATGTTCCCGTTCCCTTTCATGCACTGTCTTTCTCCGGATTGTACCATGGCGGCTCTCCGTCTGTCCATATAAAACCGGCCCGCCGCGCTGGCGCGGCGGGCCGGGGAGACAGGAATTACTTGTTTTCTTCAGCAATGGTGTTGGCAGCGGTCCGGCCGGAAACAAAGATCTCGACAATCGCGTTGCCGCCCAGACGGTTGCCGCCGTGGATACCGCCGGTGACTTCACCCGCGGCGTAGAGGCCGGGGATGATATTGCCTTCGGCATCCAGCACATGGCGCTGGGTATCGACCACGATACCGCCCATGGTGTGGTGGGTGGAGGGCGCCATCAGGCGGACGAACACTTCCGTATTGTCCAGATCGTAGGTTTCAGCGATGTACTTGCCGTTTTCGTCCTTCTCGGTGTTGCCGATCGGATAGTCAACGATCTTCTTGCCGACTTCGCCGAAGTCGCCGGACTGGGTGTTGGCCCTGTTGATGGCAGCCATGTCATATTCCCTGACCGTAGCCAGCATGGTCGCCGCGTCCGTTTCCACATTCGCGAACTCGGGCTTTGCCAGTACCGCGCTCAGTTCTTCCTCGTTGCACTTGATCTTATAGTAGCGGCCTGCGAACTCATCCATCTTCAGCTGCGCAGTAGGCGGGCCGGGGATGTACTGGTCCGCGCGGAAGAACTCGATGAA